>Ga0065711_1027460_pt1 | contig 49189 bp, 31 predicted proteins | sample Hoacrofraction12_FD_59098 | JGI IMG/M metagenome (GOLD analysis project Ga0065711, IMG submission 59098) | Hoatzin crop microbial communities from Cojedes, Venezuela - Epithelial fraction 12 v2 (version 2) | ecosystem: Host-associated > Birds > Digestive system > Esophagus > Crop | place... | reverse complement strand
GGGGGGGGGGGGGCGGAATCTCCGAATTTGAGCTTCAAGATAGCATCTAAAATCCCGGTTTAAAAGTTACGCCTCCCACCAGGGTTCTTGCGTGGTTTGATTTTACAGACTGTTTGCGCTGTAAGCGGGGAGTTGTGAAGGCTCCGAAAGCCCCTCGTGCGTTCCAGCTGAGGGTTTGTGGACGCTAACACCAAGGCTTGGTCCTCAACGGCAGAAGTTGCCAGCTGATGGCTCCGGGTGGCTTGAGCTGGAAGCACGGTGCAGAGCTGAGCCCTGCCTGGCTCCTAAGTGAGGTGTCAGCCGCGCTTTAGAGAGCACTTGGCCTTAGTAAAATGCCACAGTCCCCAAAAGCGGGAGGCTCCTGAGCCGTCCGCACCGCAGGTCCCTCCCGAGTGGATTTGGAGAAGTTCAGCACAGCAGTCCCTCTTTGGGGACAGAACTGGCACCCGAGTGCCAGCTAGCAGGCATCCCTGAACGAGGTTGCCTGCTTCAGCAGGCGAGTAGCCCTGGAGATAGCGTACCTGGCATCAAAGCTGTTAAAACGTCCCGTGCTTTGCGAGGGTGCGGTGTAACCTGGGACGGCAGAGTTATTTATTAGCCTGAGTTCATTTCATCGCGTGCGGTGAAAGCGGCGGTGCTGATGCAGCTGGTGGGACAAGACGTTCTGCTGTATGGATGGCAAAACGTCAGGAGTCGCTTCGTTTTTAGGCAGAATGCCGGTGCTCCCCTGTCTGGATTTTACTGGATCGCTGCTCACTCATCCCTAGCTCGGGAAATGGGAACTTGCCTTAAAGAGGCAGCTCTTCATGCTTTTGATACCTCGGCTGTACAGTCCTCCTAGGTGCTACGGTTGTTGTTTGAAGCAGCAGGTAAGCTTCAGGCGTGTGCAGTGTGACCCCCTTGTACTGAACCTACTACAACACGCGCTGTTTCGGTGCGGGGTTGGTGTAATTTTCGTAAACTTCCTAGGCTGCGGTGCCTCGCTGTAGCTGTCCCGTCAGAAAAACACATTTGGATTTTTGGTTTTCTAGAAGCTGTATTTAAAAAGAGGTAATTACCCTGTAATGTGTTAATCGGAGCGAACCGGTGTGTCAGTGATGCATCGCGGAGGAGCAGAGCAACATAGCAACAGCACGCGGGGCTCTGGGGCTGACGAAGTTCTCACAAATGCAGCAAGCGCTAACGAGGAGCGGAGGCTCGGGAGTTAAGCCAGAAGTGGAAGTTTGTGTGGAAGCGAGGCATTTGTATCTCTTGGGCTAAACATGTCTGCTGCTGAATCTTTAGGCTTTTTCTGGAAGATGTAATAGGAAAAATGCAAATGTCTTTCAGAGTGGTTGCTTACAGCTCGCTTATTCTGCTCATTCAGAGCCGTGGATTGGAATTATTTGATCTAGTGAAAAAAGTAAGATTGGTTTGAAAATGTTTTGGTAAACTACAAACTGGAGTGAAATTTGGCAGTAAGGTATCTGATGGTTCCTGTTTTTCAGCCACTCAGACTATGTCTGTTATTTTGCTGGTTTAAGACAGACATCAAGTACTCAAAAATAGCTCAGGGTTAAAGATTAAAATTAGCAAATGAGTAGTTCATAATTAAAGTCTTATGGTGCTGGAAGCAGCATTACATTTCAGAGATACTGATGTCGAATCCAACTTCTGCTCGGTAGTAGTATCAAAAAATTGGTGGGATGTCTTGACAGTTTGGGGCTAGGGCTTGTCTATGCACAGAACTTGCGTTGTTTTGCCTTAAATTACGCAACCTCCCAAGATTCACATGTAATGATACAAAGGTTTTGATGCCAACATAGCTCATTCTTTCGGGACTGGCAGAATAAGCTATGTGCCCATACCAGAACAACGGAATCCTGGCCGTACTGGAAGAGTTATGGATTCTACTGGAATAATATGGCTTTAACTGAAACAGTAAAACCTGTAAAAACGAGAATAGTGCGGACCAGCCTTTGCTGGTGTTATTGAAATGATTCACCTCTGTATCACTTCAGTTCCAAATCTCTGTTAAGGGAGTCGGACGGGTACAACACCTGTATTTATTGGTCACGGCCTGGATGACGCCCTTCGTTCACGCCACGCTGTGTTCACCCGAGGCCACGCTCTGCACGATGAGCCCTGCGTCGTCCCGCTGCCACAGGGGCTCTGCGCCCGTTGGCTCGCCTGGCTGCAGCTCCGCTGCGTCAGGCCCCTTCTGCTGCCCAGGCTGAAGCCATTCCTCTTTTTTCCCTTGCTTCGATGCTACTTTTGGTGCATGCGGGACTGTGTTGCGCAGCGCAGCTCCTTGCCCCGTGGCCCGTATGCCGAGCAAGCAGTGGCCCTGTGCAGAAGCCCTGCAAAAGCCTCTTTGTTGTTACCCCAGTCCCACGTGAGCCCCGTTTTACGTGAGGGTGAGGTGGTGACGAGGCCTCGACAAGCGCTCTGTGCACAGCTGGGCTTGCCGGCTGCACATCTGCTCGGCCCCAGAAGCACCAGATTCAGTCAAACTGCAGAGGTGTGTGCAATTAATGAGCAACTTTGACCTGCTTCATACTACGTTATTGGCTTTGGCCTTGTCTACATGGGGAGATTATGCCAATTTAGTTTAAGTCTGTTTTTAAAGTGATTTGATTAACCTGATGTGACCTCGTGTAAGGACCTGCTTATTTCGGTTCAAATGAACTTATTTGGGTTCAGCCCAAACCTGCGCTTAGTCCATTTACACAGAACTGAAATTAGCCGTGCCTGAACCGAAAGGAGAACTGACTGGTGTCTCTAAATAATGACACAATTTTCTCATGTAAGCAGAACTTTCTGTGGAATCTGGAACAGAGTGTCATTACTAAATCTGCAGGAGCCTTAAAGCTATTTGTAGCAAAGTTTGGAAAAAAAAAAAAAAACCCAACACCAAAGAAAACAAGCAAAACTTAAATATTGCCAGTCCTGGAATACTGAAAGCAGTGGCACAAGGCTCGCCTGGCTTGCAGCAAGGCTCTCCCAGGGCTCCGCAGCTGCAGAAGAGGGGAAGCAGTTGTGTCCTGTACACGGAGTCCCTGTGCAGTCAGAAAATTAAAAGCGGCGCAGGGAACTATAGGCCTGCTGGTTTGAATGCAATAGTACAGAGTGTCTCATGACGTATTTTGTAGGAAAGAATAATTAAGCATTGAAATAATGAGGAAGCAGGCTACATTACAACAAGATTTTATCACAGGTGGATTGTGCTAGACTAATCTAACATCTTTTTTATATAACAGATTATCTAGGTGAGGTAAGGCAGGAATGTAATTTATCTAAAGCCAAACATTTGATACCATGCCCCACAGGACATTATTGCTTAAAATGAAGATAGTGCTTCAATACAAGAATTGAAAGGTGGAAAAGGAGCTGGCCAAGGAAAAGACACAACAGTTGCATGCGAGTAAAGTTGTCTGAATGGAGCAAGGTGTTCCAAGAGAGTCAGCAGGATGGAGAGAGGTTAGTGCTGTTGCTCCCTTGGGCCCAGGCTTGCGCCTGTTGAACGGAGCGGCTGGAGCTCTGGGTAGGGTCTGGGTGTGTGCCCAGGTGCTGCGCAGGATGACGCAAAGTTGGGAGGCATTGTCAATAAGGAGGAGGATCCGATTATCATATGAAAGGAATTTAGATGACTTTGTTGATTGGAGTGATAGAAATAAAATGACATTTAATAGTGCTGAGTGCGAAGTCACGCAAAGTTTTAAGCGTGGAGACCAGCAACAAGAATTTCCAGTGTAGAAACAGGAGCTCATCAGCTGTGTGTGACAGAAGGGAGAGATGTGGATGCACTGGCTGATCAGGAGGTTGCTGCGAGCAAGCAGTGCGATACGGCTGTGAAAGAGACCACTGACATCCTTGGATATCAGAGAAAAAGAATATGAGAGATTCAGGGAAGTATGATGTTATCATTGTACAAATCATCCTACAGAACGTTGGTACAAGAGCTTTCCGTTGCTCATGGAGTAGCCCATTGGGATTTTGCATAGCCTTGGACACCCCGTCAAGAAAATGTTAAATTACAACAGGAGGAGGGCTAGAGTGGTTACACAAAGGGACCATCTATTGTATGAGGTGAGGTTAAAGAGCATCGTTTGTTTAGCTCTGACCACTTGAAAAAATGGACAAGTTGCAGTAGGTCTTTTTACACACAGTTGGGACTGAATAGCAAGAAGGCAGAAAACCCAAGTCAAATAATAGCATTGGCACAAGATCAAATTGTCAACGTTGGTCATGAATAAATTTGGATGGGAAATTAGAAGAAAGCTTCTGTCTGCCTAAGGATCGAAGTTGTGTAATAGCCTTTCAATTAGGGTAGTTTTGAGATAGATCTTGATAATCTTATGAAAGAGATTATACAATTAAATTAGAGAGTTCCTGGAGATAGGAAATGAAGTTTGCAGAGTTAGTCCTCTAGTCTCCAGTATAGTCGTGTTTTTAATGTAAGGTTGAAAGGAGAATGGACCTTGTTCTCTTTGGACTATTAACCCCATGCACCAAGGCTTCTGCTGTTTTCTTGGGGGCCAAAGCAAGAATGAATTTTCCCCATTGCTGCAGATTTGAGTCTTTTTTTTTCCCCATATTTGCCTTCCTCTCAAGCACTAGACATTGAAAGTATGTCTAGTTTCTGCACTAGACGGACACGATTGCCTGCAGTTTTTTCTGGCGCGCTCCCTGGTTTAACCTGTTCGTCAGATTTTGGACCAGAGAGGCGTTTTTTCTTCAGGTTGTGTGGCCAGTGACCGTGTTGTACTTCGTGGTGTGTTTTCTGGGGTCAGTTGCTAGCGCTGTTTAGTGGACTTTGTGTGGATACAAGGATGTGCAGGGCTGGCAGTGATCTTCACCTGCCATTTCCTGTGCCACAACACAGTTTAATCTTTTGTGCTTCTGATGTGTATCGTAAATTTGTTGTAGGACATGAGGACGTGTTCTGAAGCTCCTGGTGCATCTCAGCAGGTTGAAGAGATGTTATGAAGTAGCCACTAATAGCGTTGTTTTCCGAGACTGGAGTGCTGGGGTTGGTGTTCCCTTTCTACCTGATATTCCTAAAATAAGTTGCAAAGCTGGACTTAAAATCAGCTCTGCTCTGGTGCTGATCGGAGAAAAATTCTGCAATTGTGTTGGATAACCTCTAGAAGAAAGAAGTGATTGCTGACTGTTAGTGATGGATTAGTAAGTTTAAAAACACAGTTTTGTTATAGGAAAGTTGAATGTATAATGTGCATCTTATTACAAGAAAGAGAGCAGGAAAGAAAAAAAACGACAGAAAGCAAGCAGGCAAGCAAGCTTGACTTAGCCTGAAGCAGAGATCACATACCTGATAAGCTGCCGGTAAAGAGAAATTGAAATCTGGAAAAATGACAGTGCAGATGAGGACAGTATTGACATGGTGGAAGAGGAAGTGTGTTAACCAAACTCCACGGAGTTGCTGAAATGCGTTGAATCATCTGACTGTGACTTGTATTCTTAGGCAAACACAATTGTATAATTGATTAATTTGTCAACACTTCTTTAGTGTGTAACACTATGGTAACCAAGAGGCTGGCTAAATATGGCCACGGAGAGCACTGTAAAACATCTTTCCTTAGGAGGGGGGGGGGGAAGGCAGAGCAAGACCTGGGAGCCCTAGGTTTGGAGGACTGATACACACACACGCAAACACACCCAAGCACATGCGTGAGCAGCTGGAAATGGCCTCCTGTTGATGGTGGGGGAAGACAAGCATGGGATGGTTTGCCGGTGATGTACGCATTCTGGATATGGTTGAAGAGGTGACACTGGCAGACAACTGCCCTGAACACTGGTGCTACCTGACCTTTGCAGAGCAGATGGACTGGGGACAATTATGCCATCCTCCCGCCGGGTCCCTTATACCCGGGGGTCTCTAGCAGGCAGGGAGAGCAAAGGGCTTGGTCTTCCCTGCGCCACCCTGGACATCACCCTCCGCCAGCTCCTGGGACCACGGTCCTCCAGAGATACTTCTCAGGGACGTGTTGTGTGAGACAGAAACGTGTGGAGTTTCACCCCGGGCGCCCTGGGCTTGGCCGGTGGCTGGGCTGTCCCCGCGGCGGCCACCCGTGCTGGCTCTGCGCAGGTGTTTGGGCAAGCCCCTCTCTTCCCGACGGCAGTGCCATGGCTCGGCAGACGCTGCGCCTCTGTCTCCCCGCAATTAGTGTTCCCCCTCGTCTATCAGTGATCTGTAAGTCAATGTGAGGTGCTTTGTTGAAGGCCAGCTATAGGCAGGTTGATTGATTGCTTGATTGATTCACTAATAGATAAGCCCAGAGATGTTTGTAGGTGTGTTTATTCTTGTTTACAAACTACCCAAGCTTTGGCAAGATTTTCGAGTATGTAGCAATAGCAGGAATCATATCCATAAAAATGCTGATCTCCTCTCTTGCTTCATCTGTTCAGCCCACAAACACACGCATACACACATGCTTAAAAGAAGGTTGGTTTGCTCTCTTCTGGGCTCAGCCTACTTTAGCCTTGTTTTAACTCACAGCGCAGTGTGGCACGTTGCTTCAGGACAATAAAGTTTTGACCATAAACAACACACTAAGTAAACCACTTTTTTTGAGAAATAAATGAACAAGAGGTGAGGTCCCGTTGCCATTAATTATTTTGCATAGACATGGCAGCATTGTAGGAACATTCTCAAGCAAATGCAGAGGCTCTATCTGAAGGGAGTGGGATGAATCCTGGCCCTGATGAAGGCAAAGGTTGAACTTCCATCAACTTCTGTGCAGTGAGGACCTCTCCAAGAGCATCAGCCCAAGAGAAAAAATAAATGTTCCTGGGTGTCAGCCCTTGGGTTTAGGCTGTTCAAGGCTCTACTGCACAAACTGCGAAGATGTTTTTGTGTATAGAGGAGGATGCTGTTGTTTGGTCCACTGTTGGCTTGTCACAGCAAACGCTGCAATTAGAGAGGCTGTAATAGCCGGGGAGGGTTACACCCCTTGCTGAGGAAGTTTGGCCGTAAACCTGTTTGTCCTGTCTCTGAGTGCAGTGTACTCTGGCACGATTTACAGTAAATTAAAAATACTCACTCTGATCAAACGGTTTCCAACCAAATTTTACGAAGTGATGCATGAAGTGTGTGTGTTAAGTGAGTCATGTGCGGCAAAAAGACGGGACTTTGGCTGACTCCGCTGCTGATGTGTATATTAAAGATCAATATCAACAGTTTGCTTTTTCTCTCAAATAGAATAATTGGAATGGCGTCATTGGGGGGCAGGCCTGTAATGGAAGGGGCACAGTAGGAAGCATTAATAAAACAAACTCTTTGTGCTAATCTGAACACCTACATTTGCCATTTAATCTTGCTTATTGCAGAGGGCTGAGCCTTGTCATTAGTGGAGACAATGTGTCAACATAGAAAAAGGGAGTTACTTATTTTCTTCCCGTCATCAGCTCTGGGGTTAGCCTCCCACAGGGCAGCGGTGATGTGGAGCGGTGTAATTGCAGAGGGAGTGTACGCTGGCCCTTGGGTGCCTGGGACAGACAGTTCTCATTGCTCGTTCTGCTGGAGCATGGGCTTCTGTGAAGCTAAATCACTTTCTTCTCTGGGACATCTTCACGTCTCTTGGGACTTGGCTCTTCAACTGCAAGACCTCCTGGTATCTGTGTCTCACCGGGGCCAGAGCAGAAGTCTGTTATTTGGGAAAGTTTGCACCACGTGGGAACCCTTGCTGAAAATTTTGTTGCATGGGAAAATTGTCTACAACTCCATTTTTCTACTTTCTGGTAATAGTAAAGAGTTTGGAAGGAGAGGGTCCCAGGAGAAGGCTGTTAGAGTAGGAGAGTGTGTATGATTCTGCAGTAGGCCTGTATACTGTCTGGAAAGGGCAAAGATCCATTGCCTAAAATGGGAGAAGAATAAATGCAATGGGCTAAAACTGCCGCTAAACCATTTGGAAACAAGAAATGAGACTGAATCAGAACTTTGTCTTATCCATGGCACATGTTTTGAATCCGGAGCCAAATTCCCTGTCGTGGGTATATTCGGAGTTAAAAAAGGCAACTAGTAGAGCTATCAAGATCTAGAATGTTAGACCAATTAGTTAGTTGGTAGTAGGCTGTTGTGACTAGAGCAGAATCTCTGCTTTCGTTTGAGGGATGGAAAAAAGACTAATGCAAAGAAGAACAACTTCTGTGTTTTGATTTTTTTTTTGAAGGAAAGCATATGAGTATTAATATGTGATCCAGCTGGAATAGCATCTATCTTAAAAATTGTCCTTAGAGATAGTGTATTATATTAACATGAATTTGATTGCACGGTAAGTAAAATTTTATAAATATACATCATCATCTTATTTCAAAAGCTGCAGCACTGAGGAAACTATTCTGGGATTTTCTAATATAGTCTGGTTTGAATTGTTCGAATAAAAAGAGATATCAGTGAATAAATCAGATAATGAGCTTCTTTACATGGAAGGCATAATGCCTATTTATGCTGTATAGAAGTCCTAAGAGAGATGAATTGTCAGTTTAATCTTCTTTGGATTGTGTTTGAAATCTACTTTTATGAGGCATTCTTGACTGTTCCAGAGATTACTGTCAGACACTTATATAGACTTTGTTTATATTTGATTTACAGCTCGACAAGGTCCTTTGCAGGCAAATGTTCATTTTCTTCAGTAGTTTTTATTTGGTTCCTTGTCCTTGAAGTAAAATTTATAGTGGTTAGAGGTGTTGCCAAAAGTTTTGTTCTGACTTAGTTGCTGTTGTCAGAAGGTAGGGAGCCCTGTTCTCTCCATGGATGCACCTCAGCAGAAGGAGCAGCCACACCGATCACCTCTTTTATCACCGGCATCTCTGACACAGCGCTGCAGAGCTGTGCAGCTGACCTGAGAGGGGCGAAGATTTCTCCCTTGCTCTGTGCAGTGGCAAAGAGTACGAGGTTTAGAGCCATTGCGATAAATACTTGCTTTTCCTGCTTTTTTGTAAGTTCTTGTGATGGGTTTCCTGTGGAAAAGAGGGTTGCTGGATGAATTGAATCAGATTATTAAACATTAGATTTCTCTCTCTGTCTCTAACGGTGCATTGGCATTGACTGTTTACCCCTAAAACAGCTATTTTTTTGAGCAAAAATGTGAAATTTATTTTTGTGTTTTTCCTGACATGAACGTCACGCTTTGTTAGGGAATCATTCTCAATCAGCTTTACTAGCAGCTGATTTTCCTCCCAGCCTTGCAACACTTGCAGCAGCTTCAATCAAAGAGCCCCGATGGGGAAACATTGCTGGCAGGATGACATGCGATGCCGCAGTCTGGTGGAGCAGGATTGCTGCTCTGCATAGGAGAAGCAAACAGCTGTGAGATATTAAAAACTTTTGACAGGGATAGGAAGATAATTCTCAAGATAATTCCGCGTCAAGCTCTGCTCTAACTTCGATCTCCTGCCAGGCTTCCTAAGCCCTGGGTCATAAGGTTAGAGAAAATTGTGGGCTGACTGTGTCATCCTTCACCTGTAGATGCAGAACTTCCCAACTGCAGTCAGTCACCACCAGAGCCGGACAGCCTGTCATCACCCTCCAATTAGGGATGACTGTTTCTAAAACATTAGCATTCATGTCAGGTCTAGATACGGATCAGCGCAGGCTTAAATCATTGTCAGGAGCAGATGTGAGATACCTAATCAGTTATTTCCTAAGGAAAATGAGTTTGATTGCATGAATAGTTGTAAATATTTCATTCAGCCATTCAGCTACCATGGCAGTGGTAAACAAGCTTCTCAGGCTGAAGAGAAGCGTTTTGTGGTGCTGTACTTGATTTCTTATTCGTTTAAACTTTAGCATAAAAGAAAGCAGCTTAGGTACTTTGGATTACTTTTTGTGACGGCACTGATCATAACCAGGGGCTCACTTTGAAGAGAGCCAAACATGCTTAACCCTGATAAACACGGCCAGCTTCATCCCGGTTTACAACATGCGGCATTTGTCCACAGGATGAGCACAGAGCTGCCGATTTTGCCACTGGGATGTGGTCACGGCACAAGAATTGATGTTGGCTTCAGCAGGAAGGCGACAGCCGGAGCACCCAAACGTCCATCCTCTGCCTCGGTTTTGCCCCTGGCCACCCGATGCCAGGCTGCGGTGGTGGGCACGGTCCTTGGCGGGGAGGTGAGCCGGGTCTAGGTGTTCTGTGCCGCTTGACAACTCTGCTGGCTCTTTGAAGCGTTGGCCGGACATAAGCAATAATTAAGGACACAGTTTTAATTTCATATTTGTTTTGTGCTTCTCACTCGTTGAAAACAAAACTGAGTTAAATTGGAAGAGGCTTTAATGTCCAGTCGGGACGGGTGTAATACCAATTTCAGTGAAGTAGATAGGAATTTTACTGCTGATCTTTTGCAGAAGGGCTGATGAGAGGAAGAAAAGGAAGGAGGGGGTTAGCTTTTCTCTCTGCCTAATTGAACATTTTCCCTGCTAGAGTTTTGGCTCAGCTATTGTATAGTTTGCTTGTGAGTTTTAGGAGACACGCACAACAGCAGTGCATGAAAGAGAGAGACTGGGAGTACAGATGGTCGTTGCCTCTTGAACACGGTGTGAAATTCTGAGGAAACTGGGACTGCCAGCTAAAGGTCATGGGCATTTTTAACTTCTGCTGCTGGCTTCGTGCTACTGCGTCAATGCTTGTCAGGGATCTTGCTGGCCTTGGTGATATTATGTAGTCAGATCATCACAGAAACAAGCTCCCTTTTTACCCATGTGTGTTTTATGCATGTACATTACAGTATGAGTCTTTCCCTCAGCTGATTTTAATGTGTATTTTCGCAGCCAGCCGTTAAATACAGTATGGACATTGTTAGTATATGGATGTATGGTTTAAGGAGCTTTGGTCAGGAAAGCTCTAGGTAAGAAATTCATGTTTATCCTAATTCTGGAAAGCACAAATAAATCCAAATAAATCTCACTGTCTCCACCCACGAATTACACAGATGGTTAAAAACAGAGGCATGTGCCAATGGATCTGGCGAAATGAAGGGCCAAGCTCTTCGATGCGCTTTTCACTCCATCGCAGGTGAGGCGCAATCTCCCACTGCAGCCTTTTCAGCTGGCCTGGTCTCTTGCTTGAGACCTTGTCAGCCACATCCATAGAGCCAGGATTGCTCAGCAGGATGGCAGCATCCATCGCTGCTGCTGCTAACTACTTCATAGAGGAGAGTTACCCTTCAAGAGAGATAGACTTATGTATGTATGCTTGCACAATTGTAATCATAGACAGTCCAGAAAAACCCACAAGTCCTTAGTTTCAGGCATACCCATCCTTGTGGGACAGGACTGGTTCTCTGCCCCATGTCCTTCCCCGCCTGTCCGTGCTGCAGCGGGTGACGGGGGACCGGGCGCTCAGCAGCACTGGGCAGAGCAGCTAAGCAGAAACGCTGCTGTTTGATCCGTTCCCTTTGCCCTGAGTCTCTGTGCTTACTCAAATCTTTTTTACATGAACATTATCTGGGAGGGACACATCTTTTTTGGTCGTAAATAGTTAAAAAAAAAAACCTCCAAGACAATCCCCAAGGCAAAGTGGGCATTCAGTCATGCTGAGTCATATTTTGTTATTATGGCTGATTATCCAGCCAACCATGCAAATAAACTGCAAGAGAAAAAAAAGGATATGTATGTGAATATCTTATCTACGACAGAATGAGGCCTTGGGTCTTTGTGCGTAATATGTGTAACTATAATGACCTAGTATGAAAGTGTTCCAGTGACTGACATATTTGCAGTCTGAAAAAGATATAAAAGTAATAAGAGAGAGAGTGAGATCTGTGGATGTTTATCTTCTCTTTTCTTTCTGAAGGAAAGTTTTGCTTTCTCATTAGATTTCTAGTGCGTATCAGCAGTACCATGCAGAATGGTGAATATGATTGCAGTTAATTGTTTAAATATTCTTTTATTCCTGAAGCTTTCAAAACAAATAACCATCTTTTGAGGAGCTAGTTGAGAAGTGATGTGGGCAAGATAGTGCAAAAGAGAATATTGGATGTGAAGTTAAGTGTGTCAGAGAAGAGAAAGGGAAGTGTGTTGGGGGCATGTTTTAAAGAACAAAGAAAAATAGTTATATTATTAACAATAACAGTGACAGAAGTGGCAGCAATTCTTCTGGAAAATAATTTGTAAGGTTCGATAGTTCAAATCCATCCTTGGTGTAACAGTGATGGAATTACACCTGGATCAACATCTTTTCTGGTGCGTAAGTCTTCTAGTGTTAGTTAATGCAAATACTACAAATGAGCATGACTTTGTCCAAAATGCTTTTGCTGACTATATTTATCATCTGTCTTCTTCATGGTAAACAAGAAGAGACATCTGTGGAGAAGGTCTGGTAGCCACAGAAAATATTTGGCCTCATGGTGTCTGACTGGTGCCGTTATGAGCTATTCTCAGCTCAAAGAGCTGTTCTTTAGGGCAGTTGAAACACAAAAGTGTATTTGGGACCTTTTGCAACCTTGTTATAGATTTGTACTGCAGGAAGTAAAACACTGGGTAGAAAAAGTGCCACTTCAAGACAGCTGTGAGTGATTTTGGAAATTCTGAGTAATGAGATGAGTTTTCTCACAATAATGCTCAAGCCTAGCCCTTAATCATACACTTGAAACAAGTGGGCTCAGACCTTACGAAAGGTGTTTACCTATTCAGCTTTAAGGCACAGGCCAAGAAATAACTTGATCGGATTAGCCGGGTTTGAATAGGAACAGCAGCAAACAGAATCAAATGACTGTGAACGATGCTGCTGTGCTCTCTATTAGAAAAATATCTGCCAGCTGCCGTTGTAGAGCATAATCCTGCAAGATGCTGACGCCTCCAGTTCCCATTGCCGGAGGGAGCTGGGCCAGGGCACTTCAGGCGCGCGGCTCCCATTACTCATCTTAGTCAAACAATGGTTTTTCTCTGAAAACCTTCTTTTCCCTGTTGTATAAAGGCTGATTCTTTTCTACCTCCTCTTTCTTGAAAGGCTCTTGACGCTGACAGGGACTGGGTGCATTGCTAGTTATTCTCAGCTGCAAGATTACAGAGATGGCAGTGGTAAGGTCAGTGGGGCATGAGCACGACTCAGCTGGAGAGCAGATGTGAGCAGATCATTTAAGGAAAGCAGCTGAAAGTCTCAGAGCCAAATGAGGATAAGACAAATTTTGAAATGTAAGGGCTTTATTTAAATTCCTTTTGACTTATGTGCACATTATACCAGGAATGCTCCAGAATTAAACACACCAAGAGGGTAAAGAAGTTTCTTATGCTTGAACTTGGACGTGTGAAGCCAAAGATGTAAAATGAGGTCAGTTAGCTCAGCTGCAGTGAATCCTTTGATATTCATTTAATGGATAAGTAGATAAAACTCTAAGTAAGCTTGCATGGGGGACTTTGAATTTTAACTGCTAAAGCTCTTTATAATTTTCTCACAGGTCTTTTACATAGAATGGACGTTGGGAAGCCTTTCTTTACCGAGAGGATGGTCAAACACTGGAACAGGCTTCCTAGAGAGGTGGTCGATGCCCCAAGCCTGTCGGTGTTGAAGAGGCCTTTGGACAATGCCCTTAGTAACACGCTTTAACTTGGTCAGCCCTGAAGTGGTCAGGCAGTTGGACTAGATGATTGTTGTAGGTCTCTTCCAACGGAGATATTCTAGTCTATTCTATAGGGCAGTTTAACTGTTCAGACAGCTAGTGCTGTTCCACTTCTCTTGCAATACGACTGCAGGTCTCCTCAACCTGTTTTCTCGTTTCTTCTGTCTCTGAACCAGAGGTGAGAGGTGGTCTGGCTCTGGGAAATTCATCATTTTGGCAGTCTTTGAGATTTGAGCCGAAGTCAAGAAGTTGAACTCTGGATCAGGAGCTGAATTCCCTTCTGGTGTAGGGAGGCTTTCAATCTGGTTCAGACCTATCTTTAATCCTTTTGTCCTAGTATTTCCTTTTTTTGAATAGCTTCCTTATGTATTGAGTTCCAGAAATTCCAGGCTGGTGATACACATGGGAAGCAGATTGCAACAGAGAGCAGATTAAATTACTCAGGTCTAGAATTACTGAGGCAGAACATTTTTTCTTCGTGTTGCTTGAAAAGGGAGAAGAATCTTCCTTTTTTTTATTTGTAGGAAGAAGTTGGAGATCAAGTGACTCTGAGCGGCCTGTTCATTGGTCAGTCAGTGATCACTTGAGGAAAAAATAATGAACTGGGTTTTCTTCCCCCTCCTTCATTTGAAAATCAGTTCTTACCAGTGCGGCGTATTTAAGGGAGTTCTAAGACTATAGTCTTAGATGCCTCAGGAAGCTTATTTTAGGAGGGAAGACTTGACTGGATGCCAATAGACAGAGCTAATCATCAGGACATCTGGATTCACTTCTTAAGTCTGCTGCATGACCTTGGGTCAATAAATTAGGTCGAGCTTTTCCAAAATGTGCATTATTTGTAGGTGCTTATGCTGGCTTTCAACATTACTGAAAATTAGGCTGCGACTACATTTACTGTTTGAAATTCAGTTGCCCAAAACTGGGACACTCGTAAGAAGAGACAGAAGTAAAATGTGTGCCCCTGTTTCCTCACTTGTACAACAAGGATAACTGTGTTTATGGAGTGTGCCGTGGCTTCCGGATGTAAAAGCGTTTGAGGAGAGAAAGGATGGCAGCAAGCTGCTTGCAAAGCGTCAAAAAAGCAGACGTGGTTCATCGCAAATCAAAGGACACTGAACAAGAATCAGACTTCCAAGACCTCCCACTTTACCAGCCAGAGGGGTCCCCAGGCCATGTAGAGGACCAAGCAGACCTAAGGAAGCGCAGAAATGACAGAGCCAAGGATAACCAGCTATCTGCAGACTGCCCGTACAGCACCCAGCCCATCCAGCTGCCTTCCCATGTGTTGCCCAACAGCAGCAGAGGAGCAGCTGTGTTTCCCTTTCTTGGAGGGGGAAGCCAGGGACGTGGCATTGAGTGTGGACAGGGCAGCGCAGGTGTAGCAAAGCCGTGTGCTTCCAGGAGGCTCTGATTTGTGTCGCATACGGTCAGTCTGTGCATGCCGGAAAGGGGCAGACCCGCTGTGCAGGTGTGGATCAACTATGCTAAACATCTGGTCACATAGTGGAAGAGTCCTGATAGTATCAGGCTTCTGTAATTAAATGGGCTAGGGAGTTGGTAGACACTTCTTGCTTTGATGGGCGATAGGAGTGTGCATCACTTTCACAGGTGCATCCTGACTCCAAGATCAACTGTGGTTGCTATCGGGTTTTGAAGTGAGCCGAGACACGTTTATGGGGCAATGGCCAGGGGAGTACTGTAGGTAGACAGAAGATCTTTGAGTTCAAAAGAAAATCCTCCAATCCACAAGTAGCTCCCACGGTCCTGCAGCCTGTGAACAGATGGACTTTGAAGCTGACTCATACACAGCGTTTTTCTCCTCACCAGAGCACAGCACTTTGGAAGTGTAGTCCTAGAACTACCTAGGACCCACTCTTGACCCATTTGAAGGCCCCTGCTTTTACTGTGCAAGGCAAGCAGCCCTCGGGCCTTAGATTTATCTTCGCATTACGAGTTCAACCTCTAGCACAAGCAAACACAAAGTACAAGTGCTCAGGTCCTCATCTGTACCATCCTCAAGCGTGTGAAATGCATTTTATGTACAAGATTAAGAAAGCCAAAGAAGAAGCAAAGCAAAAAATGTGTTGTTTGAGGAGAAAAAGAGAAGAGCTAGGGACATGAATGCTACTATTGCCTCTCCCAGTGAACTGATAGTTGCTCAGGGTGTTCCCTTGCTGAGAAAAGTAGAGGCAAAGGTATTTAGTTTAATTAGCTGATCTTCTTTGTTGTCTAGTGATTACATTTATTCTGTGCACGGGGAGAGCAGAAGGCATGACAGTAGGTAGTTTAATGACACATAGACTTTATGCAGCTATCTGCTTGGGATGAGTTTCACCAGTAGTGAGTAGAAGAGAAGACGATTTACAAGAAGGATTTCAGGGTAACACATCCAAAAAGACAGTTTTGACGTGTTTGTCCTAGTATCTACATAGCTGCCAAAACAAAATCTGAAACTGAAAGAGGACCCAATGACCTCACTTAATGCCATAAATACAGCTGATGCAGGATAAGTCTCCTTGGTGGAAGTAACACATAGCACCTCCCAGGGAGAAGCTCCAGCTTCTCTTTTCATCCCTGGAAAGGGAGCACAGGGCGTCAGGGTGCCCAGCACCCGCTTCATCAGCAGTTCTGCGGTAGGTGCAGAAGCCAACACTGCTGAGTTAGCAGAGAGTGTTGGTTTCTGTTATAAATGTTCCTAGCTGGTTTGCTCTGATAGTGTTGAAAACTATTTGGAATGAAACCCTGCAATCAGCCAGAAATTCAGCAGTGGGTTTATGATCAGATGTTGTCCATATTGTTTAAGCTGCAGAATCAATAGCGTTGGGGCTTTTTTTAGCTTGCTGAGCCACTTTTTTCATTGCTGAGATTTATTGGGTTAACCTTCCCACCCCCGCACCCCACTGCCATCCTTTGTGATTTGCCAGAAAAGTGAGTATGATACGAGGTGGCCGGAGGCATGAGCGAGGGAGCCCTGCTCGCCTTCCCCTCGTGTGCACGCGGCGGGAGCGGTTACTCAACTTCCAGCGTCAGGAGGTGAGCGGTGCCGGAGTCAGCCACAATGTCACCACCGCTTTCCTTGCTAGAAATTGCTCTCGGTATTTTTTTTTTTTTTTTTCAGATAGCTCTGAAGCGAAATGTGTGTTTATAAACATGTGTCTGTGCGCCCACCCACCCACACAGGCTTTCGCGCCAGCAGGATCAGCCATAAGCAGAAGCAGAGCTCCAAGAGCATTTGTATTTGCTGGAAATTTTGGAGAACATTCTGTTCAAAAAGAATTCTGACTGTTAGATTTCAGTATTGCTGCCTTCTCTTTAGCTCTATCTGCCTTTCCTGGAAACAGTCCCGTGAAAACACAATCTCAATTTCTGCTGAAGGATTAATTGTGGACAACTGCCTTTGCTCCCGTCTTACAGGAGGGAAAATGGCGTTATTATTTGGATTATCTGGCTCTATGTCTGACTGAGTCAGGTGTGGTAAAAAGTTGTTTATAGGTTAGATATCATCATTTCGTATGACAACACACATTTACCTTTCCTGTAGTAACAAACACACACAGGTATTTATCCAAGACTGCAGAAGAAGTATTATTTGCATATGCTTTTTTATCCTACCCTGCTTGTGCCAGTAGAAGTATACTTCTGTACTACTTAGGGCTGTGAGTCAGCAGTTCTGCCTTTTGCCGTGTTTTGAGAATTTTAAGGGGCTATTAGACAAATTGATAGAATTAATTAAATGCATGCCCGTCTTGTTACAGAAACCCTGGAGACATTTTAAATAATATTCTACAAATGTTGTATTTTTACCCTGCAAGGTTCTGTAATTTGCTGGAACAGAATAAACTTCGCCAGCTATTTTCTCCAGGATCTGACAAAAATCCTAGAGAACAAAATGTTCCAGTAATCATCTTTTCTGTCTGTTAGTTTTTAATCCTTTCCCCCCTTTCTAATGTCAGATAACAGCATATTCTGGTTAAAAAAACAACAAAGCAACATACAACCATTGTTCCTCCCTATTTTTGTAATTTCATTTCTGTGCTGAATCACAGTCTTCTGATACAGCCTTTTTTATGGCGTAATTGTTTTGTATAATCCATTTTCTTTGGGTCCCTCTTAGCTTCTGTCTGAAGCTGTTACTGCTATAATGAATGTAGTCATAAATCTGTCACAGGTAACAAGCTAAATTTAGAGCTGAATAAACCAGGGGAGAGTATGCTGTAGAGAAGTGAGCACATTGAGACGCAACAGTTACAATAGTGGCACAAAAAGTCTTCTTCTGAGAGGTGAACAAAAGAGGACACAGAGTATTCGGTTCCCTCACTGATTCACCACTACAATCCCTGTTCCAGTAAACAAAGATGCTGGGTGAAAATACAGGTACAGTCACGGCCTTGACACCCGTGAAGAGTGAAGGTGTGTGTTAGCTGCCGCAGGTGAATGTGCTGTACGAGACCGTTTCCCTCAGCCGTCCCGTGGTGGAGATGTAGGGCAAGGTTTCTGTAAAGGGTGGAGCTGCCCAGCTCCCACCGAACTGAGGGAGATCCCAGCTCCTCCAAAGAGGCAAAGGGTCTGAAACTGGAATTAGGAGCTAGCAGATGGGACAGGACCCGGTGCTCCTGCACCTGGACCAAGGTGATGTGGGAGCCACCTGTGTTGAAGACACCCATCCCGATCCTCACCAGCATGATCTATGAAGCAGTGTGTCCATGAACAGAATTTGGCAATCCTGCATGCCTCAGACCTGGGCAAGCCAAGAGTTCCCACACTTAGATGGCTGATCGATTGTCAATACTGAGATCATTACAACATTTTTTTTCTTTTTTGAGAAGAGGAAAGTGAAGAATGCAGAGAAGGAAAAGCAATGGAAAGATGAAAGCAGATGAAGTAAGAAATGTGAAGATGGAAAAACCCATGTTCAAGAAAGAGCCATTCTCTGAATTGCAAACTAATGGAAGATAAGTGAAAGAAGAGCAGGAAAGAGTGACGAACAACAGAAGGCAAGGCACGGCAAGGAAAGGAAAGGGTAAAATATAGGCAGCAAAAAAGTAAGGAAGCACATCAAGTAATGCAGAGATGCCACTCCTTTGCCACGACTGTTTGTCTTTGCATTTCTGCATCATGCCTTCACGCTGAGCTGTGACGCGGCAGCGGCGAGGCACTGCCGGATGGGGTACGCCGGCAGCGGGTCATGCCGCAGCGGTACAGAGCAGCTGCTGCTGCTATTGCCCGCTTGCTGTAGCGCTGGGACAAAGTCTGCCCAGAAACATTTGTCTCAAAGATGGGTAAGTTTGTCACTGGGGTCATAGAATCATCGAATCATCAAATGGTTTGGATTGGAAGGGACCTTAAAGATCATCTGGATCCAACCCCCCTGCCAGGGACAGGGACACCTTCCACCAGACCAGGTTGCTCAGAGCTCCATCCAACCTGGCCTTGGACACTTCCAGGGAGGGGGCAGCCACAGCTTCTTGGGCAACCTCTGCCACTGCCTCACCACCCTCAGAGTAAAGAATTGCTTTCTACTATCCAGTCTATATCTCCGCTCTTATAGTTTAAAGCTGTTGCCCCTTGTCCTGTCTGCTATCTGAGTCCGCTCAGTAGAGGAGAAAGACCTTTGCAGCAGCAGGCTGAGCGCCGCTGCTGGGGCTGTCCTCTGTGCTCTGCGTGACGGGGCGATGTCTGGGTAGCTCAGCGTCGGGCCGCACAGGATGGGCGGCAGGGCTTCAGTGCTCCGCGTGAGCGGAGGTGCTGATCGCTTCCTTGCTAAACAGCACTGTTTGGTTTTTCAAATGTCATTTGCATTAGCATCTTATAATTGAATCAGTAGCACTTTACTGAAAAGGTTAAATTCTGCCTTTTAAAAATTAAATCAGCCGTTTAGCTGTCAACCACAGCTATGCCCTCCTGTTGCCTCAAGAAGAATGAAACATTGGCATATTGACATATAAATCGTATTGCTGGAGAATGCATTAACTCTCTTATTTATGACTGCATTGTGCCGCAAAGTGCTGCAGCTTGTAATTGAGGGCTCTCTGCTGAATTCATTGCATGTAAAATCTGTGCAAATTATTAGCACAGCACATTTCCATGATGAAAGTATTTCCTACAGTATAAAGACTCCCTAACTGTCGTACATTACTCTAATGCAAAATTTTATGAAAATTTAAATACAAGCACAACAAGATTTTTATGCATAGAGATTATTTTTAGTTAGACTGGTTGATATAGTTGGGAAAAGCAATCAAATTATCTGGGTTCAGGGACTCTTTTTAGGTGACCGATGAAAGCTTTATTTGCTGCTGCTCACAGAGAAATGTGCAGCGTTACACTCACAGAGTGATCTTTGCCTTGCCATCAGTGACATAACCAAATAATTAAAATTAAAGCTATAATGAAGCATTCATAGGAACTGTTGGTTTCAGGGGATAATTCTTACTAATGTGATGTTCCATTAAGAGTCATCCTAAGGTAATGTTAATATTTTGATGATTTGCAGCAAGCCAATAAATAAACATTTTCTTTCGTCAAAAGTTGGCAGTTTTAGATGACTCCTGCAGTCAGAGTGTTCGGCAAAACAAAAATTTTTTAAAAATTCCCCTCTCCTATTCTCTCTTCGGTAAAAAATGTGCCAGAATATTGCAGATAGCATGGAATGGTGCTTTAACTATTAGCTGTGTGTCTGAGAAGTCCATTTGTCTTGTTAAGGCTGCCATACTACACTACCCTTTCTGTAACCCTGGAAACAACTTCAAATACTGTGATCTTTGAAAAGTGTGAAATATAACTTGCCCTTAAGATGTTATGAGTGTTTTTTGAGACTCCCTGTACAAGGGAAGAAAAATTTTTTCCCTCTAAAGAGGGCATAAGCAATGATGGATGTGCATTTCTTTGTGAGAAAGCTGATCCTCACCTGTTGTAGGTGAGGTGAAAACCTGTGGTAGCAGCACTGACAAGTGCCCTCTCTCTTTAAGTGCCCGTGGAGTTCAGGAATCCTTTAGGTGCTGCAGGGGAGGATTTTCAGGAGGCAATAAATAAATTTTGATCCCTCTGGTTAATACAGTTAAGGTCAAAGAGATTCTGTCTGGAGCTATTTAAAATACTCTTAACACACAGACATACTGCTGCCCGTAGTGCTAAGTGTCTTATCTCGCTGCGGAGTGCATACAACCCTTATGAAACTATTCTTAAGTATTCTGGTTACTATATTTAGCTCTGGCTCATAACAAGACAAAAAACACTTAGCTAAATGTAGTCCTGAAGTGCTTAATCCGGTTAAGAATATTCTTGTCCTTAGGTGTCTTCTACTCAGACGTTTTGCAGCTCGCCATCCTGCTGCATCATGCAAAAACTTCTCTGTGCGTTTGGGCCTGTGAATGCTTTTATAGCCATGTATTCTGTTAGAGCCTCGAAGTCTGGTGTTGACTGAGGACATCTCTCATGTTCACTGGGGGTGTCCCACTGGGGCTGACCTGGGAAGCCTCATTCCTCTGCCCCTCGCAGCTCACATCACCATACGGTGCGGGATGCGATAGCTGCAGCTAGAGATGAGAATCTGGGCTTTGTTTCCCAATGTAGACTCAGCGAGCGTTAGCTGGACTGTTGGCTCTCTCAGTGACCAAACAGCTTCCCTCAACTTACTGCTGTTCAAGCTGGCTGGGAGAGCAGCCGCACATGCAAGGCAGAAAACCTGTCAGACTTCCCGGGAGTTTTCGGCTGTTAGACCACCGACAGGCGAGGCAGTGTGAAGGTTTCTGCTCAAAGCTCGGGCAGAATCCTTTTGTTTGGCTGATTTTTTGTATACTTAAGCCCGTATAGAAAAAATATTTCCTGAAAATTTGTGGTAGATGTGTTTGCATATTCACAAGCATTTTTTAGAATTTAATCCATTGCTTTAAAAAGAATTTTCTGTATACCTACATGTCTCCAAACCTATTACGAGTTAGCAAAACTTCCGTATGGGTCGTTCTTCTAGAGGAGAAATAACTCATCGTTTGGATAAAACAGCACTGGCCGATGAGCAGCAGTGACCAAGATAAGCACCTCATTTCTGTGATAGCTCAGTAGGGTGACAAATAAGATCACACGCTCCTTTTGAACTGGGATGAAACCTTGCCACTTGGCCAGCGTATGACTTTGAGAACAGAAGCATAGCAGATCCACCATGTTTAAACTTGTTGCGTAGGTGTTGTTTTCAGTTGCAGCTTCACTGGGGATGTCGGGAGTTGTGTGAAATTTTCTCTGGAAGTTCATATTCCAAACTGAAAATGATTGCTTCATCCCAACTGCATTTTTTTACTGAACCACGTACTGCTGAAACACATTAGATATTTTATATGCTACTTCTGTTGTGTCAGGAGGTTCAGGTAACGTCTTGCAGGCACCTTCCATATTAGATGTACAATCACCCTATTGCACTTTATCTGAGCCAATTCATTTGAGCAAACGGAGGGATATAATTCCATGTAGCTGCAGTGAGCAGGGGTTTGGCCCACTGTCTCATGTTACTCACATGAACCTCCCCTCAAAGCACTCTCACCTGGTCACTGCTCAGCATCTGTGCTGCTCAGGGTGTTTAGCAGTGGCCCCATGTTGTCAGCCCCTGCGCTGTGCCAGCTGCCCTTTCCAGCATGCGTGCCTGATGTGTGTTTCTTGCAGTGGTTTTTCGTGCCTGATATGTGTCTCTTGCAGTGGTTCTTCAGCCACCTTCTTGTGTTTCCTTCAATCTCACAATCTACAGTCGATCCTCAGTGGCCCCAAGCTAGTAGGGTCATTCTTCCACCCTGCTGGGCCACATGGCTTTTTGGACACGAGAGGTCAAGTTGACCTTCCCAGGCTGCTTCTGTGGCAGGAGGTGGTGCACACAGAGCCGGGAGCCCCAGAACATGGTCCAGCTCCTGTTCCAGGAGGCTTTGCTGAGCTTTCACCAGTTCTGCTTCAGCATGTTTCTAATTTATGGTGGTAGATGTTTTCAGCTTGAAGTGATTGCTGCTCTCTAGGCTATGTCTTGCCTGCAGCTGTGTTTTAACTGGATTTGCTTTTCCTTCCAGGATTAATTTTTCTCCATCTCTGTTTACATGGTGATAAGAAGTGCTAATCCCACACCGTCAGTCTGGACTGATGAATCTGAGGAATAGAACAGGTAACTTCTAATTTGGCTTGTAGCTTTCAGTGACTCAGGCAGTGAGAACCACTCCCTGCCCATGGAGTGCATTCATATTTTGGGACAAAAGAAATCATACAGTTTCTTCTGCCCAGGTCATCTTCAGGGAGAGAGATCCTTGCCCTGGAGCAGGAAAGGGAGGGTAAATTTTTGTATGTTTTACTGTGAGCAGCATCTTTGACTTCCTATCACTTATGGGCGATTTTATTTCGTGTTAACTTTCATAGCCACCAATTTGTTTGAGCTTGGAGTAGTCTCAGTGCAGGGAAGAACATTTGGATGTACCCATTGAAAAATACTCCTTGGGTGCTGGGTGGGGTGGGAGGGTTTTGCCAGTGAAAATGCTCACTAGAGGTGGAGGCAGATTGGTGCTGATGCCGGTTGCAGGTGCCGTCTCCTCCTTGAAGATGTCTGAGGGGGATGCAACCCAGCAGAGGTGACCTGGGCAAAGCAGCATGGAGTGATGGCAGCTGGCTTCCCTGCGTCTGCCTGGCTCCCCATCCCTCGGACTCAGCCCGTCGGAGTCATAGAAAGCAAGTCACTAGTGGAGGAGGAGTTACCCTCGTGTTGAATTTTCCATCATTACATGGGACCTGAGAGTACCACGTCCCTGCTGGGAGTTGTTGCCAACTGTTCTCCTCACCTGTGCTGCAGGAACAGTTAAGATACAGACAGCAGCCCACAGTGACTGTTCTGGTGCAGGGACATACAGAACCCAGGTCACATTCCCTTCTTTTCACTGGTTAGTGCCAGGTGAGGAAGTTTTAACTTGAAGTCTTGGGTATGAATCCCAGTGGTAGGACACAGATGATGGGGTGGAAGTCCACCAGCACAAGCAGCAGTCATTGGCTGCAGGGTGCTTTGGGTGAACCTGTCAATCATGTCATCACTCAGATGTCCTGATAATACCCTGCTGTTGCCTAATAGTAATCCTTTTGGGGATTAGCACAGTTACCTTCTTCCTCCTATGCCCTTCCACTAGGAAAGAAATCTCAGATGCTTTTCAAGCCAGCAGCCTGTTTGATTTCTCAGAACAGTACCGGGCGCAGTGCTGCCTGGTACAGACATGAGAGTCAAATCGGCTCACACATGTGCAGAAGAGATGCTGATTCCTGTGCAGATTTGCAGAGGAGATGCCGATTCCTGTGCAGAGTTGGGCGCTTCGGCTGGATTCCCCGTCCCGTGGCAGAGGGGAGTGCAAAGGCAGGCTGAGGGGCTGCTGGCTCTTAGCTCTTTACCTCTAAAGTCACACTTATTGTAGCTGTGTGCTTGAGTGTATAGCAATGGTTTCACTCCTCAAGCCTCAGCAGCTGACGGAACAAGCAAGAAACTATATAACAAGAGTGGAGTTTGGAGTCCAGGGGGTCAGAAAGTACAAACCAGTAAGCTCCATATTCTGACAATCCTCAACAAGATCAGGGAATATCTCTCAGTAAGTACTTCTGTCTTTTCCTTCCAGAGCCCTGTGTTGTGTAAACGAACTGATGGATGAAGATGAGAAGGACAGGGCAAAGAGGTATGAAGGGATGCACAGAGCACTGCGAGTCAAAGCTCTCTCGGGGGACAATTGTAAAAACCGTGTTGTCCAATGCTTAAAAAAGTACTGGGGCCCACTGATGTCAGAGGCAAACTCCCCATGCAGTTTACAGGCTGTATATAGCAGATCACAAAGAGCATAATTAAGTCATCATTTTCAGGCTTCTCATAGCCTGTTTAACTGCCCCTAAGGTGGATTGATGAGCTGAGTGATCCTTAAAGTAAGATGTCGTGCCCTCAGAATCTCGTGTTGTCCCATGGCATTATCTTTATTATCTTGGTGCAGGACTCCTGACCTGTGATTTTACTGACACCACGCAGTACTGCCTACGTGGGGTAGAGTTCCCCGTGAAACTTAGAGAGCAGTCCTGCATTAACACAGGTACGAGTTAGTTTCCCTTCAGAGAAGCATTTGGCTCAGTTCTAATTAGTCATCGTACAAGAGTGCCAAAACAGAGAAGGCTGTGAACGTAAATGCTTTATCTGAGAACCTCCAAATGCCAACCTGAATATGAATGGAAATGCTTTCTGCACACCACACTTGGTTTAGATCACCGGAAGCGTGTATCACCATGAATACACTTGTAAAAAAATTTAATTACTACTGGAAGGGGTTGTATGGAAATAGGGTTATCTCAGATACAACCACTGGAAAGAACATTGTGGAAGAAACTGAATGGATTTGCTTTCTCCTTTATTGTTTTTAATGGAGGGGAAAACCCTAAGAAAACATTCTTAAATTGTATTAGTGACAGCTGGAAGCTAGTCTGTGGCTTCCGCAGCCAGACTCTTAACATTCCTGGTTTCGTATATCATGGCAGCAGATTGTCAAAACCAGATACAAGAGCATGTGCTTGACTTCATTCTGCAGTTGAGTTGTCCCTGCACAGTATTGTCTCTCTCTAAGCTACTTTTGCAAGTACAAGTCAAGGAATAAGGAATGTGTCACATTTTGACCTTTATATGTGTGCTTACTAACTGCAAAACAGAAGTTCGTAAAAATGAGGTGGGCAAAACATGAGCATATAGATGCTAGGACTTCTCTTACTGGAGAAATTTCACCCATAACACCTTCAGCTCATTGTCACAGTTTTTGAAACAATGGGAACTGCTGCTGAAATATATAGAAGGATGTGGTCTCGCTCACATGAATGGGCATCGTTGGTTGTTACCTCCACGTCTTCCTTGCTGACGGTGAGGTCAGCCCTGCTGCAAGGCTGTAAGCACCAGCGAGGCACTTATGCCCGAGCCTAATTTTAAACAAATGAGCAGTCCCGGCAGAGTTCAGATTCTTTTATTTAAAGTGTTTTGCCGAGGCAGGGCCATTTGCCTCTCCCTGGGTCAAGCTGTAGGTCTTTCATTTTATTTAGTGGCATTTATATTTCTGTCACCCAGGGCGTCACGCAACAAATCTGAAAAGAAGAGGAGAGACCAGTTCAATGTCCTCATTAAAGAGCTTTGCACGATGCTGCAGGGCCATGGCCACCCTCTCAAGATGGACAAGTCCACAATACTGCAGAGGACCATCGACTTCTTACAGAAACAGAAAGGTACTGGAGGGCACTGGCCTGCTCCTGTTGAAGGTGTTGGGTCCCCATCTGCCCAGCAGCCAGTTTCCACTCAGAAAATGAAAACTGGTTTTCCAAGCTTCTAAGACCTCCAGAGAGGACATGAACCTAAGTGAAGGGCAGAATAAGGCCCAGCAGTTGGCCTCAGTCTAGGTTTGAATACAGTTAAACATAAATGTACTTGGAAAGATGCAGTGCTGTATGCTTCTTAATGTAGTGACATCGCTCCATTTCCCTCGCTGGCCACCACATCCCCTGGCATGCTTTGTACGCTCGCAGAGCATGAGGGAAGAAGAGCTGAGGAACAGTATGCCCTACAAAAGCCAGGGTAAAGGGGTTTTTGTGCCCTGTTCCCAGGTCTCCTGGGGTGGGAGATGGCTGGGTACAGCCTGTCCTGCTGCCCTGGCACTGCTGTGAGCCTTCCTGAAATGGCTCCAGAGTCGCAGGCACCCTCTGCTCATGGTGATGCTCAGCTACTCTGAAATCAGCCCATTGACCTTAATTTTTGAAGGATTTCTTCAGACCACCCAAAATGTCTCCACTTCCTTTGCTTAATTTCTAGTGCATTTGTGTCGTGATGGCGTGGAAAATGACTGGTGCATACAGGAAGGCTTTGTGTGGAGAACGATCTGAGGATGATTCCTGTGAAAGCCCCTTAAAAGAAATCTACAGTTACTTGAAAATGGAGAAAAAAAAAATCCAACCAGCATGAGTCATGTTGCTTTTTTCATGTTTTCTCTTTAAGAAATCACAGCACAGACAGAAGCCTGTGAGATTAGACAAGACTGGAAGCCTTCATTTCTTAGCAACGAGGAGTTCACCCAGTTGATGTTAGAGGTAAGAAGAAATTAAAGCTGCATAGATTAGTGAGGAGTAATCAGTTCAGTGGAGTAGTTCAGAGATATAGAGTTCCTTTTCACCTGTAGGTCCCAACGTTAATGTTAATGATTTCTACTCTACTGGCGCATATAATACAGACCTGACAGAGACCAATGTTGTGCCAAATGCTTTGCAGACACAGAATTGAAAATATGATTTCTTCCCCTTGAAGACAAACAGCTTTTCATTTAGGAATGAAGACCAATGTGGCCCAGACTTGGCCTGATGAGGAAGGAAAAAGGGAATTGCCCTCCTCAGAAGAGCCGCTAGAGCTAGCAGTTTTAGCAAAAACTTGAAAGGACCTGGAAAAAAGCGGAGCAGCTCTCTTGCTCCCACATCCCATTAGCCAGGCAGCATTTGCTTTGCTGCCTTTGCTGCTGCTAGCCGTGCCGTGTTGTTACTTGTGATGTGGATGCTGTATCTTTTCCTTGGGTTGCCTTTAAGTGCATTCAGGAGAACAGCTCTGATACTCTCACCTCTGAAACACTTAGCTGATCTAGAAACATCCCGTGAGCCTACGTTTTTCCTTTCTTGAGGATGCAGCTTTGGGTTTGTGCTGCGTGCTCCTCTGGCGAGGACGTCTCCTGCCCTGCGTGGGCAGCTGCTACTCTTTGCCCCACCAAAATAAGGGTGTATGCTGGGCTGAGCTGGGAGGTGCTGCAGTGTCTTAGCTATTCCTTTTCGTCAGGATGTCGTGACTCACCTCCCTGGAAAACTCTGTTCATTCTTTCTGGGAATTTCTCTCACCAAACAGGCTGGTTTGTTCCAGCTGAATCAAAACAAATTCCCCCTTAGAAGCGGTGTGGGGAGAGAGCATGCTAATAATTGTTGGCTTGCTGGGCTATGTCAGACCGGTGAGCGTTTTTTACTGAAAATTAGTGCTTTTTGCCAGAAAGGGCTTATTTTCAGCAAAGGCGGAGTACGGCAGTGAGGTGGGGAAGGTCGTGAATGCTACATCTTTGGCTCCCTGTAGCTAAGCTGCAGAACAGCCTAACAGTGTCTTTAGAAGAGCTGGCTTTGTGCACGGTGCTGACCAGAGATTAAACCTCCCAGATCTCGGTAGTTGTTAGAGAAGACTAGGGACAGACACGGGGTCAATGGTACGAGAAGATGTGAAGAATAGGAAGAACACCCACAGAGGAAAGCACATGCAGCAATTTAAAAGGGACAGAGAACTTGGACTCTGGACAGAAACCACTGTGAATAAGAATGGGGAAAGGAAACAAACTTTAAACTTGCTGCGTCACTAGCCTAACAAATGAGTGCTCTAAGCAAAATCAGTAAGGCTTTAGATCTTGTCCATATTGTCCATAAATTGCTAAAGATACAGCATTGTATAATTTTTCTGTCCCTGATTATCCATCCATCCATCCATCCATCCATCCATCCATCCATCCATCCACACTGCTGGGTTTGCAGTGATGATATCTAACATCTCCTTACGCACCAAATTGGTTAACGATTGTGTAATTCAGAACACATAATGAAGTGACTGAAGTCACTAGGGTTGTGTGGGTGTAGAAATTCTAACCACCACCATCTTGCTTCATGTTAAATAAATACTCACTGGGTGAAAAATACAAGTCAATTTAATATTAATGAGCGAATAAGAATATGAGAAGAATGTTGAATAGACAGCATGTGTAATATTTGTTTTTTTGCATTGAGCTATCATATCCATAATTGATTTATGTTAGTTTTAGGCTGTTAGAAGCATCACCAAAGAACAAATTAGCCTATTATATTTTAAGTTGTTCCCTTGCATAATTCTTTTTATTTTTTCTTTTTTTGCCTGCCTGTTATCATTAGGCACTAGATGGCTTTCTCATTGCTCTTACCACTGATGGGATTATTATTTATGTATCTGATAGTGTTTCATCTCTGCTTGGACACTTACCGGTAAGTTCTGACAGAGCAATGTGTTGAAGAATGATTTCCCTGCCTAACGCAGCCCCATCACTGCAGGGCTGGGGATTGCTTTTGTCCAACCAAAGAGGCAACGGACTGTGGGTGGGGGATAAATCAACAAACTCTTAGGGAGTTTCTCAGGCACCTGTGAATGACAGATTCTCTCTCAGGATCTGCGAGTTAGCTAAGAAAAAACCTATGCAAAATCACTGTACTCGTAGCTCACCACTTGGCTGCACATCTGAAGGAGGGTCTGGGTGGTGTTTGTCCCACCAGGTATATGGAAAATCTCGTGCTTGTGAGATCTGTGCATACTGGAGCTCTTCTCAGATAGTTTAAAGATTATTTCAGGACTGAATCTATGCTTTTCTAATGACTTTGGGTTTTTCTACTTTGAGCCCATGGTCTCTAGTAACAAGTATGAGGCCTTGGAGTTTTCTGGGAGAATTTCTAGAGATCAGTTAGCTGTTGGGTGCAGAAATTTCTGCTGGCCCCTGAAAAGCATTTTTTTATTTTTATCTGCTGCCAAGCATGAGACACCAATGGTGCTAAATGAGGGCAAACGAGCACACAGCTAACCTGGCTGAATGTCCTGGTGTGCAAAGACACAAACACGTGCTGACATTTTGGTAGAACCCCTTTAGTCAGGATGTGTGGGTTTATCAGCTCTGGAACACTTGCAGGTCAAGTTGGTTATGCCAGATGTTCAGCCTAGAAGACAAATGGAGGATGTGAGGAGGAGCTCTCCCACTCCTGTCTCGTGCTTCCAAAGGAAAATGTCTCAAATTTTCATTTTTATATGATATTTCTCATCATGTTGTATTCCTGTAGTACCAGGGTTTCTTCTCCAGCCTGCATCTGGCTGAACTGAAGGGCAACCAATGGGACCTATTCAACCTTTTCCAAAAAGATAGCAACCCCGGGGTAAAATAACCTAAGGGTTATATTCTGCCTTAGATCCATCCGCAGATTGACTAGGCTTCCTGGTCTTTATGCATCCGCACCAGACCAGCAGCCTCTGTGCTCTGCTGTGGGGTGAACAGGCGTGTGGTTGTGTCAGGTTGTACTGCTGAACATGACAAAGCATTCTTTTGTATCAGTCAGATTTGGTGGACCAAAATATATTAAACTTTCTGCCTGAGCGGGAGCAGAGCGAGGTGTACAAGCTCCTTTCTCCACGTGTGCTCATGACAGATCCTGTTGCAGCTGATTTTCTAAACGGTAAGCTCTGCTCTTCTCTGTCGGTCAGGGAGATTTGCCAGAGGCAAACAGCTCCCGGGGGAGCCTGCGCAGGGCTCTCCGGCTATTTAATTCTCCTCCCTGCCAATTCTGTTTTGCCACGGTTAATATTTCTGGGTTTTAATGCAGCACATCACCTAATGTTCCTACATGCTCCCGGTACTCGGTCTTTTATTTGGACAGGCTTTGGTTTACTGTCTGCTTTGCATCGTGGGAAATTAATTTGCCCTCATTAGATATTTTTCCCAGGGCAGGATGCTGGACGGAGCCTGTGAAAGGAGAGTGAGGGGCTTGGGGGAAGGAAAAGGGTAGGAGAAATCCCCAAGAATTTTGCCAGAGTCTTTGTTCCTTAGGAAGCTTGCATGTCTCAGGACACCTGAGAAACCCTACAAGTAATTTAAGAAACAGCCTTCCTATCTGAACAGTCCATCCAGATCTCTGCTGCTGTCTCACCCCCACAATATCCCTTTCCTCCAGAAAACGTCCCCAGCACCAGAGCGGGCAGCAGTGTCTTCCCAACATCCATGTTGCACTAAGCCAGTGTTGGGAGCCCCTTTTCCTGGTGGGTTTGCTGTGGCCAGGCGGTTCTTGCCTCCCTCTCTGCTGCTCTGTAAGCATCACTGGGAGCTGGGCAGCCCTCGTGCTGGTGCTCTGCTCTGGGGTTGGTTTCCCTCCAGCTGAAGACCACGTGGTCTGATCCATGGAGTTCAGACCTTGAGCAGAAAACCCAGTAAGAGCTTGGCACGGTGCCCTGCACTGTTAATGGAAAGGCTTAGGGTGACTTCAGCGCCCTTTGGATCTGGGTCCTGCTGAGCGATGCCACAGCAGAGTACTGCAATGTCACTTGACAGCTTTGCATGAAATCTTGCATGCACAGAGTCAGGGGAAAATACCGTTGACCAATATTCCCAGGGCTTCACGCCCAACGTAGCAGGGTGGCTGTAAAGCTGTGGGAAAAGGGTGAGAATATATTTCCTTCAGCAGAACCAGCTGATCATTGGTATATTTACTTGCGGGTATCAAGAGCATCCCAGCAGAGTGTGCTCAAGACTGATATAAACACCTAGATGGATTTGATATATGAAGTGTGCGCAAGTGCAGACTTCTAGTAATGTTTTGTATGTCTCCCTCTCTTTCTCTCATTTCAGTGGAAAAACAAATAGAGTTTTGCTGCCATTTAGCAAGAGGCAGCTTAGATCCAAATGAACCCCTGATGTATGAATATGTGAAATTTGTAGTGGATTTTAAATACTTTACTCATGGTAAGTTACTGCTGCAGTCTACCTTTACCTTTCTGTCTCTCTTCTTTAGATTATGTGTTAATCTATAGCCTCCTAAAGGCCTTCTTTCAGCTGAAAGTGCCCCATAATTGGCAGGGATGGAATGAGCTGTGGGTATGTTGGAGACATCTGTCACCTAAAAGTGGTGGGGAGGCTGTTGGTCACGAGAGTGCACTCTTCTGCATGCTGTGCTTAAAGAAGTGATACCAGACTGATCCTACCTCTATTTGACCCACTGCCAATTGTAAAGCAACCTACTTATTCAAATAACCAGTAAAGTACGCTGTTCTGTTTCCCTTGTGTCAATCAAATGACACTTCTTAAGAATTAAATAGTTTGAGAAACCTGTAAAATCTTGGCTCTTGCAAATGTTTAGCTGGAGAAGGGCTGACAAGGAGACTGTAGCTGCACAATGAGAGGTGCTCAGAGCTGTCTTAGGAGGCTTCTCTGTAAGCCAGGGGTAGGTGGTTACAACTGCCTAACTCCGAGCCTAGAGGGTTATGCTTTAAATAACATCAGCGTGTATCAGTGTGGCATCACCTTGTGGGTAGGAGGAGTTTGTTTGGGTTTTGTCAGTCATTGTACCTGTCTTAACAGGAAAAGAAAGCTCTCCTTCCTCTTCTTCTTAAATAAATTGTCTGGTTGTGTCTAGTGCCTACACCCTCCTGTAATGGCTTTGAGTCAGCTATTGCACGAGCTTTCAGGTCAGCCACGGAGGAGCAGATTTGCCTCGTAGCAACTGTTCGTCTTGTCACACCGCAGTTCTTAAAGGTGAGAGCTCTGCGACTGCATCTTCCCTTTCGTGCGGGGATCGGCCGGGGCTCAGCGGCAGAGCTGCTGCTGGATCCACGAGCCGGGTGCTCGGCTGTTGCGAGGGGAGCCACGTCGCAGCAGCCTCGCAAAGAGTATGTTCAGCAGCGCAGGTTGTTGGTGCAGGGAGTTGGTAGAGGAGAGAGGACACTGCTGTGTTTGGGAGTGGGAGACAACATAAGTATGTATTTTGGAATGATGAGATACAACATGGGAGCTGCTTTTGAAAAGAGGTGGTCGTGTGATGGGGTGTCTTTTGAGAAGAGGTGGTCATGTGAAGGGGTATCTCAGAGCAGTCAGCCCAGGAAGCACCAGTACAAGGTCACCAGCAAAACCACTTGGAAAGCTGCAGCCTTTAAAGAAATACATCCCACGGCTCCTCTGTGTAAGAAGGCCACCTGCTTCTTGAAACACCGTGAACACCGGGTTTCCTGGGCTCTTTCTGCTGGGCTGTAAGTGTCCTGGCAGGGATAACAACCGTAGGTGCTTCTTGCTTAAGAGAAGCTGGGGAATTTTGCCTACATCCTGCAAGATGAGGACCTTGGATGATTTAGCCTAGCTCTGAAATTCAGCCCAGGGTAAATTATTCAGGCCCTTTTCATCAGTTTATCCATCTATAAAGCAAGGCTTATACATTCCTTACAGGAAAATGAATCAAGTGCTTTAAGAGCCCTGTATGTTGCTAGGGTTTGTTATTCCAAGATGCATTTTTGGTGTTGACAGAGGGCTCCTTTTGGCATTTTGTAGAATTATATGTCTGAATGTGCCAACTGTTTTGCAGGAGCTCTGCAATGTTGAAGAGCCATGTGAAGAATTTACATCGAGGCATAGTTTGGAATGGAAGTTTTTATTCTTGGACCACAGGTAAGAGATTTGGTTTTAGTCACTGAAGAATAAACAAACTGTAGTTTGAAAGTAGAAAACTTTGTGTAGCTGTTGCCTGAGATCGCAAGTAGAATAGCTCTAATTAAATGCAACAGAATAGATAATAGTTCTCTGAACTTACTCATTAGGCATCCTTAAATGCTTTGCTATCTCTCACATTTTAGGCAGGTAAGAAACAATGTAAAAAAGTGGGAAAATATCTACAAAAATGTCTTAACTTCACCAAGACATTAAGTCCTTAAAACTGAGCGGTGTGGGTGCTGTTCCCTGTATTGGTTTAGCTCCTCTGTTTTCCACCTACAACTTTCAGGTATCCTTCTAAATCTTCTGCTGTGTCCATAAACTTTTGATTTTCACTTTGAGAAATGATGGAATTTATATAAATTAAAGAAAAAGCAGTGGACTAGGTGATTTAATTGCAGATTTGTTTTTGGCAATGCCGTATGGTGGGCTAGGATTCAGCTTGATGAATGAAACAGACTGGAACCACTTTATTAAGCTGATTAGTATGGGATTCATTTTCTTCAGAAGAAGCTGGAGGTTTTTGTTCACTCTTTTACTTCTCTGTATTTGATGTGTGTGCGTAAGCACATTGCAAAATCTTACTCTCTCCATTATCCCTCCCTTTGCAAGCTGAGCAAAGGTAATCATTACTAGAAGACTAGTAAATAAGGCTATAGGGAAAAAAATATTTGGGAGGAAAAAAAGCCTTAATATTGTCGGCACATTTAGAGCAAGGAAGAGAGAAAGCAAATATAAATGAATAATAATTTGCATTTATACAGTAAACAAGATCCGTACCTCGTGTATCATACCTTGAAGCGTGGATGAACCGACCCTGCGACAGCCCCACGGTTAATGCCATGTGCTTTGGGACAGTCACCTTATTATTCATGTTGTCAAGATCTTGCTGGAGTGGCTTTGTTAGACTTTAATTGGCCTGTCCAATAATCCACATTTTCAGAATCAGGTGGTTAATGTTAAGATTCCTAAAAGAGCACTAAGCCCCGTCTTTCCCTGTCTGACAAAGTGAGCTGGTTTTCCAAAGGGCTGCGTCCCAGCAGCTCCTGGAAATGAGGCGAGCAGGAGCTGCTTTGAAACCTAGCAAAGAGTCTTTTGATGAATCTGGGTTATGACTCAGAGAGGAAACTCTGTGCGCCGGGTGCTTGGAGCCACTCCGGTCCCAACGATACCCCCAGTGAGGAAACCATTGTTACCGAGAGAAAATAAAGCTGGTGCAGGTGCTGAGGCAGAGTTTGTGACAGTCCCGAGTGCGAGCGGTGAGCCCGGACCCAAGAATGAGCAGGGGATCGTGTGGGACATCTCATTTAATCACCAATTCCAGCCTCTCTCTGGTACAGTCCGCAGGACGCTGTGAGGTGTTGTTGGGTAGTTTGCTGTTGCTTGCTGATTTGCCTCAGCTCGCACTGCCTGATGCGGAGTTGAGCCATCAGCAGGCGGACAGGGTACCCCGCACGACTTGGAATCAGCACCTTTGCTATCATGACAACAACATAAATTGGAGTAAAGATCGATAATGCAGAAAGCATTCCATGGGTCTGGATAAACATTAGCAAACTAGGAAAAAATCTGTATTCTGCGTCTACACGTAAATATGTGTAGAGAAAGAAAACCTGTCAACTTTGATAATGATCTAGTTCTCTTCTGCACTATGGTCCTGTCCTTATTTTACCTTCATTTATTAAAGTACGGCACTCAAAAGGCTCTCTGAAGACTGTGCATGTCCATTTGCACCGCAAGTTGCAGGCTACAAGGCTGGAACTTAAGCTAACAAGCGACTTTTAAATTGTTCCACAAGCAAGGCAGCTCCTGGTCAAATGACAGATGAGGAGCTTTTTGTGGTTGCTTTCTCATTTAAAGAATTCTGGCAAAAGTCGGGAGAGCATAATACTGTCCTGATCAGCTTGAATGTTTATCAGATATGCATCTGAAAGACATTACTGTCTTGAATATAAGCGTGTCATTAAAGATAGGAGAGACACTGGTGCGTTCTGCCAAAGAGACAGCAAGGAAGGACACTTTAATAAATACACATATTATCATCATTAACAGAAATCTGGGTCACAGGAGGAAAAGGGACGCGGTGCTTTATGAGAAGTTATTTGGATAAATAAAGCTGTATTGTGGTGGAGACCACCGTGTTTCAAGAGATTTGCCATTAGAGAGTGTGGAGGAGCGGCTCTTCCAGCCCACCCCTTGTGCTGGGACTCGGCAGCTCCTGCTGAGACCTTGATCCTCCTGGGACTGCTGTTGGTCAGATCCCCGGCTGTGCTGCCTTTCGCCCTGGTTCCCATTTGGTGCCAAACTGCTGGTGGATGTGGGGAAGAGAGAGGTTATAGACCTGTCTGGGCTCTCGTTAGTTGAATAATCTATGCCAACCATGTCCCTGAAGACTGCAAATGTGGAGCTGAGTCACTCAGGGCAGAACTCACCACATTAATATCCAGAAGACTCAGTATTGATCCATCCAACCCCAAATGCTTAAATAGTTTTTTTGCTCGTAATCTTGGCCACTTTGTGGCATTCATCCTCCTTAAGAGGGTAACTCAACGCACCAAGAGAAAGGCAGCAGGAGAGGCACGTTTGATAGGCAGTGACACTTTCAGACTGCCCTGGTTTTGAAACGTTAACCATTTCACTAACACACCGCCACCTTATTCCTGAGGAACGTGCTCAGCTTGGCAGGTGAGCCTCACGCCGTCAGCACATCCAGCAGCCCCAACAAATACGTGGAGCCAAATTACTCCAAGTCCTGCCTCACTTGGTAGGTGCGGTGCTTGAATTGGTGCAGGCAGGAGCGTGCCTGAGTGCTAGGGGACAGAAGGTGGCATGCTGATATAGGGAGTAGAGGCAAAAACAGTGGTTTCCTCCTCACATTTCAGTGTTGTTAGGACACTGCTTAAAAAAAAACCTCATGTTTTGCCTAGAAAATGGAAATTCTAGAATTGACAGCAGGATAGTCAGGTAAGTCATTGCAATGCAGGTCTCTAAATACTTCCTCGATTCTTTCTCTACCTGCCACAGAAATAACAGTCCATAAAATCAGCCCCGTGCCTATTCTTATCTTTACTACCAGCACAGAAACATTTTTTTCTGTTTATAATTTCCCAAGCTTTTCCATGGGAACAATTACTTTTTTCTTTTACCCAAGCTGGTCCTGACACACATTGCAGCTTCCCACTTACTCTTCTACAGTTACTACCCAGATGACATTTATATCCAACCTACTGGATAATTTTACTCAAGCTCCGAGTTATTATGCAGATGAAGAGCCATAGCGTTTCTCAAGCTGCGTGTCTCACAAGCGTGCTTAATGAATTGAGTCACTTGCATACGTACATACTTTTCTCTACACCCACATAATGAATAGGCTATGAAACAGTAAACACACACCTTTTCATTTGCTCAATTTTTACCTCTCCCTCACTGTTTTTTTTGCTTGTATATGAAAATACGTCATTGTGTATATGAAAATCTGCTCCTAATTTCTCTGCCAAGTGAACATAGAAGATGGTTTTGGTCACTAGTATCGCAGTACATCTGCCAGGATGTCAGTGTCAGGTTTTGTGCTCACTCCCTGCCCTTTGCTTCCCTTCTAGGGCTCCACCTATTATAGGATATTTACCCTTTGAGGTTCTGGGAACGTCAGGGTATGATTACTACCACGCGGATGACCTGGAGCTTCTTGCTAGGTGCCATGAACACTGTAAGTTCCTCTCCCTCTGCAGCATGCCTGTCTTTGATCTCGTTTGTCACTCGTGCAAAACCTTTTGCTGTTGTCGCAAAAGGCGTCTTTCTCTGAGGCACGAGGGAATTCCCTCTTCCCATGACAGGCTGTCACAGCTGACGCTTACCTGGGAGGCTGAATCCCTGCAGAATTCACTCAGATTGGGAACTCTTTGTGCAGGTTTCCTGAATTGGCAGAATTGAGCACAGATTGTCTGAGAGTGAAATGAGATGAACAGATGGGGAGTCAGAACTTCACAGCCTCTGCCCTCAGTTTGTGAGGGCAGCCCCAAACCCTGGGAGTTTTGTTGGTTGTCGCAGTTCATGGGGTCTCGCTGTTCCCTTGGGCTCTGGAGTCAGCTGGGAAGCTCAGCTCACCAAAATGCCCTCTGAAAGCAGCATTGGCATCACCTGCCTGTGCAATTAGATGTCGTGAACCTCACTTGCTGTTAGTAAAATGCTTCTGGAGGATCAGACTCTTCTCTAAACACAGAAGTGTCAAACACGGATTCCCTGAAAATGAAGATGGCTCATTTTCAGTCGACCTGGAAGTATAGCAAAGAAGTCCTGTTCAGGCTGATGTGTGAACACCAGAGAATGTCCATGAAGTTCATCTTCGTGCAAGGTGAAATAAGAAGGAGCCCTTAGCCCCAGTACTGTGGCAGTGCAGCCCACTGCTGAAGCACCACATCCTGCTGAAGGCTGGAGCTGGTCTGAAGAAGGGCAAAAGGTGGCAGCAGACGTGGTCTACTATTAATCAGTGTGCTTTTCCTACCAGACGAGCATGGGAGATGTTTTACCCCAAGACTGTATTTTTCCATTTTATTACATGCACTTCAGACTGAGATACTGAGCCAGAATTAGGTCTGTCCTCCAGCTGGTTTGCATTGCCAAGCACTGTAATGGAAAGTAACTATGCACTTTGTAAAATGTATCTAGGTAATCAAGTATTTTGCCAAGAAATATTACTTAGAGGTTTCCTGTTGGGCAAACTCTCTATCTGTTTGTCTCTCTGATATCTTCATTTGAAAGGAGAGTGTTTTGTCAAAAGGCAACAAGGACACCCCAGAGTGGAAAAAGTGGGATGCTGTAATTGCTGTAATTGAGATGCAGAGCAGCGCGATGCAGGGACACCAAGAAACTCCACAGGACCCCAGTACACTGGAGCTAGACAAGCTGCTGCTTCTCTGAGTTGCAAACCACCCCCATCTCTACCACTTCCATGTACAAGATGCTAAAGCACCTAGTAGAGAGTGGAGAAAATTACTTCTTCTCTGAATGTCAAGTTCCCCCACTCCGCTTTCCTGACGGCTTTTCTGCCCTGCCAAGGCAAAGCGCTGGTACAAAACAGGCGGCGGCGAAGCGGGTTGCGTGGCTGAGCACCCAAACGGAGCGGTGAAAGGGGCTAGACGCAAGCTGGGTCAAGTGCAGCAAGCGTGTAGATGGGAATATTAAAGGAGTGTTTTAAATGCTCTCAAGTACAGTACTTTTTAGTGCTGTTTGCTTAAAAGACCATTCAGACAGAAGTGAGGTACTTAACCAGACGATGGCCTTTTGGTAATGTGTGTGTGCACTTTGACGCACGTATTGAGAGTGGGGTCAGACCATTCAGCAGAGAATCTATTTCATGATTTATGTTCTACATCTCTACGAGCCACATTTCCCCCTTACATATTGAAAGAGTATTTGCACAGTGCACCTGAAGGAAAGGATCTCTTAGTCTTACTGTGCAGAGGGACAAAGTAAGGCGCTGGCGAAGTGACTTGTAGAAGTTGCTTCAGGAAATCTCTGCCAGGACTGGGAGCTGAGTGATCCCCAGCACGGCGTGTTAGCCAGAAGACCTTTGCCTAGTGCTTCATCTAAAGCCCGTCACTGTTAAAGGGATCGCTAAAGAAGTTAGTCCTGCCAGTTAACAAAGTAGAGGTGTGCAGGTGAGTAAAAATACTTGGGTTAGAGTGGCTTGCTAAGTTCCCGTTCTTCAGGTTGACCGCTCTGGGCAGGCATCTTGCCTGCTGCGAAGTGAAATGGGTTTGCTTAAACCACATTTGTATTTTACTTGGCATTAATTATGGGTATTTTAAGTGAGCATCTTTCATTTTGTACTCCCAGTAGTCTGGGAACAATTAATGTGTTATTTAATGTAGTTCCCCTCATTATGTTCCAGTTATATTACACCACTTGAGATTTTTCTGGTCATACCCTGATAACATGTACCACGTCTGGTGTATTTAGGTCATCTCTCGGAAGAAAACTCTCAGTTAAACTGCTAAAACTCCACTATCTTACTGTTTTGTGCCATTACTAGGATCCTGACTTCAAACCCCCAGTCAGGGAAACGCATTCTCATGTACTTGTGAAAGGCCAATGCTTTCTTTAATTAATGCTATTTAGGCTTATTTCAGAGGAGCCCATGAATAAGTTATAAGAATATAGCTAGTTATATAGTTATGCCAATTATTATTTATAAGAACAATCTCAAAATAGCAAAGTGCACTCTTGGAAATCAGTAGCAGAAGAGAACCCAGGTAAAAGCTCAGTATGTGGCTGTGTATCATCTGTCGTGTTTTCAAAGCCGCAAGAGCCACTCTAGTGCAGCAGCAGACGGCAAGAGGGGTATGGGACCGAGTGGTTTTTCTAGTCGCCTTTGCACCGTGAAATTTCTGTTTGCTATAAATTACTTTCTTTTTTTGTTGAACAGTGATGCAGTTTGGAAAAGGAAAGTCCTGTTACTATCGGTTCCTGACCAAAGGCCAGCAGTGGATATGGCTGCAGACACACTACTACATCACCTACCACCAGTGGAATTCCAAACCCGAGTTTATCGTTTGCACTCACCTGGTAGTTAGGTAGGAGCGAGCACCGAACACCTCACAATGTATGTCTGCTGTGCTCAGCCATTATCTTTTTTCTAGTCCTGTTTTGAGTTAGCCAAAGATTTGCTGTGCATATTGACACACCAAGATGGTATGTAATTCTATAAAACTATTATGACAGGGAACATGGGGAAAAGCATAATGTGTTTTCATTACTCTTTTTTTTTTTTATTTGGCAACCGGGCCAAAAGCCTGGCAGGCACCGCTGGCCAAGTCTGTCCGTGTGTTACATTCCCCTTTTCTCCCTAGCAATAACATGGCCATAGGAAGAATTAAAGCTGTTAAGAATGAGACGGCTTGATGGGCGTGGATGGAATCATACATCTCCTGCAAAACCTTTTGATCAGAGCTTTAAATATTTATGATTTGAAGTGAGCTGCTGTCCTGCTAGCCTCATTCCTCCCCTGAAATTCAGCCCAGGATCCCCCTCTAGTGGGAAGCTGCTTGTGCTGGTTTGCAGAGCCGTGCTGGAAGGCGTGTGGGATGCTCTGCTCTGCGCTACGCGCCTTCTGGAGGGGAAGTGGCTTGGTTCCCACTGTCATCTAAGAAAAGACCGTGTTAAGACTGAGAATATATTTACTGAAGGGCTTGAAAAAACAGCGACACACTGGTTTGCTCTGTTAGCTTGAGTAAGCAGATTGCTCACTGCATCTTTCTTTACTGTCAGCAATCAATTTGTGAGTTTTTTTCTGGTCTCCTTTTTACTTGTCAAACATCTGGAAGAACAAACACTGGCAAACTGGGATATTCTGAAACACAGACTGAGAACACCTTACACCACTGAACGGGTGTAAATGCGTGCTGGTGTAAACTACATGTCAAGTGTTATCATAAGCAAATGTTAGCCAGCAAGATTGCTTGTGAGTTGTGTTGTTTCTACCATCCTTCAGGGAATTTGGCTTCACTTTAAGCTCTGAATTTACTGTGCATGAACTTGTTTCTTCTTTCTGCATCCAGTGCCTCTTAAACCTAGTGATATAGTCCTAAAGAGATTTTGAAATTCAGTTCTGACTCATATAATTAGAGTTTAGAATATAATAATGAGACACGCAAGTTAAAATGTGATTTCAGGAAAATTCGTTGCCTACAATGATACGAGTGAGTTCAGTTCAGCAGCTCCTCCTGCCTCCCACAAAGGTTATGGCCCATTAATATTTCAGCACCCTGAATTCTGGCACCTTTCCGTGCCCACAGTTCACAAGCACTCACAGAGTCATTAAAACGCCCTCTCCAGTTTATCCCAATGGTGAATCATGTGACATTGTTTTCTGTAAGTATTTTATTAAGAGAAAAGAAAAAGTAAGGAAAGCAAATACACACTTTTAGAGGCACATTCCAGGGGATTCCTGCAGCTCGCTTTGCGCCCGGGCAGCTGTGGGTTTGTACTCAGAGCTTCCACCGGCGTGAGGGACGTTAACTCTGATGTGGCACGCTGCACAGCGCTGTGGGCACCCTCAGAGAGAGGGGGCCTGACCTCCCCGTGCGCAAGGCGCCGGCTAAGGTCTCACATACCACAGGCAAGAAATGGGTTCTTGATCATCAGCAGCTTAGAAAATGGACATACATTTGCTATTTGGCTGTTTACCTGCACAGAAGCTGTAGTATCATTTTTCTGCCTGATTATGGAAAATGGGAATTTCCTTTATTAGGAAAATTGTACTGAGGACAAAGACACCCATTTTGTTGTTGATAACCAAGTGCACTTTGCTTTTAGGTTAGTTGTGCTTGAAGGCACCCAGGGCCAAAATTTGCAGAGGAGTGTCTACGTTTGTGCTTAGAATGATTAGTGCAATTATCATATAGGCTCTGCAGTCCTGGCGCAGTGGGGCTGGGACACTGCCCTGTTGTTTCTGTCTGCAGATATTCAGCATGTGCAGTTATTCACAGATTGCAAGGCTGCCTGATGATGTTCATCTAAGCACCTTGAGCATGAGAGAGAGTGTGTGTGTGCTGTGCAAAGCTGGTGACTCAACACGAAAACTCGCACAGGGACAATATCCAGGCTGAAAATCTGGATTTTAAATTTTTATTTGGTTTTTAGTTACGCGGAAGTTCGAGCTGAAAGAAGGCGAGATCTTGGCCTTGAAGAGTCATCGATTGAACTGGCATCCTCTTCTCTAAAGGTACCATGCCCCTTCACAGTTGAGTGACTGGGTGTAAACCAAACTGAGTAATTGCTTACCAATCTTAGGAAAATATCTGTTCTTTCTTCTCCTTCTCCTTTACTCCCATCGCCTTCCAAGCCTTCAGCTGTGTTGTGACTCAGGCAGAGCCAGAGGAGTTTTCCACTGCATGGCTCTAAACTGCTGGCCTTCGTTCAGGCATATAACTGCAAACTCAGTAGTTGCATTGCTGCTGTTCTGCTGTTCATTATCTTTCTGAGGCTGTTACTCAAACGCTAGGTTAAACCACCTCAGCTGAGAAGCAGAAGAGTAGAGCTGGAGGGTAGATGGCTGTACCTGTCACTGTCAGTAAGGCGCGGAGGATCTGGGCAGTACTGCAGGGTACCCGTTTTGTGAGTGCCAGCTCGTCACTGCTACTCAGACAGGGGTTGGAAGGGAAGGGGAAACGCTTATTCTTATTCCAGATATCAGCGCTGCTTACACCATTGGGCAGGGTCGCATCAAGAGTAGGATTGTGACCAGAGCAATAATTTCTATGGCTTGAATCAGTCTGGGATCCCAACACACCTGCCCAGTTAACAAGGTCATTTTAATTACTTAGAAGTTCTTTCTCTCAGTAGTTTACAAATAAGACCAGTAATCAAAGTCATTTCAAGTGGATTGTTGTGTAATTATCATTCCATGAGCCTCTTTGCTCTGCAGACATTATTTTATAGAAGCCATGTGTGCGATCTACAGGGGAAGCTGTCCCAGAGAGCTTTTGCACTTGAGCAAGGACCGTCTTGCAAACAGCTGCTTCTCTGTCACCACAGCACACTTCTGTGTCTTTTTCCCCTTTCCACCTGATAGGTGAGATGTTTTTCTGCAGATCTTAAGCTGCATCTGTTGATGTAAGGCAGCCGGAGGAGAGGCAGAGCGATCACTCCCATTGCTTGATCTTCCGGAGGGGAGTGGGAAGCTGGGGAGCTGCCTGGGAGGCGTGGGGACGATGGTGGCATGACCAGCGTGGTCACCCACGTCCTGCAGGTGACACGGTCTCCTGCTGCCCAACAGTTATGGGCTGTTTGCCATAAACCATCTGCCAGGTGGCATCTGTGGTTTTGGTGTGACAGCTCCAAAGCCATTAATATTGACTAGCTTAGGCTGCAGATGTGCTGCCGGGTTCCAGTCCAGAACAGCCTTCTGGGAGCGACTGCTACCTTGGGAGCAGCGAGTGGGGTTGCAGCTCTCAGCATCCCCCGCTGTCCCCCACAGCAGCTGTTTGCTGTAGGTTCTTCTAGGGCTGCAGCTGATGTCCCCGTGCCACTGCTCCATGTCCCTTCCCAGCCATCTCTCTCCATCTCTGCAATTAATAAAAAAAACCCTTGGGCCTGCCTTCATTCGTTACTTCTGCCACCACGCCCCAGTGTGCCACAACCACCAAACTGTGACATGCCTGAAGAAATCGGGCAGAAGGAAGCTAATTATAAAAGCGTATTTCCATTTGCACACAGCTCCGCAGGCAGGAGAGCAGGAGGGTGGCACACCAAGCTCGGAGCACGGGCAGCAGTCCCCACGGTGTTTGCCCGATGCCTGGCCTCACGTTGCATCAGGAGAGGTTCAGATTGGACATTAGGAAAAATTTCTTTACTGAAAGAGTGGTCAGGCATTGGACCAGGCTGCCAGGGAGGTGGTGGAGTCCCCATCCCTGGAGGGGTTCAAAAAACATGTAGACGTGGCACTTCAGGACATGGTTTAGCAGGCATGGTGGTGTTGGGTTGATGGTTGGACTTGGTGGTCTTAGAGATATTTTCCAACCTTAATGATTCTATGATTCTATGGTGTGTGTGTCCCACTGCTGCTTGCTGCTGTCAGATGGGTGTCCTGAGACAGAAATGCGTGGCATCACCCCAAAGCCGGGGTGCCTGGGGTGTAATCCTGAGGATCGTGTCTGCACGGGGATACCTGAAGGCTTTAGGGTCAACGTTGAGGGGCTGAACAAATACGGCACGGGGTTTGGTGGTGTGGTGCTACCGTGCTGGCCCTCTATGCACCCAGTCTGTTATTCTTCTCTGCAAACAAGTGGTCGGGGCGGTAGAGGTCCCCTCCAGCGCCGTCCTCTCCTGCTGACGATCTCACCTCTTGTGCTTCACCCCACACAGAGCCACAGCACCTACCTGGACGTGGGGCACTGTGGCAGCAGCCAGGACGCCAGCCGGGAGGGACTGTCACTGTCATCCCACAGCTCCCGGCGCTCCTCGCACACCGCCCTCTCCGACTCCGCGTGTAGGTGCCAGCATGTCCGGGGACAGCCCAGCGCGGGGGCGAGGAGGGGCTGGAGGGCAGAGCAACCTCCAAAATTCCAGGGTTCGGCTGGGAGTGACTGAGCAAGGGCAGGAGAAGGGTGCTTGGCTCTGGGACCATCTTATGGTTACGCAGCCACGTGCTGCCTCCTCTCCCTTCGCCCGCTGCCCGGGTGTGAGCAGCTTTCCCAGTTGTGGTTGTTCGCTGTGGCTCGGGGGACGGGAGGTGGCTCGCTAAGCTGGAGCAGTTTGATTGAGCCCTGAACCTCACCGACCAAACTTTTATGACGAGGTGGTTTGGTCCCCGGTGCTCAGTCCCCGCAGAAGGAGTGCAGAAGGCTCTGCCTGCCTCACTGGCAGCTCCGTGCCAGCTCCCACGAGTGTCCCCCCGCCCCAGGGGGCAGCCGGGAGGTGACCGCAGTGCCCGTGGGTGCGGGGCCCTGGGTAGGACCCAACTCAGAGAAGGGTGCTTGAAATACTTGCTGGGGGGACAGTGGGAAAGCTCGTCTGGAGACATCCATAGAGGGAAGGCCAAAGCGGGGTGTTCACATCGGAAGGGAACCCCATGAGTCAGGCGGGGAGCAAGAGGGGCAGTTGTGGGGATCCAGTTTGGCAGCCTTTGGGTCGCTGCTTATCTGCGTAAGCAGAGTTCAGGCTTAGCCAGGGTAACCGGGCATGGGTCTGCCGTATCGCAGTGAACCATCTCTCCTCCAGCCACGTCATCCATGCGACACACAGACACCAGCACGCCCAGCCGGCCGTCGGCACCAGCGGAGAAGGCGGCCCTGCGGCTGGCATCGGCTGGAAGCGCTCAGGTCGGTGGTCCTGCCAGCAAAAGTCTTGCTGATGCCCTAAGGAAATGAGCTTGACAAAGCTTGGTCTCGCTCTCGGAGAGGCTGGATCCCCACCTCCGGGTGTGCTGGGCATGAGCATGGGATTTCCCGGGGCTGTGGGGAGCGCTGCTGGCTGGCAGGGCCGTCGGGGAGCTGCGAGAGGCTCCTCTGCTGCCGCCTCTCGGGGTTCAGTCTGCTGCTCCCGGCCAAACGCCGCCTCACACTGCCAGCCCGCTTTTCCTGGGGTTTGTACACATGAAATCCAAAAATGGATGCTGGCTGTGAGGATTTGCAATTAGAAGGGGGCATGCAGGAGCTCAAATTCTCCCTTCAGACTCTTTCTCAGATCTCCACATGGAGTTGTCCACTTGTTCATCACCAGTGTGAGCTGGTATCACACCAGCTCTGCACTGGAGGTGCTATGGACCCACAGTAAGCCAAAGTTTTCATTTCTAGGCCCTAGCAACTCCTCAAGCCGCTGGTGAACATCTCCCTCAGCATCCCGTGGCTCAGCCGGCAGTGCCCTCTCAGCACGCTGTGATGGTACGTGGTTTATTTCTGTTAAACGCACTGGTATGGCCAGTCAGCGGGGCAGACTAGGAGGCTCTGGTTCACTGCTCTTCCCTCCTTGCTGGCTGGTCCCAGCAAGGTTTCAGTGCCCTTGCTGTTGCTGTTACTGAGATTTACCTGCAACCAAATTATTGCAACCACTTATTTCAGTGAGGAGACGGAGCAGGTAGGACACCCAAGGAAACAGCTTAGAAGAAGGTTTGTCCGTGTCAAAACCATTGGGGGCTGCTGAAGGCTCATCTCTGAATTGCTAGCAACTAACTACGGGCTGATACGATGCTGAAGAGTTTTATTGCCCTGGTAGAGGAAGGGGATGTCACGGAAGGTTGAAGTTAGGCCAGAAAAAAAAAAAAACAACCCACAAGAAAAATGTGGGAGTCACAAACCGTAACTACGAGACCTGTCCTCACAGAGCTTTCAGGCCAGTGGAGTAAACATACACACTGTAATACAGGGATGGAAGATGGCCAGTGTAGGCGTGAAGGATGGATACCAGGGTGGGATTACGACCTAACCTGGGCCTGGCATTGGGAAATATAATTAGCAGCACAGCTGAAAGCCCAGCCTGGAGGCGCAGCAAGGGTTTGCATGCAGCATCTGGTACAAAACATGAGTGGTCCAATATTAGGAGGGAGTCATGCTGAAGGGAGAGGGGAGTCCCATGTGCAGACACTACGTCTGCGCAGGGATTTAACAGAGCAAGATCTGGAGCTAGGCACTGAGCATGAGCCGGTTGTGCTGCTGCTCTGGAAGTACGGTGCTACTTTGGTTAAATATGCAATTGCCATTTACTGTCAGCATCATATGTTCTGTGGCAAAAGCTGAAAAGCAGTCATTTTGCTGAAGCCAGCATCACTATGAATGGGAGTTGCAGGACTGATCCCATGATCTTGTTCTCTGTTTTCCGCAGCCAGTGTACCACTTCCCGACCCAGCTGGGGATGATGCATCAGCTGAAAGAGCAGCTGGAGGAGAGGACTCGCATCCTGCAAGCTGACATCAAGACGCAGCAAGAAGAGCTCCACGTCATCAAGGAGCAGCTCCAGCTGGTGCAGGACTCCAACCTGCAGGTACCTGAGGTTCCCAAACCCACAAACCGTTTACTTTTCCTTTGAGCACAGGGATCAGTAACAAAAATTGTCGGTGGCAAAAGCATTTAGAAATGAGCTCTGGCTAAATTGGTGGTTTGGTCTCGGACATGGGAGTAGTGTCTTCTGAGAGATGAGTGGCATCAGTATCTGCTGAAGTACTGAATCAGTAATTTTCATTATTTAGAAAAAAAACTCCCAAGCTGATCCGAAGTGCCCCCCTACACAAAAAGCTTGGCGGTTCGGTGGCTGGTTAGTGCTGCTGGATCCCCAGTGCCATTCCTGAAAAACGCAACAGGCGTAATGCAGCTGCAACCGTCGTGGCTCTGAATAAATATTTGGGTGCAAGCTAACATTTGGTTTTCTGTTATTCATGGTTCACTTTGCCCCTGGATTTAGAGGTGTTGCTGCTGCAGTGTTACATATGTTGATAGAGACAGCCTGGGAGCTGGAGACAGTATCTCCCAGGCAGTACAACCACTGTAGGAGCTGCAACAACTCATGTCTCTTTTATTTAAAGATGCTGATGCAGCAGCCGATCCCCGTCGTCTTTAACAACGTGCAGCACCCGAGCCCCCGGAGGCCGCCGGCGCCGGGGACGCCCGGGCAGACCACGGCCAAGAAGTCGCAACAGCAAGGCGTGACGGGGACGAAGCACTACTGCAGCACCCACCTGCCGGCCCCACGCCAGTTCCTCGGGGACCCCTGCGGCACGGCCGCCCAGGTCGCTGGCTGCTTCGCTGCCTTCATCATCCCCTTTTCTGGCTTTTAAATACTTGTCTGCCGTGTCCACCCTCCCCGTGGGCCCGCGCATCTCCTCTGTGCTGATTTTACTCCTCGAGAGTCAGCTGCGATGCGATTTTACAGTTGATGCCATTCAGCTGTAAAAATAAAAGCCAGGTAGCCTAAACGCATTAAATGCTGGGGACCTTTGGAACCGTCTTGGTGACCGGAGGAACGGAGTGGGGGATTTGGGCTGTCATTCACTTCTGTTTGCGATTGCAACCTGATGCTCGTTCATAGCCGGTGAGGGTTGTGACTTCGTAATCTGGGGAAGCAGGCATAATTTTAAAAGATTAATTTTCTTCTGCCCGAGAAGTCTTGGAGGGCAGCTTTGAAAAGTTTGTCATCGCTAGACCTAAATCCACTGTATAGATGGTCACATCTCCTTGGGAAAGAACTGAGGTGTCCAAAAGCAAAAAAGACCAAAACTACTGCTTTAAAGGACAGATGAGACGCTTTCCTTGGATCCTTTGGATCTTCACTCCTCCTCCCCTCTCAAGCTGATCCCTTCTCCCTCGAGCCCTGCGTGCCCTTACCCTTGTACTCTGATTTCTGAAGAGACCGTCTGCTCCTGCCGCAGGGGATCCCAGCGCCTGCTGTGCGGGGGCAATAAATGCAGATGGGTTGGTTGTCCTGAACAGAGCTGTGTTCAGGGAGAATATCCTACTATTGCTTCTCCTTTTCCTACCTGCATACTGGAAGCAGTTATTTTAGCCTTCTGTTAGGGAGCTTTAAAAGCTTACGTGGGTATCTATGTGTTCATTTCAGGTGCAGCAGCAGCAGCACCTAATGAGAGGTAACCAAGCCCAGCAAACGTGTCTGCCGGGGCAGACGAGCATTTCAGTGCCCCTCTACAACAACCCCATGGTGTTTTCGCAAGCGCATCCCATCACAGTGGCTGCACAGATGCCGACTGATGGCAGCGAAAGGCAACCGCAGTCTGACTACAGCCAGGACAGGAGCCTCAGGTACGAACGTCCGCATGGCGATGACAGAAAACAGCAATAGCTGGGTGGTGGGGAGGGCTGGCACGGCTAGGCTCGGGGGGTGGTGGTCTCTGGGTGCCACAGCAAGGATGTAGGGATGTTCCCTGCTGCAGAGATCTGGGTTAGTGGCGAGCCCAGGGTGCCTGCAAGCAGGGTGCTCTGCACACCATGCTGTGCCCTCAGGGGCCCGAAATGCTTTTCTCTCCATGTTTCCATAAATTGTCCGTGTAGCTCTGTAACCTTTGGACATCTGCTGCTCTCAGAGGGAGTGAACAGGAAAAACTAGTAGGGACAGCTTTGCCCAAACCTGTGTCTGCTTGCTCTGGAGCTCCAGAGTGTCTTTTCTCCAGCCAGAACAAGGTCAAATGGTGAAGCCATTTTTTTTTATAGAGTGCCGGAAACATTGTATGAAACATAGCATCATAGAATCATTAAGGTTAGAAAAGACCTCTCAGATTATTGAGTCCAACTGTCAAACCAACACCACCATGCCTGCTAAACCATGTCCCCAAGTGCCGCATCTACACATGCCACATCACCTCCAGGGACAGTGACCCCACCACCTCCCTGGGCAGCCTGTTCCAGTGCCTGACCACTCTTTCAGGAAAGAAATTGTTCCTAATATCCAATCTAAACCTCCCCCAATGCAACTTGAGGCCTTTTCCTCTTGTCCTATCGCTAGTTACTTGGGAGAAGAGACCAACCCCCACCTCACTACAACTTCCCTTCAGGTAGTTGTAGAGAGCAATAAGGTCTCCCCTCAGCCTCCTCTTCTCCAGACTTAACAGCCCCAGCTCCCTCAGTCACTCCTCATAAGACTTGTTCTCCAGACCCCTCACCAGCCTCGTTGCCCTTCTCTGGACATGCTCCAGCACCTCAATGTCCTTCTTGTAGTGAGGGGCCCAACACTGAACACAGTACTCCAGGTGCGGCCTCACCAGTGCCCAGCACACGGGCACGATCACCTCCCTACTCCTGCTGGCCACACCATTCCTGATCCAAGCCAGGATGCCGCTGGCCTTCTTGGCCACCTGGGCACACTGCTGGCTCATGTTCAGCGGCTGTCGACCAGCACCCCAG
>Ga0065711_1001844_pt1 | contig 49195 bp, 30 predicted proteins | sample Hoacrofraction12_FD_59098 | JGI IMG/M metagenome (GOLD analysis project Ga0065711, IMG submission 59098) | Hoatzin crop microbial communities from Cojedes, Venezuela - Epithelial fraction 12 v2 (version 2) | ecosystem: Host-associated > Birds > Digestive system > Esophagus > Crop | place... | reverse complement strand
TGGTTTTTTTTTTTTTTTTTTTTTTTTTTTTTTTACATTCTGTTTGGCCACTGACCAAACTACACTTTTGTTTGTTTGTTTGTTTTTAAACACAGCGCTCGCTTTGTCCCCAGCTCGCCCACATACACCCTCCTGTTTGGAACTTCATTGTGCTTCCGTTGCCAGCGGCGTAGGATGAGTACAATGCAACGCCATTTACGCAGTTGCTCCTCATTTACAGACATGTCAGAGAAATCAGAATTAGGACAACAATGCCATGACTGTAACATTTAAAAAAATGAATATGTGGGGATGTTAATGGAATTTACAGAGTTTCTACCTAAGATTTTCCAGGAAGTGAATTCTGTGAATATTGGATGCTACACATCCGATACCAATGAAAAACATTCAGAAACCCTTAAACATACACGTTAAGCTTTGGGAAAGGAAAGAAGATATTTTCTTACACAAGTACAGTGGATTTTGATTCATACTCAGGTCCACACACAGTGAAACTTGAAATTCAAAGTCCTCAAGTTTTTGTTACATTGCACCATGCAAAGTTAATGCAAGAAATAAAAAGGTCATCATAAAACACACTCCTGAAAAATGGCCTCAGCTTCAGAAAACAACTGTCTTTTTAAGATTCTCTGTTTCTTTCTTACAAACAGGTCTGCTGGCTCTTCTACTCCTCAGACCAGTCTTGGTAAACGAAAAGGGCTCTGCTGCCAGACTGTGGATTCAAACGCTAGGTTTCCTAATGAAGCAGTAACATCAATACGTGGGTAACACATCAGCATGCAAAGGGGAAAGTTTTATTCAGCGTCGCATAGGCCCTTCTTTCATGAAAAGGAGAGCAGGTTTCATGCCTTCGATTAATAAGCTTATTATTTCCCATGTGTTCCTTTGTGAGGGAGATATTTTCTTTTTTCAGCAACCTGCATTAACTAAAACTGACCATAAAAGAAATGTTTTCAAACCCAAGCTACAGTCTACAATAAATAACGATCGCCTTCCTCTTTTCAAAGTCAAATCTTGGCCTGAAATCTATTTTGTTCCTAACGTTCCCGTTAAAAAAGATGTTGGTGGTCTAGTTCCAATGCCAATACGCACTGTAGCATGGGTAAATCTGATTTCAGCTGCTCCTGCAAAGTCTTCACTGTGTCTGCAAACCTACCCATTTGTCATGGAAAAAAACCAAAACAAAACAAGAGTCTGAAGGCTTATAATTTCATTCTTCCACTGAAGTCTTTGAGAGCTTACGTTATAATAAGGTCAAAATATATGCAATTTCCCATCATTTGTCATGTTCACTCTAAGCAAGTGGATTTTGTTCACTATAGCTGAAAACTTTCAAACCCAATCATTCTAAGCATGAAAGGCAACACAAAGACAAAGGATACTCTTACATTACTTCTCCTTAGGAGGGTCAAGAACTTAACAGTGTTTTTATCCATTTTAGAAGGAATGAGCTGTCATTTTTTATTTCACAGCTATGGGAAAAACAAGAAGTTCTCATGAAGAGAAACATCTTTTAGTCCAGCCCACAGATTAGATAACCGAGTTTAAAAGCAAATCCACAACTAAATTCTCATTTAGGAAGTAAAAGCAGATCTGCTCTATGACTTTATAGTGTCAGAACTGCAGAAACCACTGTGGTAGTTTCATAATTTTCCATCTAGAGGAATAACTGGCAAGTCTTGACCCTTCCCCATCCACCGACCAGAAGACTCTCCTTCAAAGTACTACAAAAAAGAGTCCTACAGAGAAAAGCTTTTTAGCTGAGCTATTCTCTTCAGCAATAATTTATCATGCTCAGCAAACCCCTGCAGGATGGAAATGCCTGCACTTCTGCCAGGAGCTGACTATAAAAATCACAATTTTTCCATAATCCAAACCACAAGCAGGTAGAGCAGAACGTTCCCAACAAGAGCAACCTGGCACGCAGCCCTTCCTCAACAGAAGTACAACTCTTCTGGCCCACAGAAGTTTCTATTTCGATTGTAGCGCTGTTGGCTGGAGAGAACTACAGCTGGGTGGAAGGGACTGCCTGATTTACCAGCTCTGAGTGGGCAAGAGGCATGGCCTCCACCCACAAGGTGACTGAAGCTTTGTGCTGTCTCTTCTACTCTGGACCACAACAAATAGCAACAAAAACATTTTCTTCAAGCGGAGATTGCCAGATTGGGAAGTTCTGCATAACTTGAGAGAAGCCCGGATAGGAAACGTTTTGCTGTGCTGAGGACAAAAACTTCACCAAGCTGAGCAGAATTGGTTCCTGCAGCTTCTGTCTACTGGCTTTCCGTTTTGGGGTGTTTTAAATTACTGTAACACGAGACAAAAGTTACCTTTACTCCTTGATATTTTTCTTTCCTTCCATCATATCTACTTCTTCAAGCTCAGTGTTGTAACCTCTGTATCTTCAATAGCAATTCCGTGTATTCACAGAAATGTGTTGCACCTCTGAAACCCCTTACTGAAAACCACGGATTGGTCAGTAACTAAACTGTCACATTTCTGTAAAGTCCCCTTCATTCACACGGAGCTCCAGTAGCTGAAACAACAGTTCTGCTGTTTACTGGTTTACATCGTCGAGACTCAGTGTATGTGCTGAGGTGAAGGGAAATAAAACTGGAGCACAGGCGATGCTTTCCTCATTGTCTTGACATAACCGACTAAGACACTTGAATTCCTTGTTGTTTTTGTTTAGTTACTGTAAAATTCAAAATGCTGTCCACATTTCCATAAGAAAGAGGTTGGAGGGACCTCTATCGACCACATACCAGTTAATGATCATAAAAATAATGAAACCAAGTTTGCCGTGCCATTCAAAACAAGTCACGCTCTCCATTCAAAACTAGACAAATAGCATTCTTGTTCATTACTCTCCATTTTCTTCTCGTTATTTCTACAATCAAACCCCCCAAGACTTCTCGTAACAGAGTTATTCAAAAGCATTAATGAATTCCAGGCAGGGAGCTGTTACAGAGTCTTTCGTTAGATTTTATACATAGCTGGCGTGGACGATATGTACACTTAGCAGCCTTGACTTGACACATCTCTCCTATGGGCAGGTAATATGAAATGGGCCATCGACACATCAGCGGTCTGAGAATTGCACTTAGGGAACATACTGCCCACTGGTCTATTCTGACTATTAGTAGCGGCTCCAGCCGGGGCTTGGAATGACCTCGGAGGCAGAACTGGAAGCAGATTTTTAACAGAGAATGGAAAGGCAATAGAAAAAAGTATTTAAGAAAGCTCCCATTGATCAGTCAATACGCCAAGCTAAAGTACTTTCTAAACTCAGAAATGCCTTATTCTACTCAGTGAGAAGTCATACAACTGCCCAGCTGTACGCAGCAAACTGGCGGATACCAACGCACTCCAAAACATGGATACTCTGTGTTTAAACAGAGGAGTTGAACCAAACCGTACAGAAATACCAGTGCCTTACCATCATCTACATTTACACTTACATGTGTAAATACATAAATATGCAGAAATCATTACATTTTTATACCAGAACCAGATGACAGACACATAGTACTATTTATACTGGGGTCGTCTTCACTTCCTCTCCAGTCATTGAAACTACGTTACAATTGGTAGCACCAGATCTTTCAAACCAAGCCAACACGCAGGTAACGATCTACTACTCATGACAGTAATTAAGGGTTGGGCCATGGCTTTCTGCTCATCAGCCACTTCAGAATTGGTGGCAGTTCTCTGGCACCAGTCACGGATTCTTTAGGTGTATTTGGTTATGGACAAGGAACAGGCAAAAGGCTCAGCAGAGAAGCCACAAATGGAAGGGACCAGAGAGGCTGAACGATGCTCTTACCCAGGGAGAGGAGGCTTCTACAGGTGTGGCAGAAACATGCTGGCACTTACAGAAGTCTGGGACATCGCACCACTGCTCTTTGTTTTCCTATGATTTAACAGCGAACTTTTATTTCCATGGCTGTTCTCCTGGCACAATTCACTCAGCAATAAATTTACTAGAAACTACAAATATTTATTTTAAAAGGAAACATCAAGTAACTGTAAAGGGCATGAAATGCTAGGCCAGCTCTTCAGCTGGCATAAATTAACGTGGTTCCATTATCTCCAATATAGCTATGCAGATGTACACTGGGCAAGCTTCTCAAGGTTACATTTTACTTCAAAGCTCAAGATTTTGATCCTCATGAACTATACAGTTAAGAACAAGTCACTGGCTAATTTTTTTAGGGTTTTTTTTATTTACATAAATTTTTGGCTTGTTTTAGATACTCCTAAAGCTTATACCAACTATGGCAAAGTTCTGCAGTCTTGCAAAGCTCCACTTCAGCTGTGATTAAGCCTTCAGCCAGCTTTTGTTTAGGCAACAGAGGACATATTCTTTAATGCCCAATTCAGCCAGCTGAGCAGCTGTAAAATTAAGCACGAATATGATTTACTGCATACTCGTATCTCGTCCCATAAACGTGCCATACTACTTGTTATATTCTGACAGTCTTTAAGCTGTTTTATGGGCACGCACCCAACATAAATATGTCACTAAAGATTCACTAAGACGAGCCAACTTTCAATAAAACTTATTTGATTAAAAAAGTGAAAGGATGCAAGCAATATCCCAGGAGATATATATATATATATATCTATATATCTATATATCTCAATCAATTGCCTGAAGATGAGTATTTTGTTTGACACTGACGACTCCCATGAGGGTCACCTTACGACATAAGCCAGTAAACCTTATGTTTGGGGAATGTAGAGGCATTAATACATTTGGTAAATTGGAGAAGTAGACTGAGTCAGTAAGATTACATTCACTGAAGTTGACTGAAAAGTTCTGTGCTTAGAAAGGAGAAATTGAATGCTCAAATACAAAAGGTCAAATAATCAGATATGCAACTGTACTACAGAAAAGAAATAGGAGTCACAGTAGAGCGTAGCCACACGCCTCTATAATGTGACACTTAGGAAAAAACAAACATCATTCAGGAACACATTACGAGTATCATATATAAGACAGAACATAATTATTCCATCCTAATCAGCACTAGAGTAATGCATCAGGCAAAGTGCTGTGTCCAGCTCCAGCACCCCCCTAAAAGAGACTGACAGACTGGAAAGAGGCCAGAAGAGACCATCAAGACATATAAAAGATCTATCACAAAGAACCTATGAGAAGAAGGCTGAAATAGCGGAGACTGTTTAGTCTAGAAGAGAGAAGACCGAGGGGAGAAGACATTTCAAGCCTTCAGATCTATGAAGACCGTTATAAACAGGACAGAGATCCAGGAAGAGCAACCATATGCTTAATTTTTAGCTAAGCAGAATTCAAGTTTTATATATTTTTTAAAAAAAGCTAGCTTTAAGACCAAATGGACACTGGAAGGGATACACTTAAGGCAATCATCAAGTCCCTGTCATGAGACATTTCAGAACAGACTAGCAAACACCTTTTGGGTACAGGTACAGTTGATTTTGCTTCAGAGTTGGAGCACAGACTCCCCTGGTTACTTACAGATGCAATTCTATAAATATATAATGTATGCTGCAAACGTCGCAATTTTAAACACAGTTCTTCAAACGGAGTTAAAGTCAGAAGGCATATGCACATGGCAAAGTTATGACTCAAATTTGTGTACGGATATAGTAGTTTTAGACTAAGGAACAACCAAAAACCTAGAGGTTCTCCCAGGAAGAAAACAGAAACCAAACCACCAGGTATCTTTCAGATTATCCCCAACTCCTTCATTTCTCTCTCTGTTTTTTCTCTTGCCACATCAAATTCACGATCACTGTACTATAGCCAAGGCAAAATAAATCGTACTGAACATTTGGTAAATGCCTTCAATGTAAACCAGATTTAGAAAATGGACTGGGTTATTCCAGCATTCACTTTTTGGTAGTGCATACAGCAGAATGATAGAAAATACCAAATACTCTCATTATGAAGTTGTGGAGATAAATTATGTAAACTTGTTTTATCATCAGTCTGACTTACAGGGAAAACCCCAGTCTGTAAAAACAGAGAGCATCTCTCGACTGCCAGCACAGACGAGCACAGAGGCAGCATCCTAAGCACTAAGCAGAATTTGCTGTTTGCTTCATACCTGACCTAGATGAAACATTTGGACATTTTTAAAGAGTGGAATGCCTGAGATTTGTTAAATTATCATATTCTCACTTTGTGAAGCCAATCACATCTATTTCCCAGGGAAAATATGAAGGTGTGGGTAAACTGGTTTCAAACTTTATGGACTTACGCCTCTTCAAAATAAAAAAAAAACCACACCTTTTCCATTTTTTCATTCCTTTTAATCTTAGTGACTTTAGCAGAGTCTTACCAAGTCAACACTTCAAAAGTAAACATTAGATTAATTTAATTTTCTAAAGAAAGAGAAATCTAAATAGAAAACTAAAGACGAGATAGATACAGAACAGGAGTAAAATGAACCGCTCCAAGAAGTCAGACAAAGGAATTTTTTCTAAATCTATATGGGCACAATTTTCAGTCACGAATAAAGTTATAACTGCCAAAAAAAATTAAAAAAAAAAAATCTTTAGCTTACTTCCATGTGTTGCATGAGCCAACTGTTTCATTCTATAAAGTCACTTCCCAGCTTTCTGACATCCATACACTGTCCATCGATAGGGAGAGGAATCTTTCCATCTCAAGAGCTCTGCTTTTTTTCCTCTAGTCGCTAGAGAACTGTTAAATCTTTCTGCTGCTCCTGATTTCAAAAGCCTTCCTCACTCCACCTCTCCCCCACCCTCTCCCTGCAGAGCTGGGCTCAGCGCTAGTCCAGTGGCACGGTTAAAGCCGATTTCAGTGATGATCTGGCAGTCTGTACCAAGAGAGTCAATGCCTTTTCACCATCAACTGAAGTTTGTCAGCACCCTCACTCGGAAGCCAGAGCAGCACACTGCCTATGAAGGACACAGCTGGAGATACCAGGCCTTATTTCACATTTCTGTCTTGCTTAGCAACACGCCTGCGTGCCACCAGCTGTTGCAGTGACCAACTCCACTGGGAGCACTGTAAAAAAACGGGAGTGCTTTGTGGGTTTGCATTAATTCTCTTCTGTAAGATACCACGTACCTGTCTGCTTCAGGACTATTCAGTCTTCGATTAGTAAAAGATGTCAGTCACTGAAAATGCTAAGACTGATTATAACGACTGTTATAGATACACAGTTATATATATTAATTATTATATACTATAACAACTGTTATATTATGTTGTTGGTAGCTTCTGTGAGCTACCAACATTACAATGACATTTTAAATGGATCGGAATGACATCACAAGTGGTTTTCAGATTGGTTTCCAGAAAGAGCACCCACTGGGCTCTCCGAAAAGCGCCCTTTGTTGCTTCAAGATAGTTTCTGAACATGAGAGTGATCCACCACAGACCCTGATGAACCTCAAAAACTGGAGTTACTCAGTGCGACGCTAGTAAAAGAACTTCCCGCAATGCTTAAAAACCAAGCAGTAGAAGAGCACAGGCTCTGCAGTAAGCCACCTGCAAGACCACAGCTAGAGGTCCTGCTTTTATTTTAACTCTTCTTATTCAGCCAAACAATCCTGCCTAATAACTCCTCTTGCCTGATTACTAAAATGGACAAAACCATAGAGGACAACTGCTATTTCAGGCACAAAAAGATTGATTTACCAACAGTGGAATGTTATCATTTTCTCCTACAGGAAGAAAAATTTTATAAGGTAGCTACAAATAGAGCTGGTATGAATTAGGGACAATAAAATTTATTTAAAGTTTTTTCTTCCAGAGGACAACTGTCCTTTGCAATGAGTTCACATCAGTCCAGGCTGGTCATTAACATGCCCAGCACCCAAACGTTCACACCGTAGCTGACATCTTGACCACCACCGAATAGAAAACAGCCAGTAGGTTTGTTTGCTTTAAATGTAATGCTTGTTATCCTGATCGTCTCAAGCATTAAATATCAAAAGGAATGGCTTTTCCTTCGGCGAGGAGAAGGGGGAGATGAGGCAGCACTGGAACAAGCTGGCCACATCCACAGCTTCCGCTCGCAAGAGACTGACTGTTCAGCCGTCCCCGCAGCCTTCTGCCAGCCCTGAGTCAAGCTGGCTCAACGCCACAGGGGCTGAAGCCGCCAGCTCCTCTGCCGTAGCTGTGGTGATAACTACCCCTGGACCTGGGGCCAGAAAAAGCCTCCGCTTTCACATTCAAGCTTCTACAAGGATGCTACTATAAATGGGTAAAAAGAAATAAAACGTTAACTCTCTAAAAGGAATTTCTACCACGCTTTACAAGTCTCAGAGCAATTTCTTCACCGCTTTTTTTTAAAAATTCTTATACTATTATTTGGCACAAAGGCAAAAGCCTGGATTTTGTCTCTGTTCATCATTATTAATTTAACTGGAGTGGAAAAACTGCATGAGGTTAACCAGAACATAAGGGTTCCAGTGAGGAAGCTTGTGCAACATCACTTGACCATCCCTGCACTTCGTACAGGAGCCAAACCCAGTCATTCAGAACATCAAATATTTCATCTGATTTTATGTGCAGCTACAGAAGACGGCTTGTCCTCCATTTTTATGCGCTTAAATGAAAGATTTTTCATTGAAGAAAACTACTAGGATCATCTGAGTTGATCTTAAAGATAATAGGGTTCAAAGAACTTCACTGGGTAATTTCTGAGCCAAAAATGCAACCTCTGTCTGAACATCAGCTCTGGGCAAATATTAAATATTGACTCATTATGTCTGATTTAATCTCTTTCCATGGCTAATCATCCTCATTCTTAACATTTTGATCCAGTTTGTGGTCTGATTTGAGCTAATTTCAAATTCCAAACAAATGGGTACTCATACGCTATCTATAGGGGTAATAAAGAATCCTTATTACTACAACTATCACTATCTACAGGTATCTTGTAGATAACCAGGAATTAACCTTTCTTTCAGACAAAGAACATAAATTAACCTTTTCAATACCGAACTGCAAAGGATCTTTTCCAAACCCCTAATTCTGCAGTGTTCTACTCTGTTTTATCAGCATTCCTCTTTTTCAAAGCCCATTCGAATACTACCGAAAATTTTTGCCTTCAAGATATTTCCCACAAGAACTCAGAGTTCTGATTTCATTATGCTCATTTCTCACCCTGCACCTCATAAGGACGAGAGTTTTTCTCTCTGTTTCTAAAGCAGCACTTTCAAAGTGAATTTGAGAGTTTGACATAATCCAAATCTGCCACTTTTAATGACCTTAAGCAACGCTGAGTTCAAGACAAGCTCAGTATCACACAGAACTAAGCCTTAAGAGTGCATTCCCACTTTTTGTGTCAAAGCCGGATTTAATATGAAACAATACATTAGGAGGAGAAATTTCAAGTGGTTCAGTTCCAGATTTAGGATTTTCTACTGTTTATACAAGAGAAGACTTAATAAATAAATATGGATTTCACAGTAAAGTCGACATGAAAAACCATGGTTTGCATGAACATCAATAAAAATAAAAATAAAATAAAAATAAAAGATTACCTTGTAAATAAACTCTTTTTTATTTTAAATCGATGCCTGCTAATTCAGAGAACAGGAACATACAGGCACCCTAGAGCATCTCTCGGTGGCTGCCTGAGCAGTGCAGCGCCAGGAGTTCAGTACCACGCGGATTCTCATACGTCCAGCTGTGAAACTCGCATTGCAGCTACACAGATTTAACTTTGAAGAGTCGTTCCTACTAAAGCTATGACGAGACATGCCATGTCCTCTGGAACTGTACCGATAAATATAACTGCCTACATATAAAGCACACACATTTATAGCACACATTTGGCATATGTAACCACACACCAGTAAGACCGATTTGCTCACTGGAGTGGAGGTTACATTTCCTTGCTAACATTTTACTACCTTGGTAGTCAGTCCTGTTTTGATAACACAAAGTTTGAAAGTCATAGGAAAAAATCCTTAACTGTCTTTTGAAATACCTTAATATCTCTTCCTATTTAACTAGTTTATACTTCATAAAAAATTTAAAAGGAAATAGTATTTAAAGGCATAAAAACACGGTAATTTTGTATGTGCCAGAGCTCAGAGCTGGACTCAGGTAATACTCGCCCCTTACTGCTGGCTCCACACAGGTCTGATCCATGCAATGCCACTGCAACGAGACCCTGTCTCTTCGGGATCTGCAGGTCCCTGTACTTCCCTCAGTCTCTGTGCCACCCTCGGCACTGAAGCGTTTCAGCTGTGCCAGCAGGGTGACAGGTACAACGCGGACTGGTTTGAGTGTCCCTGCATCACATCGCAATACACACAGCTTTGTGCAACAACAGATCAGAACTGAGCACGGAAGGAGGGAAAACATGGAACATTTAAATAAGGCAGGCATGTAGGACACTTACAAAACATCAGAGACTTTCCTTAACAGGTAGAACTATCAGTCCTGAAGCACACTTCAGTTTTGCTTTGCCTCTTCCACCCCCTGCCCAGAGACCCTTAAACGAATCCCTGCTAACTGTTTAGTCAATGTCCAGTATTTAATACTTCTAACACTCATAAGAAACTAACTGTACATTTAAATTGTAGATATCACAGAACAGTCTAGGCTGGAAGAAACCTCTGGAGATCATTCCTTCCAACCTTCAGCTGAAAGCAGGGCCTTAGACAAGGTTATCCAGGGCTCCGTCAAGGCCAGTCCTGAACATCTCCAGCACGGCAGATCCCACAACTTGTCTGGACAAACTTCTCCAATGTTTAATTCTTCTCACAGGGAAGAATTTTATTCCTATCGCTAGACAGAATTTCCCCTTAAGAAACGTGCCCATTGCCTCTTGTCCTGTCACGATGCATCCTTGTGAGTACAGTGACAAACCTTTACAGAAGAAAAGACAGTGATTAAACACGTACTGCATTCGAAAGGGACTACCCACAATCTGAAAGAAATAAAAGGAGCATCAACCAGAGGAGTGCACGCTTCTTTTGCTGTTCTGCCCATACAGTAAATCCACACCTGAAAATCGAGACATGCAGAACTCAGATTATAGCTGAGTCAGCAGGATCTGGTTTCAGAACCCTCTGGTGAGACTTTTATCAATAAATTCACGAGAACACTGCTATTAAAAGTCATTTATTTAATCTGAGTGCATGAATCTGCATGCACGTATTCTTTTTTCTTCTTTTTTTCTAATACGATTTAAGAGAAACCTGACATTATTAGCACTGCCTTCTCAATAAATCTGAAAAACAAACATTTCCTTTGATCTCATGCAGCAATGCTCAAAGTCTGGTAGTGCTTTTTTCTACTGACATTTTACCTAACATTCAGTCCAGTGTCCTTTTTCCCACAGACTGCTGCTGCCCTCTGTAGGATTATTTTAAATAAAATATTAGGAACAAAGTAGAAGAAAAAAATAAAAGAAAAGCACCTAAGTCTGTCCTATTACTGTATCACTCCACAAACATACTGAGGATGGCATTTTAAGTTGATGTTTCCTACAGCTTCGTAAGTTCAGGGATTTTCTAGACTGTGGATCAAATCAGGAAGTGATAAGCAGAACGTTACCGCACAACGTTAGCAGACTTCTGAGAGTGCAAAAGGAAAACTGAGTGCCTGCGGGTCAGTGGAGGCAGTGGATATATCAGGGTGTTCAGAGCTAGTCAAAAATACCCCCCGGTTTTGCAGAACTGCAGACTGCTTTCAAAGTATGTCTCAAAAGACTCTCCATTGCGTGCAGCTAAGCAAAACACTTGAAATAAATCCCTTTAAGTTCAAAGGGAGTTTCACATATAAACTGTGGGGCTAACTCCAAAAAGCAAGTTAAACCTATCATGCCCTAACCATAAAGAAGGTGTCCATGGGACTGAACTAGGTGTCCAAGTAATACCTACTAGAGAAGTCGCATCATAGAACACTTCCAGAGAAGGAGCATCCATAACTTCTCTCTTCTCCACATCTCGAAACTGGTTTCAGACACCATGTGAAGACTGAGAAAGCAAAACAAAATACTGAAGACACAACGCCAGCTGTGGGGAAGTGAGACTGGCATCTCTTTACGCATGCTCCTTCACTAGGAGTACATATGTATCTCACAAACATCTGCATGCTTCCAAGAATCTCTTCTTTTTATGCAACGGTGTAATTGTTTTCAATGTTACCTAAATCCTTTCCCCAAAATTTCTAGAAAACCAGTGGTCTCACCATTAACTGATTAATGGAATCTTTCAAAAAATCTAGGTTATTTATTTTCCAGTAGCTCGCTATTCCTCCATGCTCCATTTCCTATCCTTTTCATTTCTGATGTATTCTCTTTCAGTTAATGCACTTAATTGCCACAAGACACAGACCATTGACTAACAAGACAACTCACATGTGTAGGGAAAGGCCACAGATTAATACAAGCTAAAAATTACAACCTAATTTGTAAGGAGCGATTCAAATGTAACACACCAAAAGCCACCTTCTATCACAAAGTGACCACTCATGCCAAAACAGGCAGATTTCTCTTCCTCCCATTTCCTTCTCCAAAACCACGCAATGGAGCGGAGCTAGCACTCGGTAAAGAGATGAAAATTGACCAAGACTGGCACACAACATGGTCATGTAAGTCTCATTTCCTTAGCCAAAACACAGGATATGGGTCAGACAACTTGAATTGTCTTAGCACGTTAACAATGAATTTTGCCTGGCAACGTTACAATTAATTTAAAATAAGCCAAAAATTTGTCAGACCAACTGCGCTTGTTTCTCATGGATGCAGACCAATTTTGTGTCATGATTTTATTTTTCAGTTAAGTTCAACTTGCATAAGCCCCCCTCTCCCTTTTTTTTTTTAAGACCACAATTTATGACTGGAAATTTTGAGCAGAGCAAAATTCTGAGTGTTTAATGCAACTTCTGTAGGCTGTCAACCTAAAAACCCACTTTGTTTCTTTCAGTCATTTGTAATATTCATAACAAGCAGATGACCTTGTATGCTTCTTCAGCAACCAGTTTATCTTTCTGAAGAGACGGATTACAATGAGGAATGAGGGTTCACAGAACTGTCTGCCTAAAAGCAGCTATTTAAGTTACTCAGTTGACAAATTATTATTTCTTGTATGCGTGAGGACTTTTTTTTCCTTTCTTTTTTTTTGTTTTTAAGACTGAAGCCAGTACTTTACTTTCCTTATTTAGTAATCTTGGTAAATTGAGAAAAAGCCAGGATATTTCAAATTCTCTCTTCAATGCAGCCAAACAGCACACCACCCAGACGCAGGTAGGAAACATCTAGCCAACGACCACACATCAGGATGAGACACAGCCCAGACTGCATCTCCCCAGCCCAGTAGCTCGGGGACATGAGCAGAAGAGGAGAGTACTGACAAGGAGGAGACAGAGGGAGGCTGGGGAGATATTACACAGGAAAACAAGGTTTCATCAGTTCTACTACTCATGCTGTAACTCGTCAGCTTTTTGTTTTAACTGAAAGCCAGCTCTAATTCAGATTGAGAGATGACTATTACGTGCTGATGTTACAGTTAAATCATTACTGTTTACACAGCGAACCTTCTAAAATAGTAAGCATGGATTTACCAAGGTAGTATGTTACCAATTTATTAGTATATTATGCTGTTACATTATAATATAATTATAATTATTATATTATTCAGCTGTGAATGTAATTTTCTTCTTGCACAAGGTCTGCCCAGGGTGACTGTGGATTCTCCTTCTCTGGAGATATTCAAGACCCACCTGGACAAGGTCCTGTGCAGCCTGCTGTAGGTGACCCTGCTTCTGCAGGAGGGTTGGACTGGATGACCCACAGAGGTCCCTTCCAAACCCCCCTACCATTCTGTGATTCTGATTCAGAATGTCACTGGAGGATGCTGAGGACCCTCCATTCCCACCAACCCAAGATGAGGTTTGGGGCTGTAATGGCTAGGTGGGGCAATACTCCAAAATCTAATGATATGCAGTCATAGGACAACAGTTTTTAGAGAAGGAAAAATACAAGTTCCTGAAAAGAACTTCTTCACTCTGAGGGTGATGGAGCACTGGAACAGGCTGCCCAGGGAGGCTGTGGAGTCTCCTTCTCTGGAGATATTCAAGACCCACCTGGACAAGGTCCTCTGCAGCCTGCTCTGGGTGACCCTGGTTTGGCAGGGGGGTTGGACTACTTGACCCACAGAGGTCCCTTCCAACCCCTACCATTGTGTGATTCTGTGAAACAAGCATGAGAACCACAGGACGCTGAACCAGACCAGTATTTTTCCCTCAAGCAAAATCCTCATTATCGTTAACAGAAGTTAGGCACATACAACAAGGAGATTTGAGTCTAAAGGGCGTGACTGCCAAGTCACTGCAAGAAGATCATACCCAAATCCAACGCTGACCTATCTTTGTAAGCGCAATGACTTCGTTAAGGATACAGAATTAGCTGCCAGTCTACGCCAATTTTACCGCATCAGACTAGAATGACTTGCTCATTTCCCACCAGCCACATCCCCCAACGCTCTGCTGGTAAATGCTGTGTCACAGAGCTCAGAGCTACAGCCTCCAGCTAACGAATGCTGTCGGATTACTAGCTTAGTGAATGGACACAAAGTCAGCAAACGTCACTCAAAAAAGCAGCTCTTCCTGACGGCTCAGGGTACTTCGTGCTTCTGACGCACTGCCACAGACATGGTTTCACTGCAAGGTTTATAAAACCATAACATGTTCCTGCCTTCAAACCCTACGCTATGTGATTTTCAAAGTTAGATTTAAATCTCACACTTTCGTAGCTTAAAGAGCCTTCCAGAACAGTGGAGAAAGGAAAGCAAATGGTACTGTTTGTCATATAAAAATATTGCAGAAATCTTAATGGTCGTTTCCCATTCCTGTCAAACTACTAATCAAAATATCTTATTTTTTGATTAATTCACTCCCCCTTATCTGTGTTTGAAGCAAAATGAAAAAAAAAACGTGTTTCACCAGTGCCAGTTTTTCTTGAAGCTATTTCTCGTATGTACCTTCAGGACAGCAAGTCTCAACTTCAGTTACAGTAAAGCAAGGCTATACGTTTTTCAAGAAAAGCCAGCTGGTTTTGGGATTGCAAATGTCCCGTTTACAACATACAGCTTTAAGATAGTCTTACAACTTCTGGAGCTTAACGAAAAATTCAACTTCCCCCGAATGAAGCCACTATTATGACAAATCGGATGATGCCAAAATCTCCGGTGCTTACCTCTGTCATTGCTACTTGTTGGTGTTGGAGGGGGAAGTCCAGGCTTCGTTTTGTCGTAATTGTTAAAGCTCTGGCTGCGTCGATTGTTGGCACTGATAGAACCACGAGCCTTGGCCTCACTGCCTGCAGCGGACACCCTCGTGGTGGGGCCTGGAAGCCTGATGAAAAAAATTACAATAGGATTAAACATATTTAAAATCACTCTGGGAAAGAAACTATGGAATACCATGCTTAAGCTGAAATGAAAACAATCAGTACCACAAATATATACTCTTAAGGGTCCTTGTTCTTCTACCAGATCAAAAAGTCACCCTAGATGAAAATTATATGGCAAACAAGCTACAGTCTGAATTGTTTTACATCAGAATAAAAGAACCAAAACCCTGAACCAAAATTAATGGTCACTTGCCTTAAATCTGGTGAACCAGAAATAGAAGTAAATTCAGCGGAGCAATACCACCAGCACAAGGTTAAGACTAAGTGAGACACTACTGTTCTTAAACCACATTGCTGGACAAGTCAGGGCTACCCTTCTTTCCGAAATAACAGTGAGACAGAACATGGCTGCCTGTCCCCTTGCAGAGAAGGGCATCACACCTCTGCTCTGAACGCTACAAAGCCTAGCAGCCAAACCCAGCAGAACTTTAACTTGGTTTAATTTGCACCTACAAAAATCACACAAAGTGCTTCTCTTAGGGCAACCACATCATCAGCGAGCTCACATAAGCCTCTGGTTTAAACTGGGTCAACCTCCACCAGCATTTCCTTATCGTAGCCCGTATTTACAAGATTTAGCTGTTTACCTAGGAAAAAAAACATAGTTAGGATTCTGGAGTAAGCAGGCAGGGAGGGATACTACTTTCATGCTTTTCAGGCAAAAGCGCAGGGGGAAGACTTTTCCACAATGCCTCACAGAATCAGGAAAGCCACTGGCATCTCATCTCAGAACAATATGTGTGTCTGAGTCCTTCAAAGCCAAAGTTTATACATAAAGTTTCCACATTTGTACTGTATTTTATGCACTAACAAGTATAAATTTCTACACTCCAAACAGATGAAATAGTAAAAATTGTAAGATTTGGTAGTTGCTCAAAACGCATACCAAAGAGTTAATGAAACAGCTCTTCTGAAAAGCAAGGACATCATACTATAGACTAAAAGAGAGAACCAGTTCATGTCACATCCACCACTCTTTGCCGCCTTTGTATTTACTGTGTGATAGAATCTCTTTGAAACTGCTCTACAGAAAAGACAAAAACCTAATTGTCTTAAATAACTTTTGCTTACAGTAGGCTAAAATGAAGAAGTCCCAGTTGTCACCCGGGATGCAACCAACCAAATCACCACCATGGCTATGGGAAGGAAGAGAAGCCAGGCAGGAGTCTGGCACTGCTTCCTAAATAAATTGACTTCTCCAAGACCAGTGAAAAAGCAGGAAATATGAAAANAAACATGAAGGAAAAGAGCAAAAATGTCAGCAGCTGCATGCACATGCTTTCAAAGCTCAAAAGACGGTAAGACTTAAGGGCATCATTCCAATACAAAACCAAAAATTAATTGACAAACTCAAACCACCACACATCTGGCACAGCACATCATGGTTCTGAGGTTGACTTTGCTGAAGCCTTTTAGACGAGCCCCTCAATTTATCCAGCCTTTTTCAACGCTTGGGGGTGCTAGAAAGTTGTACATACTCATCACTGCAGCAAGGTGTAAATGGGAACATCCCAGAAATGCTTCATCTACTGTACAGAAAACTACAGGGGAAGAAGCAGAGGCAAACCAGGGACAAACGCTGTTCTTAAGAACTTGGAAGTCACCGAGACAAGAACATTCATTAAGAGTCTGTTTTGCTTAATAGGAAATGAGCTAGCTTTCCTACAGGTAGGAAGGACACACAAGATATGTCAGCTGTAAGTTTTGACCCAGTGATAAAACGTTGTGAGCATGGGTCAGCCTCTGAAGGTAGGCTACCAGAGCCCCCAGTACTGGGAGAGGAGTCTTCTAGCAGGGCTTGGCAGGAGGGAAGGAATAATGTCCTTGTACCGATGGGTAAGAAAAGGCTGCCCACACCCCCACACAGGTTTTGCAAATCTGTCACATTTTGAAGTAAATAAAGCTACTCAAACCATGTGACCACTCAAGAAGTGACAAGTTTTCAAGTCAGTGTTGTCACTGCCAATGAAAACATACCCAGAATAAAAATACATATATGCTAAAACCACTCATGAAGACATCATTTCTCTTAGACTTTCCCCCCCCTTTTAATTTAACTGACTGATTTTAAGCCTCTGCTTTTGGTATCAGGCCAAGCTATTTCACAGCAGTGCCTGTGAAATCTAGGGGAAAAAAAAAATAGGTTTAGGGAGATGTTTCCAGCTTCTTACTATTAGAGACAAGGTGCTGAGCTGGGAGAATGCTCACCATCACTGCACTTCAGCACCTCTTCTGGACAAACATGAACTGTCAAGCCATAATAATGATCAAGAGAGAACATGAAAAGGAAACATGGGACATTTTAACAGGGGTTATACTGCAGACCTTCACTGTTGTCAGAAAAGAAATAAGATGGGGGAAATAAATGCAGGCTATACAGCAGAACTAACAATTTATAGAAACCTGCCAAGCTGAATAAAAATCGTAAGTAATAGTTCACAAGCTTAGCAAAAATGGTGCAGTATAGTTTACTAATGTATAACTATACAAAAACTCCCAGTAAAATATTTTAATATATAATAGCAGTGAAAGTAAATGTGACTAATAACCACACTAATAACACAGCAACCCTATTGACGACTGAGATGAGATAATCATACGAGCTGGCATGCAAGTCCTGCTGGGATTCAGGAAAAAAGTAGACTGAAATACCTATTCATCATTTTTAGGGAGATCAGATGTACTCAGTATCAGAGCACTGGGGAATGCAGGAGCTCTGATGAGACAGACCCACACGGTGCCGTTTGGGCTCGCGAGGTTGACGTGATGCCCCATTTGCTAGCCTTAAGGCAACAGCCTGATGCTAGTCGTTTCAATAGTGCAGACCTAAACACAGCTCATACAGGTGCGTACAGCGGGGAGAGAACTCCCAGAACCATGTTCTGTTCTCAAAAGCAAAAGCTCATAAGGACAAGAAACCCACATTATTTTCTTGCTGGCCAGAATGCATTCCACACCTTGCAAAAAAAGAAAAAAAAAAAATCCCATCTAACACTTCCAGGTTTCATTTGTTTGCAAAATGCCTAGTTACAAACTATTTTCAACCGGAACCCTAAACATGCACCCAGAAATATTGCAAAAGGATTACTCATGCTTTGCAGAAGATGAAGAAATGCTAACCTAGAAGACTTTTTCTGACCAAGAGTGAATCGGATGATTTTGCTTTGAGATGAGTCCCTGGGAGATGCACTGCATGACAGGAAAGAGAAAGCGGAAGACAACATTGAACACCAACTTTTTTTTTTTATTTTATGCCACTGAACTTAGTAACTAGTTTTAGGGAGGAAAGAGAGTTTTATGAATTTCACAGGGAAAAAAAGCTTCTCATCTAAATATAACTTCATGACAAAACTCCTTAATTCAGAAATGAATTCATTTTTCTTGAGTAATGAACATGCAATTCTGCATGCAAACTCAACTTTAGTACTCTTCTCTTTACTCAACTTTTACTATATGTATCATTCCGCAGAATCTGAGCAATTTCACTTTAGTATACACTAAAACAACATGACATTTAAGACTTTCAGATCAGATATTTTTAAATTATTTGAAACCCAGCACAAGCCGCACAATGGACTGGAAATATCAAAGCAATATTCAAATGGTCTCACGCGTATCTGCATATTTTTGACAGAAAAGCCACAGAAATACATTTAAATATATCTTTGCTTTACGGTAATTATTTCCTGTACAGGTTTATACATGCTGTAGCAACACTATGTTTTTCAATATACGAAAATATTGTTCACACCAAAAATGAGCATGGTTCATGAAGAAAGACATAGGCAAAAACCAAATAAGCTCTGAGAAGTCTCTCTTCAAAGGCCTCAGCTGAACTGTTTATATCCCTCATAAAGTAGCACTTAAGCTAGTGTTCACCTTAATATGTGTTACTTTAACACAAATATGCCTTAACTTCATTTGAGATATTAAAAAGCCTTGATACTTTAGTAATTGCGCAAATATGGCTTCAGCCTTGAACCCTGCCCACTTACCCCCACTAAACCCCTCACACTCCTCGTAGTGTTAAGGTCAGACAAGCAGAAAGCTGTACACGTATTCACGGTGGTACGGTCTTCATAAAGTGCTTTTATTCTAACCTGGGAAGAGCATCCATAGGGTTGAAGACACTCAAGGGACAAAGACACCCTCGTTTATCTGTACTCTCATCTAGGAGTGCCAACAAACACCAGTTGTGAAAATTATTTTTCATGTAAACCAGCACTTTATTATTTTTCACCAGTAAGCCTAGATTTGATTTTGACTGCCACCAGCCGTGCTGAGCTCTATTTCTTTACCACTGTAAGAGCCTTCCACTTCTTAGGACTGAAGTTCTTGCGAACTGAGAACTGAAGTTGGTTTTCACATGTCCAAAGTATATGGTCTATAATGGCAACAATACACATGCTCTGCAAGTAGAAAGAAGCAAAAGGAATACCAAGAAAAACATCCTTATAAAATACTATGGTTACTTGGTCTAGCAGGTATTTTACACCCATTAGACTGCACATTTTCAGCACTGAGAACATATTTAAGCACATCTGTTTTGATTTCCAAAGGTGTCAAGTCAGCTGCCACCCAGCATTCAATTTCCAACACACTCTCTATGCTGGAGCAGAACTAGAGAAAGAAGTTCCTTTGGCTTTTGAAGACCTTTAACAAGAAGAAAAAAAGAAATAAACAATGAAAAAACAACGTAAAGGAAATTTCCCCACCTTGATTGCATTTCTGGTTGTGCTTTGAACTGATGCTGCGCAGCTTGAGGGGGCTGTTGGCACGGAGTCTGGAGCGAAGCCGGCACCTGCTGCTGCGGTACCCCGACCTGGCACTGGGATGGAGGCCCTGCTTGCTGGGATGCTGGAATGGGTTGCTGGGACGGATGGTGTTGTGGTTGCTGTTTCTGTGGCTGCTGTTGCTGCTGCTTGTATCGAGACAAACTGAAGAAAAGGCCCAAGATGGCCTTTAGATTCCCATTCCTGATTTCTGTAAGGCAACATTCAGAAGTCACTCATCAGCCACCAGCCCTGGTTTCTCTCCTAACGCCGTCTGAACTCGGCTCCTCCAGGACACGACAGGCTTTCGGCACATCTCGCCGGCATTACAGCTCATTACCGGTGAGCACCAACTACAAACAAGTAACTCATTTCTCCCCTGCGGTGACTGCACCATGTCCTGCATTTCTGCTGCAATCCATATCTTAACACCAATGTACTTAGAAGGACAGTTCCTTTAATTAGTCCCTTTAAGCTGAAGTCACCAAAACAAAAACCCCACAACAAGAAGTGTATTAACAGCAGCACGCTGTAAAGGATTTCTCAGTCCTAAATTTGCATGAGGAAGAGAAACTACTCAGCTATCACACAGTATTATAGAACTTCTAGAATATCAGACTAATTGTTTCCACTAAGAAAATCTGATGCAAGTTTTGCACTAGAAAATAAGATTACTGGGTGAAATAGTTGTATTAAAACAGATAATTACCAGTTTGACACTACCACAAACAGATTAAGAACGGATACCCAAGATACCTAAAGACAGCTTGACAGCGAATGAAAAAACCATTTCAATTCCTAAAAGCTGCCCTGTTGTTCTATGCGATATGAAACGTGACAACGTAAAAACAAATAGAAATACAAAGATGAAGACATGTACCAAAACATGCAGTTAACAACTGTATCATGATTAATATACAAGAAGGCTGATTCAGTCTTGCAGGCAACCTTAATAATGTGCTGCAACTTAATTATTTAGCATATTATTTAATTTCCTAAATTAAAAAAAGTGAATTTACAAAGCTACATCAAACAGCTGAGCTTTTGCATGCACAACATAGACCACTTGAACTAATAAAACTTGCTGTTGTCCTATGCTTTTAAATCCCAGTGGCCTAGCACAAAAGTGAGAATCAGAATTCAAATTTCTGATCCCAGTTCTGGCTGAAAGGTTGCTCCAAGTTTGCAGTGCGCCCTGCTCTATCCTTTATTCCCTCTCCCAGCCACATTTTTGCTCATGTTGCTCACCTTTGCTGGTAACAAGCTTCTTGTTTTTAACCCCAAAACCTTTACTCAGCAAATCTCAGGCTCACAGCTTAAAAATTTTCTCCCCTTTCTACACCAGCTTCCAGCTTTGGTCTCCTTGTCTACCTGTGCCTCAACCTATCTGTTCTTCCTTGCCACTCCTTTAATTTACTTTCTTTCTTGATCTTGTTTTGGCACATGCCCATCTCCTCAGCGACTCCTAGACCTTATCTAAGCAGTCCTGGTCATCACCCAGACCCACAATAGTCCTTTTCTCTCCTATTTCTTGACAAATTTCCTCCCCCATTGTTTCCTCCCTGTAGTCTGGTCCCTCCACCAGTGCTCCGTCTCATCACTGCCCCTGTTCCCTTGATTAAATGATTATCAATCCCAAGGACCTTGAGCAGCCACATTCTGTCTTCCTTTGTTTTCTTAGCCAATTTTAGTCTCTCCCCAGACAGCTGGGTCCCACTGAATCCTGCCTCTTCCCCCTTTTCCCAGACCACTGCTGCTCCCATGCGGTGTCGTGCCACAGACCCAGCCTCCTCCCACTGCCACCAGCATCTCCAGCAGGCAGGTTCCTTCTCCCAAATGCCTGTGTTTAGCTAGGGAGGACACGGATGGAAGGAGACAATAAAGTAAAGCGGACACAAAAGACAGCAAAAAGGATCTCCTGATCTTCAGTAAAGAACTCGAATTACTCATGGGAATCATAAGGAAAGTAGCACTTAATCACAGGCTGAAGCATAACTAAACAGAGCCAGAGGCACTGGGAAGCTTAACTGCACAAATACGGGCCAGATGATCAAAGAAATGACCAGAGGTCTGCATGCTGAAACTTAGCCAAGCTAGACGCAGTCGGAAACGAGGACTTGACTTCAATGTGAAGTCAGAGGCGACTAGAATAACCCCACCTAAAACCTGCTGATTTCTCTGGCTGGCTGTCTTCTGCTGGATTTATCAGAACAACCTGCTCTCGACATTTTTCTAAGGTGACCAAAAAACGATAATCAAAAGAGAAACACCTTCAATTAGTTTCAAAAGAAGCAGTCTCTCTCCCTCTAGATTTTACGCAAAATATTTCAAACCGGACTTTCAGAGATAGTTCTGTTTCTCTTATCTTAAAGATAGACCGAGGGAATTCACCTGGCAGTTTGCCCCTGCACTTTGTACAAAAAGAGTATTTCAGAGAGTACTTCAACCTCGCTGCGCTCTGCCCATCGGCGCAGTCTCAGCTGCTTCCTGCTTCGAGTGCCCTCCAGTCCACGCTTAAATACGCATATTAACTTCAATAAGGACAGGCACATCACCCACCCATTTTCAATTTGGAGCTCAAAGTGACTCGTCTTGTATATTTGAAGCAAACACTGTAGACATTTGAGAGGAAACTGGAATGTGGCTTTTACAGAATCCACACAAATCTACCCTTTGGAAATTTCCACCCTGGAGTATCTCTGTTGCTGCTTGTTTCACCTACAGCTGGAATTTTCACCACTGCAGCTTGCCAATCGTCTTTCTCTGTCTTCAAAAAGAAAAATACGCTAGGCTTTGCAGAAAACAAAAAAAAAGATCTGTTCAGGACAAAGAAAAGATAAAGAAATGACTGCTGGACAGATTACTAAGGAAATGTCATTATGCGATTCCTCTAACACCTAAAATGAAGTTTCTGCACATCATAAACTACTCACTGTGTACAGAATACAGATCAAAGCCAACCAACGAAGATGAAGAAAAATGGCTATCGCTGTTTAGTCCAGCCTGCTTGCATCTGCTTCTGTAAAGCTTCTTTTGTATCTGATTCTGTAAAGTGCGTGGGATTAGAAAAAACAGAACTAGCTTCCATGGCCTAGACTGGTCAGTCAGACTGGCTAGCAGGAGTACAAACTGAGAATCACTGCACACTTCTTAGCCTGCATCAATCCTGCCAGAAAATTGGGCTGTTGTGTTCCTGACTATTCACCCCTAAAGGCAGCGGGTGTCTGCCTCTGTCGCCTCGCATAGCCTCCTACGGGACGGGCACCGAGGGGTTCTGCAGGCAGTCCCCAGCAACCCTTCTTCGTTCGGTTTAAGAGGCGAGACAAGACGGTCTGCTCAACAGAACAAAATGGAGAAAAAAAAAAAAAAAGAGGCAAGAAAGTCTGTCCACAGCGAATGATGGGACAGGAGAGAAAGGGCCAAGGTAACTACAAGCAGGTTTGAATTTAAGACAAAATGTTGAGCTTTAGATATGCTTCACGGTCAATCCAGGACACATCCCGAAGTACAGACAGACTCCACCTCAGCCAGCGCATGCGCTAGGCTGGCTGGCCTCCGAGCTGACTTTCGGGATCCAAAGCTACCCAAACAGCTCTGGGATGAACTCTGTAGGCTCTGCCGAAGAATGGGATCTGAGTAGGAACAATACCTTGGAATTTCCTAGAAATGATGCAGGGAAATGCAAGAAGGAATTGAGTCCCACCACACGCACTAGATCTGCAGGCACTTTTTGATAATTAAAGAGTGATTTTGTCAAGCGTACATAACTGTACTCACTGTGGTACCATCAAAGTCTGGCAGCATAGTAAGTGCCCTACGCAGGTATGCTTAAAGTAGTGCTGCAGGGTATTTATGCTGCAGAAATTAAAAAATCCACCTTGACACTGGAGAGGACCTAAAATGGGTGAACTGCAGTACTGCCGTGTGCACACTGAGATTCATTTACCTACAGAAGCGGGAACGTCATTTCGGAGGCAAAAGTCTAAGCTAAACCATGGTTGTTCCAAAGTCTAGCAAGACCTTTTCTTTCGTCACTTTATGGTGTTATGATTTGCTCAGCTGATTGTTACCCAGCCCATCTGTCATCCAGAAGGGGTGCAGCTGCTACCTATGACATCAATTTGAGTTTCTACTGCACATTTATGTTCTCCATGATCTTCAAAATCTTGGCAGCGAGTACGTATTGCCTGAAGGAGAGCAAGCTTAACTGGGCAGCTGCAATTCCAGGAGTCTAAAATGCAGATCAGTGTGGAAACAAGCTTAAGAGCATGGGAGAGCATCCCCCATAATTTTCTTTAGTAACTATGAATGGAGATTTTCAGATTCACGAATCTTTGAGGAGGGAATGCCTTTTTGGCTCCACATTGCTGGGGAAGCCCTGCCTCTAGCATAGCGTGGTCATCATCAGTGACTGCAGATCCTTAGCATCTTCACTGCATAAATCCATAGAAAAAAGACTATGCCTAAGTGGCACGTGCATATCAAAGCAGGATTTTTTAATACTGGAAGTATACAACACACGGAGTCCCACATTACTTCAACATTTAGGAGTCACCCAAATTCCAGTTTTGAATCATTAACTTCCCTCCGCACTGAAATTGCACTATTGAAAAATATACGTTCCCAAGTGACCCAGGAGAGACTTCAATGTTTATCCCATTTGAAAGCAATCACAATCTACTTCCTCCTAGATGAGGACCTGCCAGTGAAGTCAACAAAGTTATTTGCAGTTGACCCAGCAGGTCTTGGCAACTCGCGCAGAAACACTGGCGTGTCTGTTTACGGCACTCTTCGTTTTAAGTGATTCTGTGTTCTCTCTTGTTCAGTTTCCCCCTCCTTCCTCAGCAGAGCTAAGGAGTGACTCAGAACAGAAATTGAATTTACTGTTGAATTCAAGTCTTGCAACTTCATTTTGTAAAAAATGTTCCTGCCCTCCCCTTCTCTAGCTGTCATGCTTCTCCTTCAATATTAGTGGTGGAGCCAGAAAATGTTCTGATTCATGTTGCCAACAAACATTACTGGTCTCTTCTTAGCCTCCGTATAATACGTTAATTCCTCGACAGTGTAAGAGAAAGGAAAAAATACAAAATCAGGCACAGGATAACCTATATCCTGCTGAGTCTGCCTTGTGATTTGGCAGGAGAGCAACGACCACTAATCACGTTGACCCTTCCCAAGGGTGAACAACACTACGCTGCCAGCTTTGCGCACCCAGCCAGTTTTCTCATCAACTGATCTGCTGTTTTCCTTAGACTCTGCATTGTATCAAGACAGGTAAAGAATGTGAAATTCATTATATTTTTACAATATTTACATATCACGTCAAGGTCAAAATTGGCTTTTACAACAGGGGACTCAGTTGCATTTTTTTAACCATTTCCTGGCAAACAAACTTTCTGCTGTTAGATGTTGTAGTTCACACTTTTCTTTTCTTGACATGAGCATCCTCCTGATTATAACCGAGCTATCAAGGCACGTAATGCAGGCAGTACTTCAGCTGACCATATTCAAGCTTCTCTTTGGAGGAAAATCTCTCTTACTGGTGTTCTAATCTAGCTAAAGGATACCCCACAGAAAAAGACAGCTCACCTTCAGCCCCTTCTCCTACCAGCTGTGGTAACAGCAGGTTAGAAAAACATGTACTCAACATCTGCTGCTTTGCTTCCCACACTTACAAACCACCTCAAACTTGGTGAAATGACATTTCAAATACACATTTTCAGCTGGCTTCCAAGATGCCACAGACTAGGATGAGGTAGAGGGCTTCCTTTTGAGGAGCGCAAGGAATTCTTTAAGCGATTTTCCAAACTGTCAAAATGTAAATTTAAATTGTAATTTTTAATAACAGGTTTTAAAAAACAATAGCTTCAATTTTATTGTAATTGTACGAAAGCTTTTATATTTTTGTAGGGTTTTTTAATGTAATATACATATAGAACACTTGCGTACATGATGGTTTCACCACAAAGTTCATCCACAGTGGTTATATGGAATACATTTCACAAACATCACTTACCATCCCCATAAGGGAAAGTGTGTTTCAGCTAAGACTTCAAATCGTGATGTAGTCTATGGTGCTGGGTTTGGGATTTGTGACTGAAACAGTACCCACAAGGTGCCAGTCTTTTGGCTACTGCTGAGCAATACTTGCATGGCATCAAGGCTCTCTCTTTTTCCCCACCCTGCCTTCTCCCAGTGTGCAGCTTGTGAGTGGGCAAGCAGCTGGGAGGGGACACGGCCGGGACAGCTGACCCCAACCAACCTACACAACATCCCGTGCCATATGACGTCGTGCTCAGTAATAAAACCCGAGGTGGGTGGTGGGAGGCTGTTGGGGAGGCAGCCATTGCTCAGAAACTGGCTGGGCATCTGCCTGCTTGTGGGAGGTGGCGAGTGATTGCCTTTGAATCTCTTGGTTTGGTTTTAATTTTCTCTGTCCTTCGCTCGTTAGACTATCTGTATCTTGACCTACGTGTTTTCTAACTTTCGCTCTTCCTATTCTCTCCAGTGCTTAGCTGCCGGCCGGGGGCAGCCCACCACACCTACACACCCGTTCTTGCCTTCCTTGTTTGAGCCATAGGATTATTCCAGCGGAAGGAAACACAGCTTTAAACACAGAGGGAATTAAGTTATTCACACAGAAGTAAATGTACAAAGCGTGATTCGATGATACAACCTCCTCCTCAAAACTACATTTGCAAAGAGGCTTCATCACCAAATCTAACTCAAAGTCTCACCTGATGCCACTTCTCCAATTTGTCCTGTGAAGCACTGAAGGAGATGCCATCTAACACAAAGTTTGCCATAGCAGCTACTGAACCCAATTGCTTTCCTGGCGTATTTAAACAAAACTAAAAGTGAAAGTTGGTGCTGAGGATGACAGAAATCTGTCTGATCACTTCGTAAGACAGCAGCTAAACAGCTTCTGAGCCAAAAGGTACCATACATCCCGACACATACCATGCACTGGCATAAAGCATGCTGAGTCACGTTTGGGTTTCAGAAAAATTCTGGTGCTCTTCAAAAGTAGAGTGATTAATTAGAGCTTAAAATGTCCTTTTTTTCCCCATTCAAAACATTTGGATTTTATTGTTCCGTGAATTTGGAAACAAACTTTAAAAAAAAATCTTTCTTTTTAAAAAGAAAAGAAAGCAGGATACTTCTTCAGGTAAGAGAATAATTGAAAAATGAGAAAATATATTTCTTTCTCAAAAGGCAAACAACAGCCAGCAGTTCACTTGAAATATCTGTAAAACCCACACTCTGATCAATGTGCCAGTTATAGAACTTAGATGAGCAATCCCTGGTTTTTAACAGGACACAAAGAAGTAATTGAATTCTAATTTGGTCTCATTGATTGTTTTTACAAGTCAGCTGTGTGGAGATTAGATATATATTTCACTTACCTTTCATACTGAGATGGGAAAAAAAAAGTAAATACAGTCAAAAGTTGAAATCATCCCTATTAATTGCCCATTACACTCCACGTGCTGGTTACAATCGCAAACAGTAATTCAGGTTCCTCATTGAAAATGACATTTTAAACAACCGACTGACTCACCTTCTGCTGACAGCCCCTGTATGTTAATTCCCTTAGCAGCCAAGAAGCTCAGGCATGCGTCTATGTTTTCAATCTGTTCAAGGGCAAACAAGAGAGACACACAAAAAGAAAATGCATTGTAATAATTGTTTACTTTCATCTTCCACCACTCTTTATCGCACTCAGTCTTTGTATTGCATACAAAGCCCCTTCGCTCATTATGTGGAAACCGTAAGACGAAACTTCCACAGTTACTAAGGTCCTAAACTGACCGAGTATTACGTGGGTCAGGACTTTGTGTTATTTGTTCTTGCATAAAGCAAGTTATTTAATACTCTAACCATGAAAGAGGACCACGACATAGCTTACTAAAGGGTCAAGGATGTTATGCCAGGATTTTTAACCTACAGTAAGTATAACAAACATGAAACCAAAAATAAACACGGAGGCCACATTTGCTTGAGAAGGCAGATTGCCACTTGCTCTTCGGTTGACAGCTGGCAAAAGTTTCCAGCCACAACAGCAGTCAAATATAAAAACTGTAACAGGAAACCTGAGTCGGAATCCAAAAAATGCTCACTCGCGACATCCTCCGTGTGTCAGAAATGACAGGCGACCGGTCGCTCACTGTGGGGCAAACCCTGCCCTTCAGAGAGATGGCACAACAGTGCTAAATCGCACGGGATAAACCTCATTTTGACAACGTAAGGTCTTCTGCACAAGTCTGACTGTTAGCGACTACAGCTGCTATATGCAGACTGGTCTCAAATCCTACCTAACAAAGCGAACTCCAGAAGGGTTGGACGAGTTGGGCATTTTGTCCCCTGTATCTCAACACCACAACAGAGATCTTGCAGTAGCTTCAGACCTGGTTTCCCATCAAAGCTCTGCAGCCATACTCAGAAGATGCAGAGACATGCCAGCCCCCCCCCCGCTAGACTACAGCACTCCTATGCAGAAGCCTAAGCTTGGACACCCCGAGAAGCTGCATGGAACAATGTTTTATGAAATAGCACCTTTCATGTGTGGTTGCACAGAAGACTTTCGGATCATATCATTGAGCAATTTTTTATTCGATCATGGTAATCAGTAAGTGATAAAACAGGGTCCCACAACACTGCAACCAACCCCTGCTTCCATTTCATAGACAATCAAGTAGACAGACACCAATCCCCACATTTGCCCTCAAGGAACTACCTTTCTTCTGTGAAGTTTGGAGACGTCAAAAAGGAACGTGAAAGATCCAGCTTCCCTATCCAGTCTGCCCTTGAAAAAACATCCAAGTGAGGGCTGTATGTCATTCCGGAGGCTGAGCTCCCAGCACCTGACCTGCGCTTCCCGTCCTTCTCAAAGTAATAAAAACGTACAAGGGAAGCTGCCAGAAAACCTCTAGCATAGATTTCTCTCCAGGTACTTTCATTTATTATGTATAAAAACAACAATAAAAACACTCTCTTCTATGGGGGGGGGGAGGGGAATTATTGGCATTGCCTCACTGTGATGTCAGCAATTCTAAACATTGACTTACTCATAACTTGTATCCACCTCCTTACCCTTTCAGACATACTATAGGGAGGTATACAGTATACTTTGAGTATACGATATCATTCCAATCCCAGATAGGTACCAAAGAATACATTTCCTGCAATGTGCTGACCTTCAAGCTTGTAGCAGAGAGCAGTTCAAAGGTTCATTTACCCACAGTTCAGTACGACACGAGAGTCAGCCTCTACCTCTCTGCTTCCTCCGTGCTCCACAACCCTTTCAAGTTTCCAGCACTGTTCTTCTATCGAGGTGATCTGGAACTTTGCCGGAAAGCCAAAGTTCACCTTTGCCAGAATAAACACCACACAACAGCATCAACCCATTTCTACCACCTGCACTGAACAAGTCTTTATCATTTCAAGAACATTTCCAGCCTTTACAGCTGTGGGTAGATTTCTCCTCTCTTAAAAGGAGGGATTCCTTAGGTTAGTGAGTAAAGATAAGCAGTATCTCTTCTCCACTCCAGATTTGCAGTTGTAGAAATTCAAAACAGCTTTCAGTCCTGCTTTTCTTCTCTTTCCAGGTCCTTCATCTTTATCCAAACTGTCCTTCGGGACAGAGTGACCCCAGGATTAAGATTTACTTCTGGGTAGCAAGTTCCTCATCCGTGCCCTCGTTCTTGGTGTTACAGAGTAGTCCTTGCTGCATTCCTGATCCCATGCTCACTGCAGCTCCAACTGCACAGTTATCAGCGAGCACTGCAGCTCCAACTGCACAGTTACCACTGAGCATTGTAGCCACTTCATTAAGATATACGGCTCCCGTCCCCGGACAGCTGATCCTCATCGAAGCACTAATACTTGAGGCCGAGTGACCTGGACCTCAGTGCCATATAACAGGACAGACAGGCTACCTTGCCACACGCGTCGTCACGCCTGGCTAAAGGCAGTGAGAGACAGGGGCTTTTTGGTGCAACATTGATATGTAAAAAGAATGAAGAAAAAAAATATAGAGTAATACAAAACACAGAAAAAAAGATTACAGGACATAGACTGTTCAAAATCTAAGGTGCATTATAGTCAAGGACTCATCAGAATCAAAACATCATAGAAATAGGAAAATATTCTGTTTCAGTACTTAAAACCAGGCACGATGAAATAAAATGGTAGTAAGAGGCTTGGAAAAGCAAACCTCTTATATTCAGAAAATAAAGTACTATGATAAGTTCCCATGGGGATGTACAGCGTTGCATGTACAAGGAATTAAATAAAAAATGCAACTTAAAGACAAAACCATCACTGATTCTGTTAACATTTACGCAGTATGAGCTGCGATACAACAACGCTGCACTGCAGAATGACAGGAATGGGAGCGATTTTGAAGAAAACATCGAGCCCCAAAAATGAAACAGAAAAAAAGAAATTTGGGGAAATTCACGAAGAAAGTGAAATGCAGAATGCAGGTCTATAGCTGGAATGACTAAAATTCAGCCTTGGCAGGAATTCAGGGTGCTTCCCACACAGCGACTGGCTGGTGGCCCACACAAAAGCGATTTGTGAGTGCCAGCCAGCCCCAGCAGCAAAGGGCTCACACTCTGGGGACTCTGGGGGCTCCCAAGAGGCAAAAGCCCCGAGTGCTGGACCAGGGAGCCATCTTTGACCCTCCCCTGAGGGGCTGAGAATGAGAACAGGGATGTTGGGATGTGCGAGGGATGCAATCATTGATTTTTCCTATCATAAAAACCGAAGACAAGAAAGCTACTGAAATCTTCCTATGTCAAACAGCTTCAGGTGTGAACACCATTTTGTGGCCAGTGGCCTGAGTGAGGAACCCTAAGCTTGTTTTTCCCCTTTATCTTATGAAATAGTCTAATGCATCAGCAATCACGTCACTTGTTTCAAGAGCAGTATTTCCAACAACGCAGCATTTAATGAATTTCACCTATAAAAGCTCTAAGGAAGGATTCTGCCTCTATCCCTGCTGCATTAACAGAAGAACTACTAATAACCTGCAAATACTGTTTTATGGAGAAAGATGTCCCAGCGCTTAAAGGGCTGAAGATAGCAGCATAGTAGTTGGACTATTTAGATGTGTGTACCTAGGCTAGAAGTGGAGTCCCTGAATTGATCTCCACTAAGGAAAGACCTAACGACCCCGTGTCGTGACGTCTGACACAAAGTACAGCTGCCTCCCTGAAATGACCGTGTTCAGCAGCAAATTGTCACCGAGACTCTGCGGGCCCTTTCTTGGCCGAGTCCACACACTGCTTCTACCCTTTAAGCAAAGGTGAAAAGACGGGATTTGCCAAAGGGGAGTGTGTATTTTTCATTTTCACTGTGAACTACAATTGTTTCTTGGGCGAACAATTCTGATCTCCCATTTGCTTTGCCAGCAACATTTAACACAGTAGAAGCAAAGCAGGAATGATGGCAGTTGGATGCTCTCATTTCCCACCTGCCCAAAATAGGGGAAAGCTCTGCAAAAGGAGAAGAAAAACCAAAGACAGACGTCCACAGTGATTATCTCACTCGAACACATTACTGGGAGCGTCCAACACCAAGCCTTGCCTTGTTACTCTTCCCGGCCAAGAGCATCAGATGAGTTTGCAGTTTTGAATCATTACATATGAACTGTTCAGGTATAGGCAGCTATCACAGCACGCTGTCAGTCCCCCACCCTACACAACAGGTATTTATTCTGAAATGGTCCCAAACGCCAGCCGAGGATGGCTGAGCCCTCACCCGAGGGGCTGCCTGCCTCTCCAGGGGCCCCTCCTCCTTTCTCCCAATTAGAAGATAATACAAAAAAATAAAACCCCATAGAATTAAACTTCTGCTCAGACATAACATATCAAGTGCCACAGCTCCCATTCTCATATTTGCAGAAGCAAAATGCGTCTTTCTTCACTCAGCTACCTGAAAACTTCCCCTCAACATGACCCTCCGGGTGGCACTTGCAACCTGGCAAAACAGGAGCAGAAGGCATCACGGCTAAGAAGCATCGCACGTGAACAACTTCCAAGCACCAGACCAGCAGCAGTTGCCTTGTTACACCAGTAAAGCCATCAGCATCTTGCTGGAAAAGCAGGATTAAAAGGGCACAGGGCATCACTGTACATCATCATCTCCTTCCCACCACACCTGCACGCTCCTTGTTCCTTCCCAGCTCCTACACATACGAAGTTCAAGTACAAACAAATTGAACATCTTCACTGAATTCCTGTATGTCGACCAGAATACGTTTATTTAATTCTTATTCCATGATTACTTTCCCAGGTATATTACTCAGATTTCCCTCTGTTCTCAAACATACCTTACAGTAATTACGCATTTCCGACAACACTGGCCACCAGACCCACACGAGTTTTCACGCTTGTCATAATAGCAATTTCAATTTCTATTCTTGTCAGTGTGAGAAAGAAGAGGAGCTAGGAAACATGCACTGGCCTGTAGGGCATGTCAGGAAAAAAAAACCATCATCAAAACAAACATCCTCAGCCTGTCACCTGTAAATGGAAACCCATCTGAGGGCACCAATGTATGTTGAACATTGACTATAATAGACCAAGATTTGAATAAGGAAGCTGTCCACAGCCAAAGCTGTCCATCCAGTTCTGTCAAGTCAAAAACACAGGGTAAATTATAACTAGCGCTGCCCTTGTGGCAAATACAGATGCTTTTCTCAAACGAAAGTCAAAATTAAACTTACTGTAGGTTCCTTCACTTAGAAACCATGGGAAGCTTCTCCTGTTATGAGGCCAGACCTCTGCTCCCAACTTTTACAGTGATAGATGTGGCGTTTCATGAGCTTATCCAGAAAAACCACTGCTTATATTGAAACCAGTGCTTTCCATTTAACTTGAGGTTTCATGTTATGTCCAGTATATTTGTTTTCAAAGGAGGAAAAAGAAGATGGATTTCATGTGAAAATTTTTGCAGTTTCAAGAACCCTTCTGCAATATTCCAGCAGACTTCACATACAGTGTAGAAACAAGGAAAAAGCCTAACACAAGCTGTTTGCAGCAAGCCGTTTAAGGCAAGGTGTATTCCTTGTTTGTATTTTCAGACCAAGCTTTTCGCTCATTATTTTTATATTGAAGTGTAGAAAAAGCCTTAAAATCTTCAGTCATTACACTGACGATCCTTAAAACCCTAGAGTCTGGGGGGAGGGAGGGTTCTCCCCTCAAATAATGTCTCATTTGTACTATTTCCTAAACATAATTACATACATAAGAAAGACCAAGGCAAAATTGCAAATTCCATTTTCCCCAGAAGGATATAAATACTAAGCATTACTGCTTTGTTTAAAATACATCTTCATTTGTAGTCATCCCAATCAACATCTATTCTTTTTTAAAGAAAATAATACGTTGTTCCAAGTGTTCATATGCTGCTCGTGATGGTTTGGATGAAAATGCCTCTCCAAGTAAAGTTTCAGGATTTTGACAGAATTTGGTGGATGTCTTAGAAACAAAATACCAGATGTGACATAAGGGCAGATGAAGCTAATCCATATTTTAAAGCCAGGTTGTAACAGAGCCAGCCAGAGAAATAAAAATCTGTTCTCGTGGGTCCACTGCTTTCATATGCATGTGAAGACTTGACTCTCTTTGCTACAATTGCACTATTTTGGGGTTTTAAAGCAAAGGACAGTTTGGGCACTAACCTCAGGCAACAGAACTAGCCTAAGCCTCATCTCTTGCATCCCCTTCTTGGTGACCCTGGGTAAAACCTTAGCTTTCCTGCGCCTTAGCTCTTCCTCTGGAAATAATGGGACAAATAGCATTCCTCTACTTCAAAAGATGCTGTTAATATTCAAAATTCACTCACAACATGCCTAATATAAATAGAAATGGGGGCAGTAAGCACCACAGAGAAAGATGCCGTTCACAATGGCCAAGATTCCTCATCACATCACAGAGCATCCAAAGGGCATTCTTGCATTTCGAATGGTTTCGGGGAATCCTGTGGGACCCACAAGGCTTGACAAAGCTAAACTGGTCTGGGAGAGGCAGATGGAAGGGCTGCAGAAATTTGCCTAGCTTATTTTGAAATTCAGCTTTTCAGGTTGGTTTTTTTTCAGGTTTGTTTATTCTAAATTGAAACTTTCCTGCGAGGGGAAAAAAAAAGTAAAGGGTAATTTCTTTGAAAAATATTCCTGGAAATGTTATTTTTGGATCAGCTTTTCATGATCAGGCCTTAAATACATTTGAAAAGTTCAAGTGGATAATTTGTGCATAATCTGAAATCTTGAGACGTCCTGAACAACAGTTTGTTCAGCAACAAGTTCAACTTTGCAAAACAAATATGCACAGAGTATCCTGCCTCTGGAGAATCCTTAATTTAGGACACAGATGAAACTCTTTGCTGGTCTCAACACATACTTGACTAGATTTTAGCACATACCAACTAACTGTACATCATTGGCACTAAATCTCTGCTCATGTATAACTAAAGACAGGAACAGACGGGGACAAGCCATGGCTGTGCTCAGTAAATACATAACGAGGGTGGCAGCAGGTCCCATGAACGCTTCGTTTCCACCCTCCCTAGCTGCCTGCAGGAAACCTCCTTCTACCTGGGGCTTCCAGACTGGAAGTTCTGTTTCTAGTGCTGTGCTTTCGGGATTAAATGTAAAATATGGTCAATATCTAGTGAACCTGGACTTCTTCCTAAAACATCGTTGAATTCTACATAAAACAATCTCGTTAAAAGAGCAGAAGTGCTTAAAAGGAAGGACTGGCACTAAAACCACTCCGTGCAGTAAGCGCTGGCTCTTGCACACGGTTGTATTTGCTCAAATACTGGCTCAAGTGTTGAAGGCTCTGTAGATCATTAACTTGAATCTGAAGCAGTAATCCAGAATTTAACAAAACTCATGTAGAAAGATCTACACGGAACGTTTTATCACAGAGCTTATACCTCAGGAAAAAAGTTTTGTATTAATACTGCGGTATGAAATGATTAATTACAAAAATAAAATAACCTACCCATCAAAAATTAATTTTCAGCAATGCAAGTAAATCACAGAGTCTGCATTACGGCGAGCAGGACGACAGTACGCCAGCAGACGACCTGGTTTCGTTTAGTCCAACACACGCAGCTAAAGCAGCGGTAACGCTCATCTCCCGGCTGCGTCCCGAGCAGCAGCTCTTGCGATGCAGTCGGCGACAGTTGTTCCTTTCTAAAAAAGGCCCACGGGCAGGGAGCCACCGCCGCAGCCCGCTCCCAGGCGCAGGCACTCTCTCCGTCTCGGCCCACGTACATACTTCGGTCTCGTGGCTCGAGGGTCACAGCTTCACCTGTTCCCAACTGGTTTATTCTGGTGGCTGGAGGGGCACCGGCACATATGTGCCCCCTCCTTCCTTGCACCTGGATCCTGGATAACATCTCCTACTGAAATTCTCCTGCATAATTGCTTAGAACAAGCGCAGTAGTACTGTTTAGCTCAGACATTGAATACATAAAAATAATTCCACATAAGAAGTAAAAGAATGAACTTTTCTGGATATGTTTTACCTTCACAGACTAATCAATTAAAATAACCATTATCACACAGTGTATAAGCAATAGCTGGAAATCAAAGACTTATGACAAGACACATGGACAAAAACTTTATGTCTCTGGGATGTATAACACTTTGTAAAAGCTATGATCTGCTCCCAACATTCAAGAGCGAAGAGCTTGGTTCTACATATCCTCTAAGCAGCAGCAAAGCCCTAGGCACCAGAAGAAACTGCCATACCAACAGCTTCAATTCTTACAGCATAAACCTGACAGAGAAATCCATCACATTCTTGTTTCATCGACAGTTTCACTCTACTGCTTTTAAACAGTACGGCAGACAACGGGGCTTCTGCTGAGAAACGACACACAACTTGGAAACCAGAATTGAACTAATGGAAACATAAGCAGATACCTTTCGTTATCCACCTAAGCTTTAAACTCGGGCTGCTATGATTTTGCTGCCGTTCTGGAAGACTACGAAGTTTGCTTCACAGCCAGGGTTCAGGAAAACAATTAATTAATTTCCCAGGAAGGAGAAAAATAACTGAATTTACTTCCACCTGTCCTCAACTCAACCTTTTTTTCCTTAGTTAGGAAAAGGCTCAGATGAAGTTAATCCTGAAGAAAAACCATAATTTATCCCTGGCAGACTCCACACCAAATTTAGTCTGCGCACAGTTTTTGCTCATGGTACCAGAGTCAGGGTGATGTTACTAAAATCCTCTGCGTCTAATGCCGTCTCACCAAGACCGCAGTTTCATACGTCGCACGTGTCCCAAGGCACAGGCGTGGGAAGTTAAAGACTGTCATCTATAATTCCCCATTTTTCCCCATTTATGCTAAACACAGCAAGAAGCTGTGTGTTTGCAGAGTACCACACAAAAAGCACACTTCTGTAATAAATTTACATCAGTAATACGCATGGCCAAAAAGAATTGTTTCCCTAGACTTTGGTGCAGGTGTAAATACATAAGTAAAGGATAGAGAGATCTCCACACATGCACGTGGAATGACCCCAGCCCCTTAGTGCATTTGCTGTTTCATGCATTTAGTCCACACAGGGGGTAGAACCATACATATTCAAAAAGTGATAATTCCATTTAACAGTGAAATAAATGATCAAATAGAATCGAATTCTGTCTTTGTAATTAAGCTCACGCCTTCTATTTTTTCCACAAAAATGACTTTTTCTCTGTTGCTCTTTATTGAGCCTCACACTGTTTCAGAGACAGACGATATCCAAGCTCTTGCACCACTGTACAGGGCAAAGAATTAGAGCACACCATCGGGGACCACGAAGAGATCGATCCCTTATGGGAATGACAGACCGTCATCAGCAGTGTCTCCAGAGGTGCCACATACATCCACCCAACGCACAGAACCATGTGTACTTACTGTCTTATCTCCCACCTCCCACCTCTCCCTGAGCCTTTTCCTAACTAAGGAAGAAAGGTTAAGTTGAGCTGAGGACAGGTGGAAGTATATTCAGTTATTTTTCTCCTTTCTGGGAAATTAATTGTTTTTCTGAACCCTGTCACTGTACAGGGCAAAGAATTAGAGCACACCATCGGGGACCACGAAGAGGATCAATCCCGTATGGGAGTGACAGACCGTCATCAGCAATGTCTCCAGAGGTGCCACATACATCCACCCCACAGACAGACCCATGTGTACACGGCCTTATCTCTCACCTCCACACGCAGAAGAGCTTTGGAAGCCTTTCACTCCCAAAATTAAACAAATACCTGTTTAGCGACACTTTATCATGCCTTATGGCAGGGAGACATTGGCCTCTCCCAGTCCAGTCTAGCTCTGTTTATTACGTTGTTTTCTATGGAGGGTGATGCTGGGGGTGAGGGGGCGGCTTGTGGTTTCATTTAGACTGCAAGCTCTGCAACACAGAAACCTATGATCCAACCACGCATGTCTCACTGCCAGCAACACACAAGTGGTAAACACAATAGCATAACAACGGTCTGGATCTCTGGAAAAAAATAGAGGCAGTAAAATGAATCTTATCTAGGAGCAACAGTCGTTATACGGTGAGGAAGAAGGCCATCCATGTACAAGCAACCTAGTAGACCACCTCTGTAGTAAATCATTCTTGTCTACATGACAACACGGGCTCATACATGATCATCAAACACAAGATGCTTAGAGAAACCGCTTTAAACATTCCTAAACTCAGTATTTGGCCAAGTGCCTCCACAGGCAGGTGGAGGAGCGAAGCTGGTGTCTGCCACTGCCCAGAGCCTGGCACGGCTCCGGGTAACATCGTCCCCCCCAGCCAACCTTCAGCTGTGAGGAAACATCCCACGGGTCAGGGTCAAAAGATACCCATTTGTTACTGTACTAACATTAAAACAGATTCAATTTCTAAACGTATTCGGACAGTAAGAACTCCCCAAACAACGCAGGGTGAAGGCTTACCAGAAGACAGAAAAGTCCCCTTTACTATACCGCTCAAAACAACCTCAGAGTAGGATTACTTGAAAATATATGCCTATATTTAACCACTGGGACATGCTTCCAAAAATCCTACGCTAGGAATTTGCAGAGGAAAAACATGCTTGTGATGCTTTTGATCTTCCCGGCGGAGCTGCTCTCCTGAATTAGCAGCACATGCCCAGGCAGCAGAGTCCTCTCGGCTTTGGGAAACATCCGGGGGACCAACCAGCCTGCAGCCCCACCAACCCTGAGGGCTTTGGAGCCCCAGCCCTGCAGATACATTGCAGCTACCTATGGCAACGCTTAGGCAACGCCAGCTGTATAAAAATGCTCAAAATGTCGAAAGGAGCAGGATAAAGCAGATGCCTGCTCTTGAAGAGCAAAGGTAGAATTATTTCCCGTGAGAAAAACACAAGCGACTAGGAATTTCTTTTTTTTCCCCCAGTCATTTTCAGTTATTTGCACAAAACACATCAGCTCATCCACTTTGTGGGTATTACACCCACACAGTTAGCTGCTCAGGTGATGCAGATGGTTTCAGGTCATGCTATTCCTGCCAACCAGCTCTTTGATGTGTACCCAGCTATACTCTTTCATTACAGGCCTTATCACACCAGCCTTCACATTTATTATCTCAATTCTTCAAGAAAAAGAACACAAATACGTACAGCATGTGCCACACGCACAAAGAGCGATGAAGATTTCAACAGCTCATGCTCTTTTCTCCAATAAAATCAGATTCATAGAGCAGGAGATGGAGCTGGCAAGGGTCACGCTGAGGAGGAAAGTGGACACCTGGCTCCAACAACTGAATTACAACTCCCAGTGCTGCTCGCTTCGAAATTAGGCTCCTTACCAGGCTGGAGAATTTCTGTACAAACTGTTCTTTGACTTTGGGTGTTGTACACATTACAGAAGAGCTTGTTTTCAGAATACAAGAAATCAGTCGAATATTAAAATAATAGTCAAATTGCCATCCCTGGAGTAAGGTTTCCCTGCAAGTGAAGTCATCACTTTGAAAACACAGCCTTCAGCTCGACTTTCATAAAGCCCTTGGGAAGAACTGCAGGCTCTGACCCACGCTGCACTACAAGATTCTTTACATCTGCAAGACAAACAGTAGTAGGAGGACTGAACAGCATCATTTTACCAGTACAGCTTGATATTTGCATCAGAAGGGGACCATTCTTGAAAAACTTCTGGTCAACACATAAAAAAAGATACATCTCCGCTTTGTTATTTGATAACACTTGTACACACAAAGTGATCTTCCTTAAAAATAATCAACACCAACCACAGGCCCACATGAGAACCACAGTTATTTCCTACTCTATTTATAGGAGGGAACTGTGGGGTTGGTTCAGCCTACATTCCTTTCTGTTGCTCCAAATTCGTCTTGGGTGTCCCACAACTTCCCCAGGCTTAGCACGGGCAGATGAGCGTCTGCTTTACCCACCTACAGCTTCCCCCCGCCTCCCCCCAGCACTGACAGCTTTGCTACCGCTCCGCTCCTTCAGGCTCCAGTAACAGGGGTAACACACTATTGCTTCTCAGAATTTCACACCTCACATTTTCGTTCTTTCTAGAGTATCAATCTGTGATTTATGTTTTTTATTTATTTTGAACCTTGGAACAAACCCCATTTTTTTCTCATTAGTCTCTTCTCATACCTTTTCCTTAAATACATACAGAGAGACATCTTATCTCTTTCCAACTGCAACATTCAGTATTTCTTACCTTTACCACCTCTTTAAGGTGGCAAAACCCTTCCACCTCTCCTATAAGACACTTTGCTGCGCTTCTGTCCCTTCTTCCAGTCCCATCTTCAGTTGTGTTTCAACAGTCGTCTGTCTGCTAATGCATCCCTTCACCGGCAAGTATCTCCCTCTCTTCTTTGTCTTCAAGTTCATGCTTTCAAACTTAACTTTCTTTACTCGTCTCTCTCCCCTGTTCTAGCTGACATGAATCTTCTCTCTCCTTCACCTTGCTCTTCACATTAATGCTTTAATTTGTCAAACGTCTTGTCCTTTGCCTTTTCCTTTTATCATCTGATCGCTACCACTGTCTCATCTGTTACGATTTATCGCTTGCGTGTAATAGGCAACACAACAATCTACCCCTCTCTCTCCTTGCCACGCTATGCAAGAAGGATATATTAATACACAAGACAATAAAAAGCTCGGCTGCTACACTGTGCTAAAATGTTGCTGCAAAACTTCCTTCAAAAACTGCGACCGTTTTACACAAGGTATTTCCTCACAGACAGAACAAGACTTCTGCGGGCTGCCACCACAGCCAGACTCGATAGCTGCACATCACAGCTCACTCATGTATTCTATTTTTTGTTTGTTTATTTTATCATTTTATAAATATAAGTGATAGGGACCCTTTTACAATAGGTAACATTCAGCACTCAAAGGCACTCGCATCAGCAAGAATAATCTACTCTGCTTAGAAGGGACGGGACCACAGCACCTCCTACACAGCCCAGGTTCTGAAGGATGCCAAATGCTGAGCTCTAATATCATCCTCAAAACAACAGGCAAATTGCAAGAAAACAAGACAGACAGAGATCTCTGTTTTTCTGTAATCAAACAATAATAGCAGAGAGCACCCTACTTGGGTTTACTGACCCCAGGTTTTTTTTTTCAGAAGTGTGCAGGTAAGGAAAATGGTCTTCTTTCACCCTGCTTTGCCCTGTTCTCCAGAACCATGCCAATATTTTCTTGTGCTTCATTCTAAAAACCCAAATGCAGTTGCGGTGACAGTCTCCAAATCTTCTTGGTCCCAGAGCCTATGCTCCACTCCACTACCTCCTCTACTAACCAGGGGATTTTCTGCATGCGAGCTGGAACTAACCATCACAATTACGGGCTTTTGATAGAGGTATATCTACAGAACAAAAACATAGAGGTTTGGGAAAAAGAACTGTTTCAGGGTGTTTTTATGTAGAGGGCAAGATATAAAATAGTCTATGATAGGTTATGTGAAAGCCAGCCAACTCTTCTCTGGAGCAAAGGAAGACAGGGATACTCCCCACAGCACAGAAACCCAGACAAGATGACGAGCAGGGATAGGTTCTCACCTAGGTCATTTTTCATGGAGCCAGTGGGGTTCCCCAAGATGTCATTTCTGGCACTGGGACTCGTTTGATAAGCACTCATGGTCCCAAATGGTTCTGCGGTACTAAACTTGATTTGACAAGGCTTATTAACGCTGGCTTTGAGCCTGACAGACCCAAGCTGTGTCTCCTGTTCGATTCGGGCAAATTTGTGTGATGCTCTCCAACACCGTAGCAATGGGAACAACAATGCCAAGAGACCTGATCTGGCTCTGCGTTGAGCTCTCCAAGCTTTGGCGGGCTTTACTGCCTTAGGACTGTGCCACCTGGAAGCAAGCACACTTGCTTTCACACCCACTTTAATAGGCTTGGCAGACAGACTTGCTCCAGCTTTCTGAGCTGATACATCTGGCTGGATGCGAGCTGGCTCTTCACAGTTCAGCTCACACGTGTCTCTGCTCGTGGCATCGTGAGTCTACAAATGAGGTAACTACCCACAGGGGGAAAGATGATGGTAGAAGGCTTCCCTCTAAGCTCTGCTGTATTTCCATTTAATGAGCAAAGTTAAATCTTCATTTATGGGGCCTCTTGGTTTTTTTTTTTCCTCCTTTTTCAAATCTACTCATCTGTGATGCTCACCTTACAGGCACTACCATATTGATATGGGCACCTGTAACTGAAAGATTCATTTGGAAAAATGACTAGATGTCACCTGGCTGAGTGTTTGAACTGACTGGACAGCCTTGCCTCTGCCACCTCTCTGAACCAGAGGTACCCAACACAAACACCAGTTCCCACACTCTGGAGAACGGCTGTAAGCTATATTAAGAGGAAAGTGCATTAAAATGCAAAGGATGAAGACTGACGTATTTAAAAAAAAAAAAAATAGAAAGAAAAAACTTCCACAAACGAAAACACTGCAACATACGCATTTTTCCTAGAACACAGGAGATCTGGCGAAGGGTCATCTCCTTAAAACCTGCAAGCAACTGTGTGAACACCACCTCTATGAAGATACTTGTGTTCTCGCCTTAGTATCTCTACTGTAAGATGACAAAGTGCTCTGTAAGCATGCACGCTTAATAAAAGCGAGTTGTAAGCATAATCCTCCCCCTTCTCATGCGAGGAAAACCCCTGGGGACACCCAGCTATGACTGACGCACAATGTCTCCTGAGCAGGGGACACAGTCCCGCTCACTCCACCCTCCTGAATGAGCAACTGGATTCACATCAGAGCTTCGGAGGGGGAAGCGCCGAGCAAACGCTTCTCCCCAGCACTCTTCACAGGTCCGGACGCAGCACGTGCCCTCTGCTTGCCTCCGTTATAACCAGATCTGGCTTCTAACAGCAGCCTACAGCGTGCATCCGACTATCCCCCAGCACAACGCTGTTCCTTCATGGAGAATAATGACTTAACGTGACTTCTAGCTACAAAGTCCTGGAATTTGTTTTAGACTCCAGTCCTGAATGAAATTCAGTTCTTAGGATACACTCGCGGAACATTAAATTATAGTAATTGTCATAATCTCCTCAATTATTTATACTCTTGACAGCTGCTGTGGTTACAGCAAGAACAGCAACCGACCTCTTCAAAGCAGTCAAAAGTAGCAATGATAAATCTTGTAGCTGGCTTGCTTTCCACGGAGCGCTTACTCCACGGGCTTAAGCAAGATTGCTGACTTCCAACCAACAACAAAAAGCCAAAACAGAAGAGCAGAACGCAGTGTGGTTTCCGACTCGAGATGGCAAACTCTCATCAAATCTTTAATCTTTCCTTTAAACACGTGAGGGGTGGTGCTCAAGTTGCAGTTGTGGAGGTAGGGGCAGCTGGGAACCAAGTCATAAAAATGAAAAACATGAAAATGGCTTCACAGACAGAACAGATATTCACGTATCCCAAAGTCAGCGTTTGCAATGCAAAGCAGAGATTTTAGAATTTACACTATAAAATGAGTTCTTTCTCAAAATACAGAAGGAAATAACCTTCCTAAAGATCATAAATTTCAAATACTCCTAGGATGCATTTTAAAAATCAGTTTCTTATTATCTGCGCTCTCAGTACGGTTCTGCCTATAATTTTAGTTTCACCAATACTCACAGCAGACATCCCCTTGAGGTACTATATGCTTTTAGTTTTACTGCACTAATTTCTGGTTCTTCAGTTTTAAATACTATGTACAAGCAAGATACAAAAAAACCCCACCTTCTTTTACAAATGAAAACTTGTCAGTCAAAAACAAGTTGCACGCATAAAACATCTTGAAGTTTGCAATTTGATATTTTTGCATTTAGTGCCTTATACTCATTTGTTTATTTTCAAAGGATATAGAACTTTTCATCCAACTTTAAAATAACTAATTCTGCTTTTACAATACTACTATCTACACAGAGGAACAAAATTTTATTTTTATACATTCCTGTAACAATTTCAGAAATGTAAAATACCAATGTAAGAATAATATTGATTGCAAGTATGTGATAAATGATACGGCCTAATTCAATTACTGTGGAGTATAACGGGGCAAGAACTGTAATATTAGTGTTCTTCAGGTTATACCTCCTCACTACTGTAAAAAACTATTTTTTAAATCCTTATTGAAAGTCTCAGACATTGAAGTGACACATGCTCACTCAATACTCAACCGCGGACACACCAACAAGTCACTTTACCACTTACCATTTGAGATCTATTTTTTGGGCAGCCATTGATGTCTTCAATCTTTTCATTTGCTGAAAAGCAAAAAAGAGGCGATAAAGCAAAAAAAAAATGATACCAAGGATGTTTATTCCAATTATTTCCAAAGCACTTGCTGCTGGCTAAATAAAGGGGTTGCAGATTGTAGTTGTCCAGTCAAAGTGAATGTGGGAAACGCTGAGACCCATCAGCAACAAGCAGCTGGAGTTCTCTAGCGGGTCATGCCTCCAGAGACAGCTGGGGCAGAAAACAACTGGTCTGACCACGTCTTGTACAGTGACGGGAACTCCTTTAAGCTACAACAAAGATTTCAACTCTGGAAATTGAATTGCTCCTGGGTGGAAAAGTGAATGCTCACACATGTAGATGGTTGCATGCCAATTGATTCGCTTGTAGAGTGAATATATGTTTTAAACCTAGATGAGGAATTTACGATCAATAACTCTAATATGATTTTATTCCTTTTTTTCTTAAAGCACAAAACAGAAGACTACTTTCCAAGCTTCTTGTCCATGGCTTACACGCAACACAACTTGCAGAAAAAGATACATAGCTTCAGTCTTTAAAGTCCCAAGTGACACACTTCAGTTGTTAAGGTGGTTAAACATTTGCTTTAGAGTCTTAGTTTACTCAGTTTCATGTTTCGGTCTTGGACCCTGAAATGACTTGTGTGCTAGACCAGCTATAATCGAAGTTTGGTTTCATAGAATCATAGAATGGTTTGGGTTGGAAGGGACCTTAAAGATCATCTGGTTCCAGCCCCCCTGCCATGAGCAGGGACACCTTCCACCAGACCAGGTTGCCCAGAGCTCCATCCAACCTGGCCTTGAACACTGCCAGGGAGGGGGCAGCCACAGCTTCTCTGGGCAACCTATGCCAGTGTGTCACCACCCTCATGGTGAAGAATTTCTTCCTCATATCTAATCTAAATCTGTCCTCTTAGTTTAAAGCCAGGCAGGCATTCACAACCCATCTGATGAGTCAAACAGATCTGCAGAGGATCGCTTCACCTGCGCAGAAACTGTCACCTGCAGCTTTTAACTGAAAGCCACTCACATGTAAGTAAAAAGAACCTTTGTGTAATGTCCCACCCAAAATACAATAAAAAGTTATCACTAGACAGTACTGCTAGGCTTGATCCCAAGATTCTGGTTTGAGATATAAACCTGTAACCTTGCCCTGCAAGGAATTTTCATGACAGCAGACAAAAACTATACTGAGATAAGTCACGGTACGAATTTGAACTGGAACAGTTATCTGGCATAATTGCAAATGCCTTCTAAAATTAGAGCAAAGATCTATTCCATTTAAGTCAATGCAATTAATCTCAGTCAGAACACACATTACCCAGAATATTTCGATATACCTGTAAGACAGGCTATCTTGGCATGTCCAAAGCGCCTAAACAATGTGCCCATCGCCTCCTACAACGGCGTACTGATTGCCCAGCACAACACCGATGTGCACATTCTACTTCTTATTGTAACTACTTTTAGTTAGCTAAATAAGTATTTAACACTAACGCAACATCTGCATCCCTATTTATATAGCCACAGCTTTTGTATCTAATCCGACTTTGGTTGTACTTGATCAATTGAAATAATCCACAAAATATCCTAGGCATCAGTAGGAAAAATCCTGTTGGCCTGGGATAAAGTTTAATTTCAGCATCAATTTTAAGTCTTAAAAACTGAAGGTTGTCATAGGGAACCAACTGACAATTTGATACACTACCAATTTCAGAGCGTGCACAGATGCAGTATATCTACATTCATGACTTCAAGCAGAGCTACTATGTTTAGATGGCATCACTAAGGCATATATTACTTACGTATTCTTTTACAGACTCATAAAATTTGAACCGAAATAAACCAGCATGCTATCGATGCATTTTAATTGACTTGCAAATAGAAAACAAAACTGTCATCACGTCACACTTCTGTATTATCATTAGCAGTGTCGAAGTCTGAAGATTATCTCCTCTGAAGTCAAATGCAGTGATGTTTGGTGTCATGTCTTATCAGATTTTGTTCTTGTTTGGCTGCTAGGGTAGAAGAACTACCTAGTTATTACCAATTTTAAAATTTTATTTCCTAAATATGCAGCTATTTAACTTAAGAAAGGATTGCAATCACTGTCTCTTCCGTAACTCTTATGGGAGACTGTAAAAAAAAAAAAAAATTTAAAAATCACATTCATTCTTCTTCCAGCTTTGGATATTAAGTTGTACTTCAAGATTCAACACCCGTGATGTAAATCTCAGACAGTGAATACAAAAAAAATTGTATTGCTAATAATTAAACCCAAATAAATTTTGATGACTTTGGATAATCTCCAGATACTCCAGGCACGTGACAAAGAAAAGGAAGGATCTTCGTGGCTGCTTTCACACATAGCACACGGTAACATAAAAAAGAAAAACCTCTCCTGCACTGCACATAGAAACCTCCTTGGTACGCAGTCTTGCTTGTTAGAAACCAAGCTTGCACTTGTCAGGCTGCAGTTGAAGCTGCTTCTCGGCGTGAAAGTTATCACCGTTGTTGTGACAACGAGACGCAGCGTGCCTAAGGCCACACACAGCAGATAAAAACGACTTGCTCTTCACTGCTAATTTCGAGGATTGAACTGAGAATGTTTAAACATGAACTTCCTTTCACACTGAAAACATTCTCTGAAAAGGAAATCCTTCACCTTGTACTTTAACTCTCGAAAGCTCGCAGACCTAATCTTAAATATTGGCCAAAAGGCAGCTCTAAGAACGGCTGCAAAAAATGCAACGGTGACTCAAAGCAAAATACAGTAAGCAGCATTATTTCTGTGGATTCTAGACAGAGTAATTTAAATTTCATAAGAGTTTTCACAAGTCAATACTCAAACAGCTACATTTAAATATTTGGTACAACCGGGTTCACATTTTGCTGGTGGTATTCTCACACACGTGTTCTCACACAGAAGTTTTCTACAAGAGAGTTAATGTAGGGTAGCTAGGTATGTGTGAAAGGAATCAACACCTAACTGTTCCTCGGTTTCCAAAAATTTTCCCTATTAAACAAAACAGGCATGGGATGAAGCGTTGCTCATAGTGAACACACAGAATCAGTTCTTGGCCTGTTTTTGTACCTCTGTAGCTGCACGGCAGGTCTGTAGAAAGCTGCTGAGATATAACGTTGCTCTACAACACAGACACAGAATCTTTTTTGATGTATTCCAGCGCAGCTCTAGCAGAGGCTTTGGAACGATGCCTCGCAATTTCATCTGACAACAGGGCTTGCAGCTTTGTACCTTAAATCAAGGAACTAGCTCATTTGCAGCATCTCAAACACATAAGTATGCATGCGCTGATGTCTTGTTACTTCACTGCTGTCTTCTTAATTTGCATCTCAAATCTGTCAGTTTGCTTCGAACAGCAGTTGTCCTAATTTCCATTAGCAGGCTTTCCGATTCCATCAAGCTCCATCGGCCCATGCCTGTGTTTTGTGTCATCCCAAGTACCAGATGGATGAGCCTCTGAAGGAACTAATGAAGGCTCCAGGCCCAAGGCAAGAGGGAGAATGTGTAGCTTTACATGGGGTCAACAAAAAATTGTTTAGAATCTTCATTATCCATGAATATTAGTGCAAACTAAGGGAGCTAAAGTCTTTGTAGAACTCAGCCTATATTTGAGATTTGTGCTAACGATAAATGATTTTCCTCATTTGAAAACTCACTATAAACTTATTTCTTCCGCCACACAAAAATCGTACCCCTTCTCCTTTCCCAGCTGCATACATGGATTTTCCACATCCAGCTGGAGGCAGGAGGTGCGACACAGCAGGCCACCATCACTGTGAGTTATGTTCAGGCCAGTCCCCAAAAGGTATGAGAAATCGAGACAGTGCAGGCAAACAGCAGCGTCAAATATTTTTCCACTATGCTTTAGGGCAAGGCTTTACGGAATTAATTAGCAGAGTCTCCTAAGGAAAATTATCTATATAATTCCACGCAGTTTGATGGATTTCCCCGTCTGTATTTATGTAGAAGACAAAGACAGTGAATTTCTAAGCAAGTTGGTGGATACCTGGTACAAAAAGAGAAAGTCACTCACCTACAACTTGGATTATTTCAGCTAATAAGACTCCATCAGTCACATCTTGCTGTAGATCCTTTATCAATCTCTTGTGACCAGATTTTGCTAGATAGTGATTGGCCCAATCCGTATAAATCTGTTTGGAGAAAGATAAACAAAAATAAATTGTTACTCATAACATTAACCTTAAAAATGAGAGTTCTTTGTCCTTCTGAGTATCCAAGAGCAAAAAGATCACTGCTTTTTTGCTCTTTGAAACAAAGCCAACAACGCTGAAATTCAAGGCACTGTGCAGATCAAGTCATCAGCTCACTACAGTACGGCTTCTCCCATTCAGAAATTTGACATCAAAGCTTACAGCAGGCGATAGTAAACTCCTGAACATGTTACAGCTTGAACGGATCATCAGGCAGCAAACTCCATGCTCTACGGCACTAACAGGCGTGTAGAAGAGATGTCCATTTCCACCCAAGTATTTTTTCCTTTTTTCCCTTTAACATTTCTTCTTTACATCTGTTATCGAGAAATTTTGCAGATTCTTTTCCAAGAACCACTTCTGGTAGGTATTCACTATATAGCGATTTCATTTTGAGGAAACTCCTTTGTTATATTACCCAATAACCCTTTAAATATCTTAAATATACCAATTCTAACAAATTCCATCTCACAGGTTAAATAGGCCCATTAAGTTGATTTTAATCTCTCATGCAAACTTCTAGCTGTGGGATTTACTTTAAAACATATTATCTGAAAACTAAGCAAAGCAGTCAAAATCCCTCCTCAATTTGCATTAAGTACTGCTCACCACATGCTAGTACAACTTCTGCAAGATATCAGAAAACTTGTAAAATCTTTTCATGCTAGGTTATGAAAAAGAAGGTAAAACACTTGATTAGGAATTTCTGCTTATGAATTAAATGACATTTCTTGTTCTTTGTATAGGACAACATTTAGAGGAAGACTTTTCTTATACGATCTATTTGTATTCCAAAGAAATAAAGTAAAACCAACAAAATATCAGGATTAGTGGAAGATGTCATATTTGCTCATGGCAGAGGGGCTGGAACCAGATGATCCTTTTCACTCTGAGGGTGACGGAGCCCTGGAACAGGCTGCCCAGAGGGGCTGTGGAGTCTCCTTCTCTGGAGATATTCAAGACCCGCCTGGACAAGGTCCTGTGCAGCCTGCTGTAGGTGACCCTGCTTTGGCAGGAGGGTTGGACTAGATGACCCA
>Ga0065711_1001063_pt1 | contig 49200 bp, 23 predicted proteins | sample Hoacrofraction12_FD_59098 | JGI IMG/M metagenome (GOLD analysis project Ga0065711, IMG submission 59098) | Hoatzin crop microbial communities from Cojedes, Venezuela - Epithelial fraction 12 v2 (version 2) | ecosystem: Host-associated > Birds > Digestive system > Esophagus > Crop | place... | reverse complement strand
CACGTCCAGGTGGGTCCTGAATATCTCCAGAGAAGGAGACTCCACAACCTCCCTGGGCAGCCTGTTCCAGGGCTCCGTCACCCTCAGAGGGAAGAAGTTCTTCCTCATGTTCAGACAGAACTTCCTGTGCTTCAGTTTGTGCTCGCTGCCCCTTGTCCTGTCACTGGGCACCACTGAAAAGAGTCTGGCCCCATCCTCCTGACACCCACCCTTGAGATATTTGTAGGCATTTACAACATCCCCTCTCGGCCTTCTTTTTGTTCAGGCTAAACAAGCCCAGCTCCCTCAGCCTTTCCTCATAGGAGAGATGCTGCAGTCCCCTAATCATCTTTGTAGCCCTGTCCAGTCAGGGTTGGCTGAAGAGCTTAGCTTATTTAGCATAGGCTCAACTTTAGAGGCTAAAATTGCTCTAATAATACACCAGAGAAGAAAAAAAAGCCTTTTCCTTATCAACAGAAATAATACTGACATTAGTAGCTAACCTAAGCTGGAAATTAGTTAGTTTTTTGACTCGTGAAAAGCTGGAGAATGGGAACAGCCTTCTTCCGTGGGTAAAAAATATCTGTATAGTTTTATGATGGAGTCAGAGGAGTTTAAGCAATTTCTTTTTAATCTGGTTGCCTGTGATTACAAGGAAGTAAGCACAGAAACCTATTCCTGCCATATGCTTTTATGGATTAATAAAGTTAAGAAGATGATGCAAAAGTTGCTCAGCAAGTCTTAAATTGTATTTTGTTGTAATGAAACCCAGACCTTCCTGGTGCACAGTCTTTAGGTATAATTTTGGTGAATTTTGTAATTTGATAATTTATAATTTTTTTAAATTTTATAGTTTATAATTTTAGCAAAAATTTGCGAAAGCTGAAGCCTCTGCTATATCAGAACTAGTGTTAGAAATGTTAGAAGTGTGTTCAGCTAACGTGTAGATAAATAATTGTGGGATAATGCCTTTGACTTAAATTTGTCATGAAAAATTCAATAGGAGTTCAGACCTTCATTTTAATGAGTAGGTTTCGAATGAGGATTTGGAAGGACTATAAATAGACAAAGAGAAAATTTCTGCCCAGAAGTTGGCTTTGAGGACACGTTATTTTCTAGTTCAGTATAAAGTACAAAGTTTTGCCCACTGGTAGTTTATATATTTTACTTAATCTTTCTCTAGTTTTGGCTTTTGGCCTTACCGATACCAAGCGGATTATTCTGTGTGATGTAGAAAAACCTGAAAGCTTGCACTCTTTCTCTGTGGACTCATCTGTTACATACATGCATTGGATGGAAGTAACTGAGGAAAGCAGGTGAGTCCAAAAAACTCTAGAAGTAAATTATGGGTTACAAGCAGTCATATAAAATAATATAATGTTACGTAGCTGTGGCTTTTTTTTTTTATCACTTGGCTAAAATTTTCCTTTTTTGTTAGGCGCTTTTCATATGCGTATTTTTAGTGCTGATACCTTAGTCTTGTGATTCTTTAGGTTATACACAAAAACTCCAGCATGCTCTTGAGCCCCCAGCTCTTAGGAGCTGATTGATCTAGTGTTAGCTTGTACAGCCTGTCTTCTGATCCTGTTTACTTCAATACCAATTAATTTATTAAACTAGTTATAGGAATGTTATTATGTTAATCTATTTTGTTACTCAGAATAAATATTGCATTTAGATCTTTGTTCTGTTTTCAAGATCTTTAGTTTGGTGCTTACATCTTTTGCGGTGTGCCTTTGGTGTTACATCCAGCCCCACTGGCAGTTCTGTTGTGGGTGTACTTGCTTCAGGAAGTCAGATTGCCCCTGGTGACCATGAGCTCTGTGGCATTAGACAATTCTCAGCAGCACTTGTGAGCTGGATGACATCATGGTCTCTGTTTCTGTGGTCTTACAGAAACCTCCAGTATGCACCTTATTGCAGTGCAGGGCAATAATTAAACAAAATATTTATTTTAAAAAGGGAGGTGGTGTAAGCCAGACTTAGGGATTCCCCCCCACCTCCAGAAAACACCAGTCTTAAAATAGCAAGAAAATAACTTTTACTTAAATCACTCTAGCATTCTTCTCCTGATGGGGGTAGGAATCTCATCCTTCTGGTTTGTCTAAGGTGTGTATTAGACTAATACTTGTCTTAAGTATTGCACTTTAGTCTTCCTCTCACTGTAATGTGTCTTCAGAGTGAAGCTTTTTTGAGCTGTAGGTAGGTTGTACTGCAGGGTTGTGCAGGGTTTAAACAAAGCCTCAGTCAGTAACTGCGTTACAGATGAGGAGTGATTTGGTGGTAAGCTGCTGAGCCAGCAGATACAAACTTCATATTCTCCTTTCGTGAAAATGAAAACAGACTTCTTTTATTAATTTAATAAATTATTAAAGGCCTCATAAGGGATGACCCTCTGATATTTGTAACTCTTTAATATACATGACACACTGAGTATATGCTGTAACTTTCAACTTAGAAAGAAAGTCTCTTCCCCCCCGAGTTTTAGAGCTTGGGTAGTAAAGACAGTCTTATTTCTTTTTCAGTGTTCTCACTTCCTTTTACAATGCTGAGGATGAATCAAATCTCCTATTACCTAAATTACCAGCGCTACCAAAAAAGTAAGCATTATACTGGTAAAGATTGAGAGGATACAATTTGTCACTGTTTTGGTTATTCATAATGCTTGACAGATGCTTTGGGTTAGATGTCTGCTCTTTGTTATTGACGATAATTATTTTGTTTTCAGTTACAGTACCACAGCAAAAATTTTCAGGTAAGAAATTGTCATGTTGTATCTCTCTCTCTTTTTTTTTTTTTTGTTTTATGTTGTTTTCTGGTGTTGAGACAAGGTACATAAACCCCAATCATGTTTTTTTGTATTTTCAGTGAAGAGAAGTCCGATGAGATTATGAAGCTTCTGGGTGATGTAAGGTAAATTCTGTATGTGCGTTGTTACGGTTTTATGGGTTATTTCTTGTTGGGTAGTTGGGTTTTTTAGAGCTATTAAATAGTGGGTAAGTGGATTTACTTCTGAGTTATTCATAATCTGTTTTTAAGGGTCCTGGAGAAAAGGTATGGAATATCTCTTTTTTCATATAAAAAGAATAAAGTTCAAAGAATATTTTGAAGAAAAAGTCTCTGTCAGTTTACACCTTTTCTCCTCAATTTAGAGGGATTATAAGGCACTTCATCAGGAACTGCTGTTGGTGCCATGTCTTCTTTTCCTTAGAAGATTTTTTGAGGCACGTGTGAAGGCAGTGTTGTACGTCTTGTAGATGTTTGGTCTTGGAGACCTTTGGAAATACTTGTTATAGACGGGGAATTCCTGTGGGTTTGCATGAGTGTGACAAAGCTAGACCTAAAATTAGCTCTGAAATTAGCTGTGTTAGGGTTACTTTGAAGTAAAGTTAACATCTCTTACTAGGAAACACATGAGGAGCAGCTGGAGGAAGGGTAGCTTAGCAGACTGAGACTGGCTTTGTGCAGTGCGTGTGGTGCGTCTTTGAGGAGGGCGCTTAATTTCTGTGCCTGACTGCTTTGCTTTGCTTTCTTTCACTGTTCCTTACAATCTCGCCTCTGAGAATCATCCTCCTTATTTTGAAATTTGCATCTCTCTCTATCAGCAGTTATTCCTTTTTAAGACTTGATATGTCTTCTTACAGTAGGACTTCCTTACTAGAAAGAGACGTGGCGGCTATCTGTGGTGTAGGAGCTTTCTGGATTCTGTGCTCCTTCATTCAATTAATTAAACCAAAAGTTTTTCAGATACTGTTTTGTTAAGTTCCGTCCTGGTTTTAATGGAAGCAATCTCTTTTAACATATATTTAGGTGTGTAACAGGCAGAATTTACAGCTAGTTCTCTTGTGTTTATAAGGGCACATGTGAAACATTCTCATTTTTTATGTTGGAGAGTTTATGTTTACTACAGCTCGCTGTAATGTGAGCAGATATATGTAGTTGAAGATGTATGGGTGTATGACAGCAACAGATAACCTCCCTGTCCAAAGTTTAATGTTTTAAACGTAGACACAAAGGTAGGGGTCATAGAAAAACTTTTTCCCAAGTCATAGTAGTGAGTTGGCTTTCATAAGTGAGCAAAACACTGAGCTGTCTGTCCAAGGTTCTGTTGTTTGAATTTGGTTTCTGTTCCCAATGCTGTTGTCACTCATGCCTGTTCTTTGCTGCTGCATCCGTTTCAAATGTTTATTCCTGTTGAGGTTTTGCTGAGGAATACCACTGAGTGACTGTGACAAACGTACTCTGTCTTTAGTTAGGATAAACTCAGAGGAATACAAAAGTAGCTTTGTAAGAATGCTTTGCAGCCTGTGTTGGTAGGTGGGCTGTTGCTAGGAACTGTTAGTTTTTTTCTTCTAGAAGGTGTAAAGTTAGCAAAGAAGGACTTCTGTGCCTAAATTTTATTTTTTCCCTGTTCTCTCAGTTAATTTAGTAATTGATACTCTTTCTGTAAATGTTAGAGGCAGGTCTTATCAGTGAAATCCAAGCAAATTATTTCTTGTTTTTAAATTTCTTGATCGTAGACAGTAGTACAGTCTTTCTTTTTGTTCAGTGATCCTTTAGAGGATCTTTAGGAAAGGGATGGAATTTAAGTATTAGGAGTTATATCTGTATGCATTAGAATTTGCTCACCAACACATATTCTTCTGTTTTTATAGGCTTAACGCTCTTGTCCTTGGTGGCAGCTCAGGATTTATTGAGATTTATGCGTATGGAATGTTCAAGATTGCTACAGTAACTGGGGTACGTCCCATCCCATTCCATGTTTTTTCTTCATAATATACCAAATTACCGCTGAATGGAATGAAAAAATTCATAGGTGTGCTTACATATAAGTGAAACTGGCTTGTTGGAGTTTAAAGAAAGGAACAGTTGTTTCTCTCAGTTGGGTTGTGTGGTTATTGTTGGAAAGACATTCTACCTCTGGCGATTTTAACATTTTGTTTCACAGGAAACAAAGTTCAACACAAATCCACAGTAAGAAGAGTGCTTTTGTTGCTGAACAGTAGCTGTAAATTCCACTTTGTTTTTGCATGTCGTTTAACGAAGCCTGCTTTGTATGCAGATATGTTAAAGCAGTAAATAAATCTTAGAGAAGATGCAATTCTTCATTAACTTTTAAACTGGAATCCTTCAGGTGGCAGGTTCTTGTCGTGGACTATGTTTGTCTGGTGATTTGAAATCACTATCGGTTATTACAGAGGTACGAGACTCTTCAGACAGTGAAGCAGAGATAACATATTTTCAGGCAAGTAAAGTAGTTTTAAAATGTTCTTTAAAAGTAAAACTGCTTTTTTAATTGCTTTCTGGTAGTTTTCTTGATTTCTCATTATTTGCAGAAAAAACACAAGCTGCTATTTCCAGCCCTTCTGAAATTCACCCCAATTTAGCTTTTGGATTTAGCACGTTAACGTGCAGTTTCACTGATGAAACTGATGATGATGATCTGAGGCATTCTTTTAAAATACTAGTTTAAATATAACATTCATTTTTTCAGTTAAAGTCACGGTTATTCAGATTTTCTTCATTCTGCACACAACAGCATAGGAGCAGTGCTGTTGATTATCCAGTCTGCCCAGAACAGTCATCCTTAAAACTATTACTGTTTGAACTCCAAAATGAGGAACTCTGTCAGGTGTTTGTATAGATGTATTAAAAATATTTGTTGTCCCTTTGAATTATATGTATTTCCCTCTTAAAATCAGCTTTAAGGAAATGAGAAATGACAGCTTTTCTGAGAGTCCTCGCCATCTGTCTTTTCATTTCTGTAATCTAAAATTTCTTAAAAGACAAGCCATCCATTAACTGTTGCTTTTTTCATTTGTTATAGCTGGACACTAGTCTGTTATCAAGTTACTTACCTGAGGTAACTCGAATGGCCCGGAAGTTTACTCACATTTCAACTCTGTTACAGGTACAGTTGTGTTATGACATCTTTTTAATATCACAGTTCTTACACACTTCGATATTGTTAACGCAAATGAAATAAATACTTCCTAGTAGGAAGCTTAAGTTGATGTTAAGTAAGCGTAGAGCTCTAACTTGGAATTTGATAATACATTTTATATAATATCTTCAATACATCTTCCCTTTGTATTGTATCATCCAGTTCTTACATGTGTTTTGAAGGGGAGGGAGGGAAGGAATAACACTGATGTCCGTATGTGTACTACAGTATATAAAGTTGTCATTGACCTGCATGTGTGAAGCATGGGAAGAAATATTGATGCAGATGGACTCACGGCTAACAAAGTTTGTACAGGTACTGCAGTATTAACCATTCTTTTGGAAAAACTTTTTTTTTGCAGTAGTTCTGTTGTTCATGTTAACGTACTGCATATCGTGATGTTGTTTAAGCGTAATGCCTCCTAAGTTCAGAGGCAACCTGGAAGCTATTGTGTGTCAGGTGCTCTGACACTGGGGATATCCAAGTACAATCATGTACGACTGTATTGTGATACTTCTTTGTTTTGTTTATTCTAAGTTATTCAAAAGTGATAGCTTTCAGCTTGCACAGCTGTTGGTCAGTTGCTGCTGTTTAAGGTCGTGCCCTTTGTGCTTCAGTCATTGATAAACTGGACACTGTAAATGTTGAGTAACAGCTCACCAATGCTTACAACCTAGTTCAATACCGCATGTATAACAGCCACGGATTTGCTTAAATTTTGTGTTCCTAGACCATGGCTAGAAGTTAATGGAATCAAAACAAATAATCTATTTATTTAAAAAAAAGTATATTTTTGGTGATGGCAAACTGCTCAGAATTTTTACTAGGTAATACAACCGAAAGAACTTAAAATACTAGAAAATTTCCAGTGGTCGGTAGTCTGATTTCAGCATTCACGGATATGGGTGTGTTTTCCAATACACTGTTGATTAAAGTATTTGTGAGATTATTTGGTAGCCTGGATTTAATCTCTTCACCAACCTATTTCAATCATTTTGACTGACAGGAGAAGAATACAACCACTTCTGTTCAGGATGAGTTTATGCAGCTGTTGTTATGGGGCAAAGCAAGGTAGTTACTGTTGTTTTATCTGAGTATGCGTTTGCATTTGATACTGAAATACAAAATGAACGTTTATTTGGTTCTCTCCCCCACGCCCTTTAGCCTGGAACTTCAGGCATTACTAATGAACCAACTGACAGTAAAGGTATGTTAATATTTTTTAACATGTTAAAATAGTCTATTCCAATATCTTTTAATCACTGATCGGTTAAGTTAACAGAACATTATTGTATGTTTGTATTTCTTTTTTAACAGGGTTTAAAAAAACTCGGTCAGTCCATAGAGTCTTCCTATTCCAGTATACAAAAGTTGGTCATAAGTCATTTGCAGAGGTAAGTCACAGAATGCCCAATGAATTATAGATAAAATGGCATATTATATGCTTTGCTGAAAGACAGTATGCTGTATCAGTGCTTCTTTGTATGGAGGTGTGCTGGTGCTGAGACCGTGATCATGGTGAAATGTACTATTTTGCCTTTGGGTAATGGAGAGCTATTGAAGTATTTTGAACAATCTCTGGGACACATCATCTGTGTGTCACTGCATGGTGTGTTTATAGGATATATGCAAAATATTCACACCGACTTTGTGTGATGGTTAAAATCATTAGGACAATATTTGCTTTTCTGTGAAGTGATACTTTAACTCTTATATGCCAGACCACCTTATAAATCTCTCCACTTTGTGCGATAAAAATGTAGCATGCAGTGAAGCAGAGAATTTCCAAAGGGTGACTAAAAGATTATACTACTTTTCTCTGCCTTCCTAGTGGCTCTGAGGCACTGTTACACCACTTGAGCGAATTGAAAGGAATGGCTTTATGGAAACAAAAATATGAGTCTCTGGGTTTAGATGTGTCTGGAATTGAAGGTACAGTATAGTGTGTGCTGCTTACGCACTCTGATTTCACTTTTGAAAGCTTAATGATAATGGTTAGCTCTTTTTGCAGAGGCTATTACTGCTGTTGGCTCTTTCATCCTGAAAGCAAATGAACTGCTTCAGTAAGTATAAAGTCTGGAGAATTTGAAAAAAATGTCTGTTGAGTCTTGTATCTAAGGGGAAGCGTGTGGCTGGGAACAGACAAAGTTGGGAGAGCGAGGCTCCTCTGTTGGTGGTGAGCTTTATCTTGTCTCACTGCATCTCATAGACTTACACCCCAAGAACAGTCTTACTTGGAAGGTTACATTGAGCGGTTTTTTTTTTAAATCGATAGTGCTTGCAGGCCTATCTGTAGTAAAGATGGGACTTAAGTCTGGAGCAGCTTGTGACATTTAGATCTGGTAATTTCTTTTCTTGTTTCTTGCTCAGAGTTATCGACAGTAGTATGAAAAACTTCAAAGCATTTTTTCGATGGCTGTATGTTGGTAAGCTTGATGACCTAGTAAGCATCCAGTATCTGTTTTGTATTGTAAGCACTGAAAAGTCGGCAAGTAGTTAAGCCAATCTTAGTTATAACTATCTGTTTATTTCTATCACAGAAAGTTTCTGGGCATTTAAAAGGTTACAGATGATGAGGCAAGAATAATTACAATATTAAACACATAGATCATAACTTTAATAGTTCTCAATTAAACGTTGTGTCTGTACAGTGGGTATTGTATATACTTATCCTGTAATGTTACTCGAAACTCTTGTCTACTTCACGAGAAATTTGCTCATCTTGACTTGGAGAAATTCAAGGACTTTGTTTAGTTTATGCCAAATTTGAAGTATCGTCTAACTCTCCTTGACTCTGTCACTGGCTGTAAGGCTGTGCGCAGATGTAAACAGTCTCTTGAGTGTCCGGATGCACTTAATAGCCACCTCCCAGTGTAGCTGGGTAGCTGCAGGTAAAATGTTAGAAGGAAGTGCAGAACGCCGTGGTTTAGCCTGCTTGTTTTTGCAAAGTGCTTATGAATAGGTTTATAATTTTTAAATGATCTTTTTAGAACTACTTCACAAAAAACTAAGCAGTCTTACTCTGCAGAAGCACCAGAAATGCAGTGTTAGCACTTACTAGCAGGAACATAGTAATTTTAATTTTTAAAAATGCAGAGAGCAGAACTATCATAACTATCATAACATTAGAACTTTCATTATTTAAATGTTCACTGTGTTTGCTTGTGTTGAAGCTAAACAGAGAACTGTTTATCTGAGCCTCACTGGTTTAAAACTACTTCTGTGCAATCCTCTTAAAACACATTATTCTGGGCATGACAGTATTCATGTGTTTTATATATATCTATTTTACTACTCCTAGTATGTACGTGAATAAATTCTTATGAACCTTCTTTATAATACTTGTGCAGGGTACAATGCAGTTGGAGAAGACTAAAGATAAAAATTCTCCAAGATTTTTATTGTAAGCTAGTGGGGCAAGTGAAGCTCAATTTCAGTCTCAATTCATAATTCTTCATTCCAGACTCTTTTGCTTCTGACAAATTAATCTTTCCTATTTTATGAGCACAGTCTTGTTATGTAGCCATGGAAAATTAAGAATATTAGGAAAACAATATTAATGCAGTAAGAATGTAATTTTTTTCCTCAGCCATGTTGAGGATGTCAGAAGATCACGTGCTTCCAGAGCTGAACAAGGTAGTAGTAACATTTTCTAATTAGTAGTGGTATACTCTGTATTCTGCTTGACTTAGAGGGCAAGATTAAAGGTTATTTTTGTTCAAAACTTAAAGCATAGTGCCTTTGAGAAAGCTGGTGCCTGCAGGTTCACACTAATATGCTGTCTCGCATGAATTACTTTTTCTGTTTTCTTTGTTAATACTGCTCTTTTTAGTACACTGTATGTGAATGCAAGACCTCTGTGTATAGCAGCTCTTTATATGCCCTAAATGACTGTTAGCCGGAATAGGATTTTAACGTCTTTACCCACGCCCCGGTAGAGGAGACGGAATACACCTACATCAGATTTGCAGACACCATCACGCTGGTTGAACCACTTAACATGCTCGAGGGCAGAGGTGCCTTCCAGAGGGAAACAGATAGGCTGGAGGAATGGACAGACAGGGACCTCCCGAAGTTCAACAAGGACGAATACACGTTTCTGTCCCGGGGAAGAGTAATCCCCTGCGATTGCACAGCAGGGCCCCAACTGGCTGGGGAGCAGCTCTGCTGAGATGAGCTTGGGCCTGTTCAGCCTAAAGAACATGTTCACTGAAATGTATTTCGTATTCTTTGCTTTTCTCACCGTTTTTTTTTTTTTCATTTAGATGACTCAAAAAGATATTACGTTTGTTGCTGATTTTCTTACTGAACACTTCAATGAGGTAAGTTGTATTGGTTTGCGAAGTACAGCATCTGACTGTATTTTTGCTGCCAAGAATTGAATCTGAAAAATCTTTAATAGTAAAGTAATTCAATCATCTTGCTGTACACTATTTCTCATTAACTTTGGGTTTAAATAATGGTTTTGTTTGCATTATTTTTTCAGGCACCAGAACTTTACAATCGTAAAGGAAAATACTTCAATGTGGAGAGAGTTGGCCAGGTAAAGAGCTAGGGAATAAGTGAAAAAAGAACAAATGAGAAAATGCTGAGATGGAGAAGCTTTTAAAGCTGTGCCCACTTTTCTTCTCTGTCCCTTTTGCTCTGTGTTGCACATTCCAGTACTGATAAAGGAGAGTATTTTAATTATTTTCCCCTTATTGTTAGAAAAAGGAGTGTTTAAAAACATATCTTACAGTTTTACCTTACACATGCTGTATTTTTAGGAAAACAGTGATATTTCTTCATGGCCGGCAATAGTAACATAAAACAGAAATGTGTTTGTTGTCTTTATACTATTAATCACTGTATTTCAAAACATTTGTGCTCAAACGTGATTTAAAAATTAATTTCTTACGGAAATGTCACTATATGATCTTAGACAACAGTTGATTTTTCTTATTGTTTCTGGAAGGGGTGGAATATTTAGTTTTAGGACTAGGACATGTTATATTAAGAAGAAATTTTTAACAGACTCTTGAGGGGCAATGTTGGAGGTCCCTTATTCTTTAAATGCAATCTTACGAATGTTGGTCTCTTTTCTAGTACTTGAAAGATGAAGATGATGACCTTGTGTCACCACCTAATACAGAGGGAAACCAGTGGTTTAACTTTCTTAAGAATAGTACTCATCTTAAAGGTAACGTGTGCTTTAGTAAAAAGTAAAAGTGAGTCAAAGATACACGTAGAATGTACCAAATGTGGAAGAGTAATCTGTTTTTTTGTATTTACGGGTTATTTCTATAGTGTTAGTCATGGATCTCCATCTGAGGAGAACAGAAGTGGGCCTTGATATTCTACACAGGTTTATGTAGCTGTTTACCCAGTCAATTACCATTTTCTGGGTATTGGGAGTTTCCTACCTTTTATGTACCAGTCCCAGAAATGTTGCCTTGGAAGGAATCCCAGGAGATGTGTGTTTCAGGAGATCGTAATTCCAGTTCAAGGAAGTAATAATTACACTTAGGTCATACCTGTGGGAAGTATCCTAACTTATTCTCTTTGACTGGAGTCAGAGACTATTTTGTTAGTTAGTGGTGAAAAAGAAGTAAGAGGCTGTAACAAGCTGATGGTGAAGATGATTCTTGTTTAACTTTGGAAACCATAGACTGTAAAACTTCTACGGCATAAGCAGTCTTGAAATAGAATTTGCTATAGCTGCCTTTTTTCTGCTTACTTAATTCAATAAAAAGCAGGGAAGTGGTAGCATTTTTGTTTGGAAAAGTATTTAGAAAACATATTTTTAGACATACTTTGAAAATATGTTAGTTACTTCAAATGTGTAGACTACTTGACTGGTCACTTCTGTTACTACCCAAGATGCATGACTGTTCGTAGAACTGGATTGTAAGTGATTTTGTTGATAATAATTTGGCAAGTGTGGAGATGTTTGTTTCGCTCTCAGGATGGTAAGGTTTATAGGACAAGTAATGCTTCTGTGATGGACACCTTCTGCCCTTCTTTGATGTTTTACATTGTTGTATTGATTGATGTAATTTTTATGATTTTTCCAGCTAAACTTCAGAAAAGAAGCAGGTTATGTACTAAAAATAAGTATTGAGATTTATCCCGAAAGCTAAACGTCTTCTGACATAGTAGTTCGTTTCATAAGAACGAATCAGTGCTATTGAAGCCACATCATAGCTATATAAAAAGTATGGAAATTGTTTTGCTTAAACAAGACATTTTATGGTAACTGTGTTTCTAGCTCTTGGCTAAACACAATTCCATCTTTTTTGCAATTTTGAATGGGCTGTCAAGGAAAGTTGAAAGGGCAGACAGGCCACCATTTCTCATTCATTTATCTAATTTCATATTGTAATTGAGTTAGGTACTTAAGTTAGAACAATCTAGGCAGTCACTTAATCCAAGCAAATCGGGGCTAGTGTTGAAGCAAGGCTGGGTTGCTCAAGGCTTTATGTAGTTGGGTCTTCTACATCTGCAAGGATAGAGGCTCTGCAGACTCTCTGGCACCCTGCTCCAGTGACTAACCAGTCCTTGTGAAAACTTATTTCCTTATATCTAATTGGAATTTCCCTTGCTGGAGCTTATGACTGACATCATCTCCTCTCACTGTGTTCATCTTTAAAATGATGCCTTCTGTATCTCCTCCTTTGGGCAGCTGGAGAGAGCAACAGGTTCCTCATTGTTAGCCCTGTAACCATCTTACTGACCCTCCACTGGTCTCATTCCACTTTATCACTTTAATGACAGTGTAATATGTTTTTATAGAGATATAAGCATTTTTAAAATGAACTTTATCTGTTTACAGAAAGTCCACTTTTGTTTCCCTACTATCCTGAGAAATCACTGCACTTTGTCAAAAGGCAAATGGAAGCGGTCATTGATCAGTGTTTACAAAAGCCAGCGGTAAGTCCAGTCTATGTAAGTGATAACTTTCTTTTAGGGGTAGCACTCAACTGAAGATTGTAGTCATGCTTAGTAAGGCCTGAAGTTTTAAGCTTCAGGTGCCTACAACTTAGGTAGTACCGTGTAGCCCAGCTTCACCACTGCTGGAATGTCTCAAGCCTTTGACTAGGGAAAGCGTAATGGGGGATTTTTTGTTTCGCATCTTCTATTTCCACATTATTGGGATCTATTTTTAACATTAATTAGCTTGGTGTATGTACTGTGTACTAGGTAACTGTGTTAATTGGCAATACATTAGTCTATATATTATGAAGAAACATGAAACAAGTGTATCAAGTGACAGTAGTGTTTGCATTAGGGATGTTTATTCCAGCATAAATATTGGTGAACTTTTATTTCAGATGTAGTGGGGTGTTTTTGTTTATTTGGTTAGGTTTTTTGGTCTTAAAAAGGTGCATAATTATGAATAACTGCCTGCATTTTTTGGCTTATTTTCATTATATTTGTTAGGATGTAATTGGAAAGTCAGTGCATCAAGCAGTCTGCCTGTCTCTCTACAAAACTTCACAAAGGTATTTCTTTACACTATTTCTAAAGCTCAGTTGCACAAAATTACAGCAGCATTTTATAAACTGCTTTGATTTTTCCTTTTCAGTGAAGATTCCACACCTCAGTTATTTAAACTGCCATTTCTGTAAGTATGCTGCTATTCATTGTTCTAGGTCATTTACCAATTATCAGAACTTGACTTATATTTTCATTTCCTTCTTCTGCATAACAGGTGGAATGACAAAACATCCAATATACATTATGTTCTCTTCACTATATTAGAAAATTCTGTTTCTAAAATACACATTTTGAGGAGACATACTGATACTTCCAGGTAAGACAAAAAGAGGGAAAAAGTGATTTTTGAGCTTCAGCACATGAGTACAAAGACAATTACGATTTGAATCTTTTTGTAAAAAGAAGGAATGAGCAGCAGGAGTGCAGTCTTTCTGGGATAGTAGAGAAAACGAGGAGGACGTTAGGAAGTGCGGTAGAAAGCTGCAGCGGGAGTTTGTGTTGTGATAGACTCAGAAAATCTGGTCACAAGACCCAAGATTGTTTTAGGCTTAGGAAAAAAGTAATCAGGCTCCCCTGGTTTTGTTCCTCACAGAATTACTTGCTTGTGCAAGCTTGTGAAAAATTACAGGGAATCACGCTTTCATTGCTGCTCTGTCTTACTGTAAATATTCTTTGATTAACCCCTTGCAATCTGTAATCTAATACTCTTAACAAAAAATGGGAAGTGGACTCGTAGGTGCTACAAGTAGACTACATCTCTTTGGGGCGTAGATTTGTGTACCTTCAGGAGTTTCTGTGTCCAAGATGGAGTTTGTCACTGTCTGGTTGTGCTGATACAGCTGTTTAAGATGAATTCTGTCAGTGGGATCACTGAAATGACCTGGGTTTAGAAAACAACAGAAACTCCTCATCTCTGTAAAATACTGATTTTTACAATCTGTGTCATTTAATTTGTGGAGATAATGAACTGTGGTGGGAGTGGTAATTTTTAAAGCAGCTTTACTGCTGAAGAAAATACGTGGTAAAACATATCTTTGTGTTTACAGTTAACAGCTGTCGATGACAAAAATTATCTTATTTCCTTCTTCATTGATATCTAAACTAATCTAAACTCGTTTTCTGTAGATTTGAGTAACAAGTAACATAGCAAACCTAAGACTAGGACGATTGAGTTTAGCAAAGAAGAACTGTACCCGACAAGCCAGAGGCAGTTTCCCGTTTCACCAGTTACATCATTCTGGGATGTAGCCGTGCATTGTGCTAAGCTTCAACAGACTTACACCGTCACTTACCACAGTTGCATTAGAGATTTTGGATTCTCTATGAATGGGAGATAAATTAGTCACTGAAATAATGAGCACTGTTCTTCTAGGTCTGTCAGTAATGGAATTCTTGCAGTTGAGTTTGGAAACTTCTTGAACAACAGTATAAATGAGAGCTCAGACTCCAGGTCAGTATATTTGACTTTTCTTCCAGAATTGCAGATTGCTAAATTGAAGACCAGGTTTTCTAGTGTTTATTTTACATTAAGCTAACTTCTCAGGCATTGTAGCTTGGCTTTTGTCCTGCAAGTTAGTGTTTCAGGTGCTGGACCAGCGTGTAGTCCCTGAGTGAGTCAGGCTGTAAGAAATGGCACAGGTGCATGAAGCTGCAGGATTGTGAGAGTCTAATTTTGCACTTCATCTCAAGGTCAAGTAAATTTTAGTTTTCTAGTTGAAAACTAGAGCTTTAGCACACATGCAAGAAACAAAGCTAGCTGGAAACAGCTCTTGCTTATACCTGTGATGTTCTTTAAGTAAGATGGAATAAGACTTGATATGCCTGTACGAAGGCATCTTAGGAGGCATGGCAGACTAGGCTCATGCTTTTCATGTAGAAAGGCCAGATGTGGTTCCTCTCGGTACATTCAGTTGTGTTTCTAAATATTCTTTGGTGTTTGTGTTTGCTCTTTCTTTCATTTCACCTGAAATGAGAAAAAAGTAAGATTGCTATTAAGTTGTTTTTATTTTGTTTGGGTTTTTTTTTTTCAGAATAATTTCTCCTGCATGATACAGGAGTCTGCTGTGATTATGATTCTTTCAGTGTTAGCTGCATGACTGACCTTTTTATCATTTACAGTAAAGCTCACTGTTAACTACTGAATACTTTTTAACATGAATGCTGTGCAGCTTAAAAATATTTAAGTTCTGTGTTCACTTTTATTCCTTGATGCTTTTTAATTTTTTTCCTGTAGATGCTACAGTTGTTTAGATGCACACTTCTATGATGATGAAACTGTAAGTGTAGTTCTGAAGGAGAGTCTGGAACAAGAAGGGAAGGAGAGAGTCCTGGCTCAGCTACCTTTATCTTCAGTATACACAGATGAGGACCAAGATAGGGAATTCATCTGGGATTCTACTAAAAGGTACTGAAAATCTTAGAGCAAGTCTGAAAATGCAGAGCTGAAAGGCAGATTAAGCAAATATTCTAATTGTGTACAGTTACTTGTGCTTTGTGTGGGTGTGTGTAAATATTTTAAAGACAAAAACTCTTTGTGCCAGGGAGAGTGAGGTGGGGAGGTGGAAGCTTCCTAAACAGTTGGTGGACGACAGGTTGACCATGAGCCAGCAGTGTGCCCTGGCTGCCAAGAAGGCCAGTGGCATCCTGGGGTGCAACAAGAAGAGTGTGACCAGCAGGTCGATGGAGGTTCTCCTCCCCCTCTACTCTGCCCTAGTGAGGCCCCATCTGGAGTACTGCTTCTAGTTCTGGGCTCCCCAGTTCAAGAAAGATGGGGAGCTACTGGAGGCAGTCCATCGGAGGGCTACGAGGATGATGAGGGGACTGGAACATCTCTCCTACAAGGAAAGGCTGAGGGAGCTGGGCTTGTTCAGCCTGAAGAAGAGAAGGCTGCGAGGGGACCTAATAAATGTTTATAAATATCTCAAGGGTGGGTGTCAGGAGGATGGGGCCCAAGCTCTTTTCAGCGGTGCCCAGTGACAGGACAAGGGGCAATGGGCACAAACTGAAGCATAGAAGTTCCGTGTGAACATGAGGAAGAACTTCTTCCCTCTGAGGGTGATGGAGCACTGGAACAGGCTGCCCAGGGAGGTTGTGGAGTCTCCTTCTCTGGAGATATTCAGGACCCACCTGGACAAGGTCCTGTGCATCCTGCTCTAGGTGACCCTGCTTGGCAGGAGGGTTGGACTAGATGACCACAGAGGTCCCTTCCAACTCCGAACATTCTGTGATTCTGTGATTCTGTGTTTGGTTTTGTGGGTTTTTGAGGGTTGGGGTTGGTCTTACTTTTTTGAGACTGAATACTACCTGTGTACACGGCACTCATGAAAATGGGAGGACCAATTCAAGACATCCTGTCGAATCAGAAGTCTTGTTTTCTTTAGGGGGTGCTAACTTTGCTGGTTGGAATGCTTGAATTTAGGATGTTTTCAGCATATTTGCTCATACACCTCTGCCTTGTAATAAGAATTTACAGCTATTTCTTCATCTTTTCCCTGGTACTCACACTTGTAAATGTTGTCTTAGCCTTGAAACATCAGAATTGGTGCCTCACTCTGTGTTGGCCTAGGCAAAGGAGAGCACCTAGGGGAAGTGAACACACACGCACAAAAAAGGCCAATGTAGTTCAAGCAGTGAATCCAATCCTTTAGTTGTTGTGCCATGCTTGTTTTTTCTTTTTCTCCCTATGCCTCTGGTGGATTGTTTAAGATAATTTTTTACCTCAAAATAGAGAGCCATACTGAATTGTAAATTTTTTTTCTGTGCCACAAAGAAATTGTGTATTAAAGAATGAAAATATTAAAACCAAGTTCAAACTAATCCTGGCCACTGTAATAGGCAGGCTGTTCCTTCATACAGTCGCTATGAATTGGGGTGAACTGAAGTCATACAACTTTGAGAGGTCATGTAGGCCAAACCTGTAGAAGTGGAGGCATCGCCTCCAGGACTTTGTTCATAAACTCCTCTTCTTGCAGATGAGATGTTTGAAGGAAGGCCATCCTCCTGCTGTAGCTGTTACTTGTGGGAAGAACAGGCTTTACGACTTCCTTCTCACCTGCTGTAATATTTTACCTCAGTTGAAACATGGTGTGTCTCCACAGTTGGATCACCCCCTGTAGAACGCCTGTAGCAGAGTTATGGAAATAACTTCATTGAACATCATGGAAATAATGCCCACAGCTGCTTTATGAGCAGGTGGGACTCCTTGAGAAGGTCCCTGACCTTGGAATGTGCTGGGTGAGCAGGAGGTTGGCTTCTTTTATGATGGTTTCCTTCCTTATCTACTTGTTGCATATGGTATAATAAAACTTAGACATAAAAAACTGGAAAACTGAGGTTTTTCTTGGTACTGGAATTATTTCTTATGTGCTGGTATTATGCTTTTCTTCTTGGCTGTGTGCAGGCTGGATGAGCAAAGTGGTGAGATACCCACACGTACTGTCTTCTTGGAGAATCAGTGGAGGGTGCTGGAGAACATGAAAGCTCAGTATGTTGCTGTAAATGGCATTAGAAAAGTTTCCTGTGTGGTAAGTGCAGTATCTGTGAACAAGCCTGTGAACTATTAAAGAAAACATGCTGTGGGTGGAGAGAGCGGTGACCTGTTTCTGCTAGTTTAGTGAGAGTTATCAGAACTTTTTTTTTTTAACAAATAGGTTATTCTCTCATAATCTAAGTGTGACACGATGCTGTCATACCTCTCTCATAAAACAACATGGATAAACTTTAGTAGAAGTTAGTAGTTCTGCTTGCCTTACTTTTCAGCCTACAGAGGCATAAAAAAGTTGCTAATTTTCTTGATACCTCCATTTCAAAGATAAAGGCTGTTTACAAAGTTATTGGCTGACATTTAAACGGCAGGGGGCTTGGAACCAGATGATCTTTAAGGTCCCTTCCAACCCTTACCATTCTATGCTTCTGTGATTCTATTAACTGAAACTTCTTAACGTCCCTGTAGCTAAGTTCAAATCTCCGTCATGTGAGGGTGTTTGAGATGGATGTAGAGGATGATGGGGAAGTTGAGGAAGAAGAGGAAGAAGAAACAACTCAGATTGCAGCGGGGGAACCTGAGGAGTTAAATCAGTCTGCAGATAACCAGGACAACATGTGTGGTGCATCTGCTGAAGAACTACCTGATGAAACTGAAGAACAGGAACCAAGTCTGGATCCTTGATGTAGACTTTTATACTGATAAAGGGCCAAGACTGTAATCTGACTTCAGGCTGCTGAGACAATGTATCCTGTACCTCCTCAAGCAGCTGTAATAGGATGTTGTGTGTCAGAATTCTGCATTGCTTCTCAGCTAAGACTGTCTGTGTTCTAGAGTATGTTTATTTGACCCGTTTTTTGTCAGGCACATGGGTTTGTTATGAACTAAAGTTCCTTCAGAGCTTTACCATTTGCATTTTTTCATAGGCGAGGAAAAGAAGAAATACCAGCTGACTTTTTTGTAGTTAACCTGTTCAGCCCTGTGTACTGTTATTAAGATAAAATGGACTGGTATGTGAAAACAACAAAACTCAGAACTGATTTCTTTTCTTCTCAGACTTTGTGCTCTAGTAGTGGGTACAGAAACTTCCCGTGGAGGTCAAATTTAAGAGCATGTGTGGCCAACAGCAAGCTGGCAGATCAGCATAAGACTAATTAGACAGCAAATTACTTAAATACATACTTAGAAAAACTCTTTTGATAACATCTGTCCTCAGTGACACAGTATTTTGATCTGCGCAGTTCTTTAGTCCTCAGTGCAACATTTGTGTATGTGTACATGTGTGTATTTTGTCAAATGTTTGCATGTCTCAGCCTGCCTAGTTTCTGTGAGATTGTTCCTGAAGGCCTGTCTTCACCATCTGGTATTTTTGTAATGAAAAGTTACAACAGAGAATATATTTTTTTATTCTGATGTGGTATTGTATATTGTGCATAAGCTTCAGCATAATCATGTTCCTTGCTGATACATATATTGCTGTAGGAATGGCTTAGTGCTAAGCAGTAGAAGCTAGAAACAGTGTTCAGAAATGCAAAATATTTTCTTCTTCCCTAGTAGCTGTCAGGGTCTTAACTGACTTAAAACTCAGCTTTTTGACTGAACAATGCTGCTAAATGCGTGATCTTCCTTCAGAACAGTGAGTGTACTTGTATTTGTGGAGAGGACCAGGTCTTATGCATGTGCTCTGTTCTGTACTTCAAAAAGAAATAAATCTTCTGAAATTGCTGTTTGGCATTGCAAATATCAAATACTGGACTTGCTGTCTTTCTGTTGTTTTGAAATACATCATTTTTAAGTAACGTTTTGAAAGTAGACTTTTGAAGTTTTCGGACTTCTTGGGGGAGACCGTTATAAACAAAGCTGTTCAGTTTTGAGAGCAACTTCTTACTTTTTCCCTTCCTTGCCAACCTCCTTGAAAGCTGCTTGCTGTTCAGCGTTCTCATCTGACAGATGCTAACAGTTGAAGGCACAATGAAGCTGTGGGACAGGAGGGACAGAAATGCCTGTTGATAAGTGCTGTGGGTTTTCTGTGTAGGGCAGTTACTCTTGGTGAGAAATCGCTGCTACAACAGAACCCACTCAGCTTAAGCCCGGCCTTGTGTTCTTCCAGGAAACTTTTGCTTCTGATCTAACTTTAAGAAATGTCACACTAGAGTGCTTGAAAACAATTGTTTTGCTGTGCTTTCTGCTAAGTAGTTTTAGTCCCTGGGCATACAGAAATCTGATGTGTCCTGCCCGTAATTGTTCCTAAATTTGTGTTAATAGCAGGTGTGTCCGTGCCACAGGGACATGTCCTTCAGAAATCTCCCTGAGGTTATTCTGTGCATCTTTCTAGTCCAGTCTTGGGTATATTTCAGTCAATGGGAGTTTTGTTTCTGGCTTGGAGAAGTGCATTTGCACTTTCTGCATTTCACAGTGACACCATACGAATGCACCAGTTTAGGTCAGTGCTTCTGAATGCGTTGCTGATTCCTTCTGTCCAAGTTACTTTTATTTTGGTATCAGATTTCTGGAATAATAAATGTGTCAGTAATGTGTTTATGCACCTGTTTTCAGAAGGGTAATAGGAAATACTCGATCTAGGAGTTTTTCAGGATTTTGGTGGGGTCTGGACATCATGATCTCACATGCCACTTTGATCTCTTCTTCATCTTTTTTTTATGCTAACTGAAGGCTCATTCAACCCTTTTCTGCTGTGAGTTCTTATTCTTTCTTGGTAGTTTTGTAGTCAAAGGAACTTTTATATTCTCAGCAAGTGTGCATGCAGTCCACTCTTTGTAATACTAATCTTTAAGTCTCTAAAAATCATTCACTGCTGCCTCTTTTTTAATATATACTTGTTTTTTTTGTGTCATTTCTAGTTTTGTAAAGATCTTGGGCAGCTTTTCTTTCATTTTCTGCTGTGCACCTTGTGTAATCCCTTTTCCAGACCTTTTCTGGTCTGTCCATGCCTTTCCTGCCTGATCTCCAGGACTTGAAAACTCGCCACAGTGCGGAGTTTCTGCTTCAGTCTCTCACCATTTGGTGCTGGTTTGCTTCACAGCCTGGGCGTGCTGTGGTGCCATTGCCTCCCATTTATGTGGCTCTCATTGCACACTCGCACCTGCCTTCGTAAACAGCCTCTTCAGCTGCTCAGGAGGGCAGGAGCTGGATGGAGAGAAATAGTGAACAAAAGCTTGCTTTAGTTAACTGTTTCTTTTTGCAGAGGGGACAAGGGATGTGTATTTTTGTAATAATACCTACAGATGGTCCTAATGCTGCTTGGCTTTGAAAAACCTACTTAAAAAAACCTTACACCTGTATGTAAACCTTGACAGAATGGGAAAGTCATCTATGTAAGTACTTAAGTTCTTCAGTAAGTTTCTGTGGCCTGTGTTAGTATCTGTAGTCAGAGTTAGCTCATGTGTCTTGTTACAGACTGCAGTAATATCTGAGGAGATCTCTTTTGCTACCTTAAACTAGCTGTTGCTCTTGGAGTTTTGACACTAATTTCTTGCTCCACAAGCTGGTTTAGGGGAAGGGCTGGCTTAGCTTGTGCCATGGAGCAATGGTAGTGGTCTAAGAAGGACATTTTGGAGAGTGGAAGGAACACTTCGCCATTAATCACTTCATAATAACCAGTAAGGACAATGCATGTGAATGAGGAGAGAGGATGAAAGGAGTTGTCACAGGGTGAGTTTTCAAGGAAGGAGATGAAAAAATGACATAGAGATGTCTATAGAGAATGTCACTGTGGAGGAATTCTAAGAAACAAAACCACACCACCTCTGGAAGATAAGAAATGCCACTTGTAGGTGAATAAAAAGCATTTAATTGTACCTTTAGGTTAAGTAATAGAGCTGCTAGCAAGTCAGTCTGAAGACCATTGGTGCCATCAAAGTCCAGAGTTGAAGTAAGTTGTAATGGGATATAAATGTAGTGTGGGTGTTCCGGCATTCTTTCCCCAGGGGGTATTGTACAGCTGCTGCTCCTGGCTGGCTGTTTTGCAGCTCTGCTGGCAGCGATGTGCAAGCTGTATAATCATGCCTGCTCCTGTGAAACAGAAGACCTTGGGTGGTTTTATGCAGCTCTCACACTTAACCTAAAGAATAAAGTAAAGAATGCTATCAGGTTTAGTTCTTACAGTTCTCACCAGGAGGCCTGCCTCCTAGAATAAGCCTGTTCTTACTAAGAGAAAAAGAAAAGAACTTAGGGCCTAGTATAGGAAATAAAAGACTATTTTCAAATCCACACTCTTACTGTCACACAAAATGAATTCCACCTCATGTCAGTAGAGCTGTTTCATGTTGGATCTGCTGTTGGAATTCTCTTAGTATGTCATTGAGTCTGTTCTGCTTTGAACAACCTGGTTATTATTTGTTTGACTGAAAAATGTTTGATCCTACAGTCTGGAGATTAGGGTACGTGCTAGCCACTGGAGAAAGTGAGGTTCAAGGCCTTCTTCCAAAGTGACCAGAAAATCGGTTTTGAAAAAACCCCCCTTTTTCTCACCCCAGTGATTATTTTACAGATTTAGAGGCGCAATCATTTTTCCCTGTACATTTTTTCTTAGTTATTAAAAGAAAATCTTCAGAGATTGATTCTGCTTCTTGTAATTCTCAAGAGAATTCATACATAAGTTCTGTAATGAAGACTTGCCTTCAGGTGCACTGAAAATCATCCCTTAAACAGCCACTACAGATAAGACCCACAGGGGCAAAGGTGAGGAATTTGTTCATCTGGTCATGTATTTATTTTACACTGCTGAGGTAATCTACGGTTTCCTGAGGACAGCACAAAGACCAGTGCTTTCAAATGTTGCAATAATCTGAAGAACAATAAACTTTATCTTTCCGTATTTTGAATTAACCGTGTTCCCTTCATAGTGGAATCCTACTAGACCAGAAGCAAACTACTTGGAGATGCACATCCAGGTTCTTGTGAGTATGTGGGTGTGAGGGTGTGACTGAATGAAATCAGTTTTGTTTCTAAATGAAATCAGCTTCCCTTTTTACACTACCTGTCTTTATGCTCTGCCTGTGTTGCTGCTGCAGTGTTGATTACAGATGAAGTAATGGCAATGAGGATGGATGGATGGATGTAGCCAGGTGTGTTTTAAAGATTGAAAGGGTGGACGCGGTCTAAAGAGCACGAAGGGAAAGTGGAGAGCACAGACTGGATGCAAAGATTTTCAGCAAAGTGTCCAATGGGATCATTTTGGAAGACTTAAAATACCAGTCCAGAGTTTAGGGGTATGTTGATTTATCTGTGGCATCTATTAATCATCTTGATGTTTGAATGCAGCTTAGAAGCAAATTGCTCTGGGCCAAATTCCACCTTTGATTTTCCCTGTAAAAGGTCACTGGAAGCTCCTGGACACAATTCAAAGCAGAAAATAAATTCTTACTATGTTTATGGCCACAGTTAGATCTGACCTGGTTCTTGGTCTAGTTTCTCACCAGAATTTATGGCAGAGATTGGACATATTGAGGTCATGCGGTGTCAGTGATACTGTGACTGACAACGAATAGATAAAAAGTGTTCATCGTACTTGGTATCAATGTCCAGACTACTGTAAAAAAAGATATAAACTAGCAGAGGTGAGTACTTCATACGAGTTTTAAAAGATACTGGTGTTGCTAAAACAGTGCTTGACAAGTAACAAGTCACCAAGCCTTTCAGTTCCACAACCACGTTTCACTTCTACCTATTTTCTAAATTGAAGCTCCCTGCTTAGCAGGTGAGTCTGAGGGTTGATCTCTGCCTTCTAATAAAAGCAGCCACTACTCTGCAGTCAGAAGTGACTGTATGACTGGGCTTTCAACTTTCAGTTACTTCACACCTAGATGACTTTCTTCCTTACACATTTTGAATATTATTTCAGCTGCAGGGAGAGCTACAATGCTAGGTGTGCTGTGCTTCCAGAGAAGAAGATATGGGAGATTCACGTTCATGGACTTTTGGTGGTCCATAAATACATGGCTAATCACAATGTGTCTTGGTTTTCTCCCTTTTCCTGCCTGTTAAATTATAAAATACTTTTAAAAATAGAATGAATACTTTTTGATGTGAAGAATCCCTGTGGTTAACAGAAGTACTGGAATGATCACATGTCAAGTAACGGATGTCATGTCCTCTTATAAAGATGTAGTCTGTATTTTGGAAAAGTTTGAAGCTACTGAAGGTTGAGAGAAAGTAGGATCTGATTTAAATCAAGGGGTCTGGTGGCTCACTCGGCGAGAATGACACTCTGAGAGTTGGTTTGAGTTGGTGTTCAGGGAAGCGACAGATTGAGATAAACGAAGTGTAAGGGGTTTTAGACAAATTGCAGCTGGAGAAGAGTGAAGAGACACTCCGAGAGTTGGTTTGAGTTGGTGTTCGGGGAAGCGACAGACTGAGATAACCAGTGTAAGGGGTTTTAGACAAATTGCAGCTGGAGAAGAGTGAAGACACACTCTGCCGCCTCTTTCCTGTCTCTTCAGTTTGTCTCATCTTTGTCGATGTCCTGGTTTTGGCTGGCATAGAGTTAATTTTCCTCCTAGTAGCTGCTGTGGTTTGGATTTAGTAGAAAAAGCATGTTGGTAACACTGATGTTTTCAGTTGTAGCTATGAAATCAAGGACTTTTTCCAGTCTCCCATGTTTGGCTGATGAGCAGATGTGCAGGAGCTGGGAGGGAGCATAGCCAGCCAGCCAGCCCAAGATGGCCCATGGAAATATTCCATACCATAGACGTCATGATTAGTTTATTAATGGGGGTTGGCTGGGCAGCAGGAATGCTTTTTTCAATCCTCTCTTTTCCAGGAGTTCAAACTTTTCTGGAAGTTTGGTCTTTTTCTGTGAGTTTGGTGAATTATGCAAAATTTGCGAATCTGGCAAAATCCATGATGTTCGTGAGCTCTGTGAAACCCATGGGTTCCAAGATCACTGTTTGGGGAGTGTCTACGCAACTGGTCATCGGGCAGCGAGAAAAAGATTGTTTTGTGTATAGCTTGCTTTGTATATTCAGTAGTAGTAGTAGAGTAGTAGTATTGGTATTAGTATTTCCTTTGTTGCCTTCTTAAATTGTCTTTGCCTCAACCCAGGAGTTTCCCCTTTTGCCCATTTCTCTTCCCCATTGCGCTGGGAGAAAGGGGAGGGGGAGCGAGCGGATGTCTGGTGCTTGATTGCTGGCTGCCAGGTTAAACCACGACAGTAGTTTACTGGCAATTCCTTGACCTGAAGCTTGATCATTCAATACTGAGTGATGGAGAGACCTTATCTGTCATGGTCAAGTATCATGACATATTACTGGCATGATCTCAGCTCTAGCTAAAGTCCTGTGCCACCCTGTCCTTAACCCAGCACAACTGATCCAGGGTCAGCCTTTGGTTCTGCGGTCCTGATCGAAGCAGATCTGCTTCCCTCCGCTCCCCCTGCTAGCTTATTGTGCTGAGCAGCTACACGAGCAGAGCTTAGAACAGGTCAGTGAACATCCGCATCGGATTCACTTCACAACATTGACATCAGCAGAAATCCGGAAGTCTTTACAGTCAATAAGAGTCAAAGAAGAGAAGTAAACAAATACAAGAAAAATGTTTACAATTTGTTGAAATAAATAGCATTAACAGAAGCACCAATTATACGTTTTGTAGAAGAAAATCCCTCAGGAGCTCCGACTACAGAAGCTGTCTCTTACCGGAGGGAAGCTGTGCCAGAGGCCCTGTAGGCACGTTGGAATTGAGTTGTCTCAAAGTGAACCAAGGCAGAACTTAAAGTGTATTTCTGCTAGTTATGATTTGGGGAGGTGATTATTATGATTATTATAAATTATTATGATTTGGGTCCTGAACAAATGTAGGTTAAATTTACAGCTTCCATTTTCCCACAATGTTTACAGACTTTTTTTTATTTTTTCTGTATAACAACGAGAGACTTTCAGATTTAAGGTTCTGTAACAGACCCAAACTTCCCTTCTAGTTTTTCTGCTTGCGTTAGAGATTACATATACTTTTTATTCCGTAACATCCCTCAGACATGCTAACGTGTGTGCTCACGACAACAGCATATATGGCTCAGCTATTGCTGCCTTGCATTTGTAATCGGAGTCAAATTGGACTTCCAAGTGGGATTGTCTGACCTGTAGTGAGCCACTTTCAGTTAGAAACTGCAAGGCCAATTTAGTGTGCTGTGGTTGTGTCCCCTTTCTCCTACACAAAGTGTATACACAGAGTATAGTGTGTGGGAACAATAGTTCTCAGTGCAGTCATCTGGCTGGAAGTGGCATTGCTTGCTCGTTAGGCGATGCCATGTTCCACCTTGTGCAAGGTGGAGCCTATTTTAAATGAACGACTTGTATTCTTCAGTCTGCATTTGTCTTGTCCCTCTGCGGTTCACCATATACAGTGTGGTCCTAAGCTCTGGTTCATGGGTGGGACTTTGCTGTAGCTGCAGCTAAACTGCTGTCCTCTGCCCCGCAGCTCCAAAGTTGTGCTAGTGACAGCCTGGACTCACAAGGAAGCTGTGTAATATTTTGATCATGTGAGAAGCTGCTGGTCACTCTTGGTGAATGAAGTAGCTCACTTGCATCCATCTGCAAATGCTTTTAACAGAAAACTGTCTTCACTGCTCTTATTCTCTCTCTCAGGCTGGGTTCCTTCCACAACTTGAGACTGAACACATGCTTCTCTTTCTGCACACTCTGTACCCTGGGGAGATAGCCAAAGTCTGTTTTCAAGTGATGATATTTTAAAACAAGCTCTGGGGTTGACATCGGAGGAAGGTTTAAATCTGGAAACTGTACTTGCCTCCCTTCCACAGGGCTTCAAGAAGAACATGCAAGTTCAGGCTGAATCAGCTTGACTTGTGCAAAATCGGCACTTGATGGGCGTTCTGCGAGGTCCAGACTCATGCCCTGATTTCAGTCTTACCAGTTATGACAATATTTTTTCTTCCCTTTGGATGTCATGTGGTTTTGACTATCTTAGGATGCTTGAAGTACAGAATGAGAGCAACTTTACTTTATGGAGCTGTTCTGTGAATGTTGGGGGGGAGGGGTTGGTCAGAGGTTATTTTGGTGGTTTGGTTCTTTTTTAAACTCAAATCACTTTTTATTGGCCATTATAGTTTCATTTGTGATCTAAGTCTATGGATTTATAGCATGTGTGTTTTATCAGGTAGTTTAATGACTTCGTTTTGAAATCTGGTATAAAAGAGGTGAGTAAGTTCAAAGCTCTGACAGTCCTTCAAAGGGATTCGGGGGGCATTTTATAGCAAACTGCTGTGACTGTCTCGGAAATGAAGAATGACTGGACTGAGACAGGAGTTGAACAAGAGACTTCTAGGTGCTACATAGAACATCACTGGTGTTGTAAGGAGATAGCGTTTTTTCCTGAGTCCTCACTAAGGGTGGGACATACATTTGCCTTGGTAACTACATTTCCAAGCTCTGCATTGTTGCCCTCTTGTTTGTTACCATCGCTTCTGGGATGGATTTTGTGACTTTTTCTTAGCTGATCTATGGCAAAGTCAGTGTTGCTTATACCACTTTCTATCCAACGTAAGCTGATCCAGGTGAGTTTGCTCACAAGAACTTTTCTGCTGCCTGGGATTGAAAAATAGCAGTAAGTGTGCAAGGAAGACGACCTCTGCTCGATTTAGATTCCCAAGAGGATACCAGCCCAGGCACTAAAATAAAGCTTTGTCATGGTATTATGTCACTAAGGTGTCAGCGCTGGGATGTGATGTCAGTTGAGATTGTTTCCTGAAGCGCCCTCTCCCAAGAGAGAGTTTTGTTTTAAATTCAGTCTCTGCCAAATATAGTTTGAGTTACTAGCGTTGTGTGTCAGCGCTTCAGCAATATCTGAAAATACCATCGCTCTGCGTCATGCCGAGGTCGGGAAGTGCTAAGATCTGTTTTGCAGGATAAGAAACAACTGGAGCAGGACGTGGATCGTGCCATACGTTACCTTCCTTGTCTTCCATTCTTCCAACCACTGCTTTGATGCAGCAGACTTCTGCAGTGAAAGTCTGCTGCTCCAGCCAGCTCTTGCTATGAGGTGGGGATTTGCCTTCCCTAAGGACCTGGGATTTGAACATAGGGAAACAGCAGTGGTGGAAACCCTGTATTAGTTTCTTCCACTAGGGCACTGGGTTGCTGTCTTCTGGTCAAATTTTTGGAGACTGCTTCCACTGTGTCTGTCACAACCTTATTTAATCCTAACACAAACTTAATAGTTACTTACAGTGGGTGTTTCTGAATATCGCACATCATTATTGTTAATGCTTGAGATCAGGACCCGTGATTTTTTTTGTTTGTTTTAGAGAAGGAAAACCCTTCATTCATTTAAAATCCCAGTACTCCTCCTACATATCTGGAAGCCCTCTGAAAATGTGGGGCTGACACAAGGTGCTGTAGCTCCATGATAGTTAGAGGTCTGTTTTGGGATGGGAGGCAATGTATTAGTCACAGTTAGCCAGCAAAAATTTCAGACACTGACTTTGAAAAGTATTCAGTGTTGTAGAAGGCTGTGTAAGCTGCATAGGTGACACTCTTGTTTCAACTTTGTTCACTAGTTCTGTAGAAAAATAGAGAAAATGTCATATGGGAAAACGAAGTAAACAGTAGATTTCTCAGCTAACTTAAACTTTAGGTTACAGGTAAAACTCGGTTCTGATTTTTTTTCTGCGTACTCCATACTCATGTTCTCCCATTTTAACCCATGCAGTACTAAGGCCGTGCCTATATAGCTATATCCTTGACAAAACTCTTAATTTAATGCTTTATTTTAAACACTTGCAGTTCTGTAACAGGTGATTTTGAAGGAGCTTGTTGTTAATTTGAGGGAGACTGCATTTGTTTTTCAGAGGACTTCATATTGAGTCAGAATTTTGGGTTATTTTAAGTATAATTATTTCCATGATCTTTTTTTTCTTGGTTTACGGAAGTGTTTTAAATAAAAAGGGAAATATTTGATAGTGCCAATTAGACCAAGGGGGGGAGGGGGAGGGGAAGTATTTTTCTTGCTAGTAGGCTTTCCAAGTGTTACTTTAAAACATTTTTCCAGAGTTGAGAAATTCTCTAAAAATAGTTTTGTTTAGTCAAAGCAGGAAACAATTTGGAAGCGTTCAGAAAGATAGATAAGGGAGAACATCTATGAGAAATGAAAGCGAGTACAAAGTCTCTCTTCCTACACAGGCGTTATCTACATCATGGTCAAAGAGGTTTTTTTCCAAGTGTTGCGATCCTCCCAGTGTCTTTCATTTCGCATTGCAATACCTAATTATGGGACTGCTTTTAGACATTTATTGAAATAAATATGTAAGGGAGGCACTATTTCTGTTACTCATTGCTGGAAGTTGCTTCATTGTTTGCATGGAATTTACCTAGCATTTGCTCAGTAATGCAAACGTTTGGGCAAATATTCATCATTTCAAATAACTCAAAATAATTTAGCTAATAGAAGAAAAACTCTTACCAGAAGTGATTCTTCTCCAGAGCTTGCAGGAAGGAGTGCTGCAGATCCTTGAAACGCAGTATCCGAGTTCTGTGATCTCTGACATTACCTATGTGGCAGAGGCCTGCTGGAGAATGGAACGAGTGAACAAAGTCCTTTGTGTTTGTTCTTCCACGCTTTGGACAATCAGCTGTTCGGTTTCAGGAAGAGCAGTTCCTCTCACACTATGTATTCAAATACATGTGTTTGAAGTTGTCATCATTTCATAGAATAGAAAACACAGGCCATCACAAAGACAAGATAGATAGAAAAACTGTTTTTCTAATCAGGAAAATGCCATTTGACCTGATATTGAGGTAGGGAAGGAAAAGAAAAAGCCCATATGTATGTATGTATCAAATGTGTGTCAAATTTTCACTTTTATTGAAAAAATAAACCCAGCTTTGTCACTTGAGGAAAAAAAAAGCAAACCAAGAAAACTATTTTAGTACTTTCCTGTAGCTAACAAAATATTTATCTATCTTGTCTGTATGTTACCAAGCATACACCAGACAAAGGGTCAGACACAAGGCACGGTACATATCGTTTCTTGTTTTCTGCATATCCCCATAAACTTTAACAGTGGATTGTTTTTCACAACATGAATTTTCTGGGTGCTCTCGATGGAGGGGAAATATTTGGTGGATACCGACTGAGAGGTTGTTTCTACTAGAATGGGTAGGATATAAGACGGTCCACAGCTGGAGTGGATAAAGAATCCAAAAGGGTCAGTCATGAGTAATTTGGGAAGAGCATGGAGAGTGGGAGGTGAGCGTGGGAGGAAATGGGAGAGACATAGGTGGAGACAATATTGGGCAAAGCTGATGACATGAGACCTTGTGCCTTGAAAATGGGAGCCAATGAAAACTTCTAGAGCAGCCCTAACGTGGCAGATGGACATTTTGTGTCAGAGCACTTTGGTTCCAGTATAGAGTGTACCCAGAGAGCAACTTCCTTGGCCTGGGCTTTAATTATATTATTAATGTATTACCTGACGTACATCAGCAGGTAACTCTCAGTGTGGGAAGGGAGGAGATGGGATCAAGGGGCCAAAAGGTCCCTTCCACTCCTCTGTGTGCGTGTAGCACCTGCAGTATCACTTTCTGTAGGCTTTCTGGAGTGTTATATAGCACATGCCTTGTTCCAGCCATGGCAGGCATTGCTTGGGAGTTCACAGCCAGGATTTTTGCAGGCAGTCTCATTGGCTTCAAAATGAGAGAGGTGCCCAGGTACCCTGGGAGCTGGGCTGGGGCTCTGGAGGCACTGGGACCAAGAGCTGCCATGCTGTGAAACGCATTGGCTGAGCAGAGTCTCACCAAGTGAAAATTTTCTTTAGGAAAAATTTCTTTACTGAAAGAGTGGTCAGGCACTGGAACAGGCTGCCCAGGGAAGTGGTGGAGCCACCACCCCTGGAGGTGTTCAAAAAACATGTAGATGTGGCGCTTCATGACATGGTTTAGCAGGCATGGTGGTGTTGGGTTGGCAGTTGGACTTGATGATCCTAGAGGTCTTTTCCAACCTTAATGATTCTATGATTCTATGATTTCCACATATAAAAATCACAATATTTAAAAAAAAAAAAAGAAAAAAAGTTCAGTACATTTCTTTAGCAAACTTCCATCAAGCAGGAGGTCCAAACACATTGCTGTTCTTATCACTGTTGATACAAATTTGTCAGCAATTCTGCAGAATTTATTTATCTAATGGAATGTGTCAGCCCTTGCTAAGGTGCACCATTTGCTGTACAGGCGTGGTAGGCATATTAAAGGAGTGCAAAGTTGCCCTGCATCTAAAAATAGAAGTTTCTGTCAGAAAGCAAATGGAAATCTGAGTCATACATTTTTATTTGAAGGAAATTAACTGTAAATCAGATCTGGACATAAGAAAGGATTTGTCTTAAAATTAACACCAGGTTTCTATTTGAAGGAGTGTATCTGCAAATCATGTCTGGACATAATGAAAGGTTTCTTTTGATAGTGTTGTAGGCAAATACTGATAATACCAATGCAATGCCAAATATGTAATGCCTCTTTGTAAAAATCTAACTGAAGTTTCTTACCTATCTGGAAAAATGTGAATTAAAATAGAACACACCTTTCTGGTGTCTCCCAATACCTGCTCAGACTGTTCTGTGTGCTGATAAGGCTATCTGTGATTAGCTCTGGGTAACTCATAGGCAGGCTGGGCTGTGCTTTAAAATTCCTGTGCTGCATCTCAATTAAAAAAGAAAATCTAGACAGTCATGCTTGTTGTAGTACATGCAGTGACTTAACGTAGTCTTGCTTAGTGCCAATCTGTAAACGCCTAACGGCCAAGTGAAATGCCTGCGTTCCTTTAAATATCTGGACCGATGTGTACGGATCCACGAACAAGATACAGCATAGTGGTGGGAGAGTGTGGTTTTATACAAATAAGCTACTGGCTGATGAGTGCCTGCACACTGATTTGGTAGCGCATGTACGGTGGCTAACGTCAGTGGTAGTGGAGTCAGCTCACTGGCACCGTGTAATAAGGGCATGCTCATGGGCAGTTTTTGTGAAATGCTAGTGTGCCATAAATCCACACCCTACCCTAGCTTACAGTGACTCATTTAGGTAGTCGTGTCTTCATATCTTTCTGTCAAGTAGAGTTGTTTTTGGTAAAAGAACATCCTAAGCCTTCTTTTTAATACAATTCTAATGAGCGTACAGAGAGTATATGCAGAAAAAATGCTCAGGTTTTGTTGGATGATGTAAATCTACACTGGTTCTAGTTATTCCTGGGTTCACCAGAACGAACTGGATGTTTCGTGTGTCTGAGAGAGGTTCTGCACACCAGGCAGGTACCTTTGAAAATCTGGGCTTCAGTCAGGAATGTTTTCCTGGGAGTGGGACTGAAGCATTTGGGCACATGCTCCTGTTGTTATGAGCTCATCTGAAATGTAGGTGGACCTGATGCATGCTGACAACAGATTGATGTAGATTTTGGTGAAAGGCATGATTTTTATTTTTACTGCCTCTGGATAAAAACTTGCCGGCCTTCAACCTGCTTGCTGCAGTGACTCTGCACACATTGTAGGGCTGGTCTGTGTAGGTAGAGTGGCTATTTATCAAGAATTTCTAGATACTTGATAGCCCCGTGGAAGCAGCAGTTGCCTAACATCCAGAAAACACAGAAAAATGACCAAATAAAATACCTAGAGGGGAAGAAGAGGGTCTGTGTGGGAAGAAACCCTCAGAAGTTTGGTGGTGCTACTTCCTGACTGCTGGAAAACCTGCGTGTTTTAGTACAGAAAGCACTACAATTTTTTTAAAGGTCCAGGTGTTTGACACATTCATTACTTTCTCAAAGCCAAACTTTGTACCAGGGGACAGAAACCATGGAGGCTTTTGATACTGTCCTTTTCCTTTATGTCATTTCTAGTTCAGCTGAAGACGATATTTGTGACTTGTGATTTCTGATTAAACCTGTACTTTCCCATTTCTGACTATATGTGATGTGATAGTATGGGAATATGGAACATGGAAACCATGCCTTCTTGGCTGGTCCTTCAGTTGTTAGACCCAGCTAGGAATAGATCTGGGATGGCTGAGAGTGTGAGAGCCCAACTGGAGAAAAAGGACAGAAACATTTTTCTCTTTGAGTAGATGAAGTTGTTTAAGAAGCCGTGAGACCCACCCTGTCGTGTGAAACAGAAGGGGGGGAAAATGGAGGAATTATGTTGTGAAGTTTGATTTCAGAAGCCTTCTTTGGGTTCACTGTGCTACTGGGGAAACTAGGAGCTGGGGGAGCATGTAGCTGGAGTGACTCTAGGCCTTAAGAAGCCAGCTCTACCCATTGCTTTGACTGCTTGCACATTTTGACTGAACAAAATTGCTTTTTCCTTCCCCCCTACGTGTCCAGTCTGCCTTCAGTGTGTATATTTAGCACTGTAAGTTCAAAGTGATCTCTTTATAGTAATTGCTTAAAAGTTGGTTTCTAAAAATACTCCACCTAGTCAAGTTGTTTGCAATAATAAGAATAGAGAGCAACTGCAGAAAGTGAGAACACAGATTAGGTGAGTTTGTTTTTAAATTAAACGAGTGGAAAATATTTGCAGGATTCATTGTTCTCTAACAGTAAAAGCTGCTATTGAATTCCTGTTTGTCTTCATCTTAAGTAAACATGCATTTCTGGGAGCCTTCAAGCAATGTTTTTCTTGATATCAGACATGCATTTCAAATGCCGGTGTCTTCTGCTTAATGACCTGCCGGAGGCCTCGTTACACTTTCCCTATTGACCTAATGGTTGTGTTTGGGATTTTTTTGATACAAAGGTGTGTAGGTCAGCCAGTGTCAGTCATCTTGTCCCATGCTTTGACCATTTGGAGTTCATCCAAAAAGTGCTTTGATGAGATACACTTTGCTTACCAATAACTTCATTTGGCCTACTTAAATCTGTACTGTCTTCATTTGCGCAGCTGTGGCTGTATTATTGGCACTTCAGAAATACAGGTTTAATCCTCCTTTACTGGTTGTCCTAAAATGACTCTTTAGTATACCAACCTATCATGATCGGTGGTTGTGGTGGCAGTTTTGATACATCTGTGATGCTTTGGGAGGCAATATTTATAGGGAGAAACTGATATATTTTATCAGCCCAACAGATGTAGCTGGAAAAAAGCAGAGTCACTTTAAGGAAGAAAAGTGCTGCTTCAGTCTCTGAAAGTTTGTTTGTTACAACAAATGATTGGTTGAAAAACCCCCAAATACTACTTCTTTCTAAAAACTTGTTTGGCCTGCGTTTTGAAGAAATGGAACGGCCATCTTCTGAGGTCATTGTAATCTACTCCTTCACTCAAATTGTTGGTGTAACTGAAAGTGGGGTTTGTCTGAACTCATCAGATAAAGAGGGGAGACTGATTTTTACCTCTGTATGGATTCAGATGAAATAGCAGTGTTGCTGTGAATGTTTCATTAGCATCACGTTCCCTAAATTTGTGTCTGATTCAGTTGTTTGGTTGCTGTCTCAAGATGCTTTTCAGAAGATACCTGAAAGAATCTGAAGAACAGTAGTATACTACGTGCTAGCACAGATAAACTAGAGCTGGCGGGATGTGAGAGTCCAGCAATGAGAACAGAGACCCTACTCCTCCTGTCTTTTCTTGAGCAGGGCTTTACCTCCTAAGCCATGGAATGAGGTCTGCTCTTTTTTTCCTGAGCAATTGCTGTGTTTCCATGGCCTGTGTGAGCAGTGCTACCTTGGAGATAAGCGATGGTCAGGTGCAAAGAAAGGGAGACGAGCCAGTTTTCCTGTTGCAGAAATCCCACGATGCTGCGGCTTGCTCTTTCTCCTCATCTCATTCCCCTTAGGTTGCCGGGGTAGCTGGAAGAATAAAGCACCCTTCAGCTGCGTCTTTTTGCTGCCCCCAAAAAGAAAGGTTGGAAAAATAATGCTGGACTCATTCTGCCATCCTTTCCTGCCAGGATTAATGGACAGCATGTACTGAAAGGTAGTTTGGACCAAAGCAATGGGAAACTGGTAGCTAAATATTGGTTAGACTGCTGACCCGTCACTCGGTACCAGAATGCCACTGAGTTTTGGAGTTAATATGTAAACTCATCCAGTACTAATCTCTGACTGTGGAGAAATGTGGTGTTTGGGGTGGACTAATGATTCTCTCAGTTAGAAATTCCTAAATAAAAATGTGAGCAGGCTTTCCATAATCAGCAAATCAGGAAATACAGGCTAATTGTGAGAACTGTTTCGAGGGGAAGGATTTGATTACTCATCATTCTAATAGCTTAAGGTGTTTTAAATAATTTTTAAATCTCTCTTAATTGCTTTCTAAACTTTTTAGGTTACTCTATTAATTTAGTCATCTTCTGTGTAAATATATTTCAAAATAAGGTGATTAAAGAAGCCTTTTCTTCCTTAGCTGATAGAAACAATAGGGGACCTCATCCTCCTTGTGAGACTTGTTTTGAAAACATCTAATAATTATAGGATGAATGAACAATTTATATTTCTTATTTATGATGCCTCATCTGGATTTGCCCTTGCCTGTGAAGTTTCATTTGGACCTAAATTAATTAGGTGACTCTAATTAAAGGAAGGCCTTTGATTTGAGAGCAAGAAAGCATGTTCACGTGGAGGCTGCACCCTCTTCTTTATCTGACAGCATCCTTGAATGTTAGCAGCATGTAATAATTAGGTGTGTCTAGTTGTGAGTTGATTCATCTTCAGGTGGTCCCGGAGGAAGAGGTGGAGGATGACTGTTCTCCAGAGGAGGCTGCAGACAATAAGATGCACAGTGTTTCTTGAGTGAGTATCCTCAATTCCTGATACTTCCTTAGAAGATGTTAACTGCCAACATTGAAGTTCCTGAGCTCTGCAACATCCCTGAAGTGCAGACACAAAGGAGACAAAAGCTGCTAAAGTAAAAGGTAGGAGAGTGAGCAGAAACATAGCATGTGCATGAAGGTAATGTAGCTGTGTTGGAGAAGCAGACCAAAATTAATTCATCCTATAGAGGTAAACCCAAGATCTTTGGCACTCCAGTCAGCACAGCACTTGCGTCGCTTCCACCTGTTTTGTGTAGTTTACTCTGTGGGTTTCAGCAAGTGTATATATTTAGTTCCTCCTGTAACTGATAAAAGTAATCAGTGTCCTTTTTAGTATGGAGCCCCGAACACCACAAGTTTTATTGATTATTTGCTCTAGGAGTGATTTTCCAGAGTTAACAGTGCTCTTCAGCTCTGATTTTGGGTTGCAATCCACCTACATGTGGATGCAAGTGCATCCTGAAAAGAAGATGCTATTAATTATACAGAGTACTCAAAATACAAACTCATGTCTTTGGTTCCCTAGATCCTGTAATAGCATCCACAAGTGGCTAACCTTTCTTAGGGTGTTTTACCAACTTTCTGGTACGTGTCAAAAACAGACCTCCCAAGCACAAAACTGTTCAAATTCCTGTGTCTGGACTAATGCTCCATGATCTTCTCCTTACACCTGCTTTGAATTCAGCAGCTCTAGTACCAGAGAAAGAGTAGGGGCTTCAGGTGTGTAGGAGGGATGATGGCATGGTCCTACCTACAACACAGAAGAGCTTTGTTTCTGAAGAAGAGAGTGCTGCGAGGAAGAGGAGAATGAACAAATGAGAGCATTTTTTTTTTTCTTTTTTCTGTTTTCTGGCTCTTTTGGGGAGGAAGCCACTATGCATAATCCCATACGTCGAGGTGTCAGTGTGAAGGAACTTGACTGGAGTGAGGGATGTCATAGGAAGGGAACTGAATTAGGAATTTGTGCTACTAGTTTCTGTTAGGTTTATTTGCTGTTACAAGGAATCTGCTGCTGGAGATACATGTCCTAACCCAGGAGTTTTCCTTGAAGGAAATTTTTTTAAATGGTTTATTCTGAAAACTTTCACAATACTGCCATAATTTAATAAATAAAAGCTGGAAAACTTCTTCACTGGAAGAGGATAGTTAAACGTGGAAAAATTCACAGATAATAAAAGGGTGTAGGATGAAGCCATGTGTCTAGGGTATCAGAATTTTTACCATTAAATGAGAAGATCAGACCCTAGAATAGAAGCTAAGTCCAATAATATCTTCTACATGAGTTCAGGGTTCAGTCTTCACATAATTCAGTGTGATGATAGGGTGCAGGAAATAGTTAACAATCATAAAGTAGAGATAGGGTGTCATCTAGGGAGTTTCCTCCTGCTCACAAAGGAAAATGAGCAACTTGTTTATCTTATTTTGAAGATGTTAACCCCAAACACAGTAAGGGAACACTGAAAGCTGACATAGAATTAGTTTTTTGTCAGTATTAAGGCCACTTATACTGAGAAGAATGTACTAAATGAAAACTACAGTTGTAATGCTAATTGCAAAATTGATAGAGGGAGGGGAAGATGGGACCCAACCTTCCTTCCTCCTCTAGCTTGCCTTAGAAAATTTCAGAACTTGGCCTATACCTGGCTGACATGTTGGTGCTGTAAAACTTGTATTCCTGGCTCCAGCTAATGAGGTACGTCTGGGAACCCTCAGGCAAGGGAGGCAAAATCATCGTGGAAGGTATACAGCTAAATATCAGCTGGAATGTGTTCCACACTTGTGATACTTTTGTTTTCAGTCTCCTAGCCTCACCTGAAATCTTCCTAAATAACCTTTTGTTTGTTTTGTCTTTAAGATCGTTTGGCACCATTGGGGACAAGGACTCTCGGGGTGATATCAACAAACTTTAGAGGCTGCAGATCTGGACTGAAAAAAAAAAAAGGGACATATTCAGACAACCCTTCGAGAAGGCCATGTCAGGTGAATGTAGGGAATGCGGGACCTGAGGTGGTTTTAGATCATAGCACGAAGGACAACACTGGGGCAGACCAAAAATGAATGCCCCTCCTGCAAGGGACAGACAGGAGAGTGACTCCACGTTGCTCTGGGGAAAACCTAAACCACCACACTGAGGGGCTTTGCACAAGGAAAGGCATTCTAAATGTTGGGGTGAGTAGGGGGGGGACAGGAGAGTCCATGAAGATAAGATAGGAAGAACAACTTGCAGTTTTACAGGGCATCCTGAAATAAGGAAAGCCTTCTTTGAGGGGAGTTAGTGATCCTCACCTGGTTTTGGCGTAAACATATCAGTGGAGGTTAGTAAGTACTTTTTTATGGTTGCTATAGTTTCAGTCTGGTTTTGTCCTTCCTGAAAGATGACAAACTGAGTGTGCACCTATCAAGCTGTCTTTCACAAAGAACACTTGCACATGTATATGTAAGCATACGTGTGGCAAAAACAATTTGCTTCTCATCCAAAAAAATAAATCACTTTGTTGTCAATACTGTTCCTATTTGCCTGCCAGATATAAGTTATATATCCCAAGAATAACAGGAAAACTTGGTCCTCAGATTGTCATTGTGTGATCTTAAAAAAGGGTATTTTTTTTTTCCTAAATGCAAGTGAAATGGTTTCTTCTGCAAGTGGAACGGTTTTATGAAGTACCCGCTCTCTCAAGCACAAATAAGAGTTATTGGAATACAGGTCTGCAGTCAGCTGATATATTCAAAGGGGTCAGTCTTTATTGCTGATGTAAACTGATCTGAGAATAGGTTCTCACCAAGGTGCAGCCTCATCCTCTTCCCCCTGCACTGGCTGTATGTTCTTACCCTGTAGTTAGATGTTGATGGCTGCTGGTGGCCAGACCAGAAAGACAATCAACAAATTCATGAAGATAATGTCTAATTGTCTGGTTTCAGATGATCTCCTCCGAGCTCAGCTTCATCTTTGTTGACAAACAGCTATTTGGAAGTGCTTTCCTACCCTGATATCTGTATTTAATTCATTACCGCACTAAAGAAATCAGTAAACAGACTTGATTAATTATACTTTTCCATAGTTCTAATATTTGTCTAAGATTAAAATAATGAGAAAAGATGTTCCTTGTAGAAGTCAACTGTCTGGTGTTATCTCTTATGACAAACCAGCTCCTGAAATACACTTAATGAGTTGTACAGCTTCCTTAACCAGGCTAGATGAAATCATTAGATAATGTTGATTGTTCTTGTTTACAATTTTACAAGTTCTGCGTTCTCGCTTGCTATAATAAGCATGAGTATAATAAACAGCATTATGCTTCAATTAAAAATCACCACTCGAACTCAAAGATCAGAAAGTGATGTACAAAACCCCTCAAGTTTCTTGTAACAGATCCATAACTGCTTCTGGGCTAGGTGGTGGTTAATAACACGATATGAACTCCTAATGCCTGCAGACACTCCCATTCAAAGCAAGTGTGCTGCTGTTTAAAATAGAAAGTAGCACTGTAGCTTGGACACGGGGAAAGGCTGAAGAGGCTCCCAAGCACTGGGTTGCATCCCAGGGGTTGAAGACAACTGTGCACTTGGTGGCACAGACTCAGTTGCTCCATCATCTCCTCCCTCTTCCCAAGATGGTCACGTCTCTCCCCGCCCTGCCAGTCTGAGCCTGACCTAGCCCTGTTGCGTGTGCACCCTGGCTGCTTTGTCATCTCCTCTGCTCTCTTTAGGTGTCTTCCACCAGTCTCCTTCTCCAGCCAGTCCCATGGAAATCGCTACCCAAGCTCTTTGAGCTTCCTACCCGCAAACCTCCCTTCCTCCCCAGACACCAGTCTCCTTTCTGGGGTGCCCTTGTCCTGTCCCCTGTTAGTGCTCCAATATCTTTTTTGCATTTTGCTTGTTTAGCAGTTTCCTATTGCAACTAACTGCCTTTTCTCCTAATCTTTCCCTCCCTCTCAGCATAATTTCTTTCCCCAGTCTCCTCCTCCGTTCAGAGCTTCCCTGTTGTCTGGCTCTGTCTCACACTCTTCTCCAGCCTTACCAGTACTCCTCCTCAGATCTGTCTCTGTTCTTGCTCACCCTTGGCAAATCATTAATCTCTAAACCCTGATCTCCTTATCTAGCCAGCCCTGATGACCAGCTATGACTGCAACTCCTCACTATTAGACAATCAATTCTTGCCAGGCTCTAACTTGTTTCCTCTCTCGCTCTGCTGTTTCTACACACCTTTGTTCAGGTTAAAGGGCACTCCCTGCCCCAGAGTGGGCAGTGTCACCGAGGCCACCGCAGGCATCGGAGACCAGGCTTCCCTGGTCCTAGCTCCAGTGCTGGTTCCACCTGCCGTCGCTGCTGCCGCTTTGAGCTGATGCGTGCTTTGCAGTGCTGGAGCACACAGAGCCCAGAGCTGGGCTCAAATGGAGCCAGCTCTGATGGCTTTGTGTACAAAACCCATTACTTCTTTTTATTGTTGATATTTTCAAGACCTTTTGTGTTGTTCTGCTCTCTTTGGGAGTTAAGCTTCCTTTTTACCTTCAAAAATAGGCTACGTTGGTTTTAAACATGATGATGAAAGGCTAGCTGGAGCTGTCAGTAGAGATTTTGACACCTGTTTCAGCAGGGTTTATCTCACAACCATCATAGTTTTTTATTCCCATGCTCATAACGCTCAAAGCCTAACACACTGCAGTTATCTCTGTAGGTAACCTGTGGGTGCGTTCTCAAGGAATTAACTGAAAACGTAAAAAGCCTGTAGCAAGTACTCGGAAGTCGAAACACAGCCCATGTAACCCTGCCCATGTAAAATCTATGCCGCTGCTGCTTTTTACCTGTAAGTCTTTGTTATAGAATATACCATTTCTCAAATAATATGCTATCAGGTCATTTTTTTCCCCCAAATTGAAGTGTGTCTGTTAAGACTGAACATGAATGAATTCAGCTATGTAGTAGTTTTGGCTTGATTCATGTTTTATACTCTATATAAAGATTTGGGAAGTCACAAAACCAGTCCAAAACATTTAAGAAGCTTTCTAACAAAAGATGCTGTTTATTTTGTTAATGAGCTTTTTTTTTTTTTTAATTCTTCAGACCTTCTCTACCCATAGCATTTCAGTAGCATGCAAAGAGTAGCTATAATTTGTTTGCACTTGAGATTCTAGGAACAATTTTTGAAGGTGAAGAGAAAGAAACCAAGGCAAACACCTCTAATCAGAACTGTAAGAGAATTAAAAGAAAAAGCAAAAGTCTGCCAATGAAGCGAAAGGAAGGCAACGTACTAAGCAGAAGAGTGCGAGCGCCTGTGTCAGAGGAAGAGGAGGATGCTGCACCTAGGCTGAGGTCACTGCAAACTTTGGCAAGACAGGTTTCATGAAACTAAATGTTGCATTATGTCTGAATGTCACCTTGCATGAGATCGGGTGTGGCCGAATACCTTTTGTTTGGTAAGTATAGACAGACCGGCAGTAAGCTTGAGAAATCCTGCTTCTGGAGTAGCCAGCCTTTCACAGACCTGGGCTGGTGCGGGCTGGCGGTGTGGGACCCCCTTGACAAATCCTTCGCCTGCTCGCCCCTCGCAGGGCTTAGAAGCGGATGACTGCTCCACAGCGCGTGGTGGGGATTTTTTGGTCTCTCCCACTGCAACATCTTGAGGTGCACGGTCCTCGGCGGGTGCTGTGCAGGGGAGCCCGGGTACCTGCCTCGGGCTGTGCGGGTGGGTGCAGAGCTGCAGCACCCGTGGGTCTCCAGCCACACCACCCCCCTGCATGGGGCAGGGGAGGGACCTCTCGCGTCCTTGGTTGCTTCTGGGGCATCTGCGCATAACCTGGCACTTGTTATTACTGAACTCTCTTTTGTAGTTAATTATGTAAATATTTTCCCTAAAGAACAAAGCATAAAAAAGCAAATATAGAAACAAAAAGATGCTTGGTTGCCACCTGTGGATTTACAGAAATCTGTTGTCAGGCAGAGGGACTGCACTGTCTCCATGGCCGTAACATTGATCTGCTGTCTCTGGTAGGGATAACGCCGTCCTTCCATGCATCTCTGGTGACGTTATAACTGAGGGACGGTGAACAGGGCTGGGTGTGGACAAGGTCTGTGTGATTTGGCTGTTTGCTTGCTGGGAGATGAGTCCATTGACCAACAGGCAGCGTAGCTGGTGGCAGTTCGTCACAGGTGATGCAGTTTCAAATGTAAATACACACTAGAGATAAGTTATAATTTTACCAGCTATGGAAAAAGTGTGTTAGTGATTTTCAGCCACTGCTGTTGTAGTCTTCAATGTAAATACATGACCAAAATTAATTAAAATTTTACCTGATGTGGGAAAGGTCTGGTAGTAGGAATGTGCAAGGTAAATAATGGAGGAGAAGCCATAGAACAAAACAAATAGAAATAGAAATTAGTCTTTAATTTTTGCAATGATTTTTCTTACACGTGATAGCATAATTTATATTTCTTATCTGTGAATATCTATTTGCAATTTTAAACCATTTAAATTTATCTTCTAATTATAAACATGCTAGGATGAATACAGAAAAAGAAAAATGCATTTGTGTATGGATTTTACTATAGCATGCAGTTCCAAAGTAAAAAATTATCTTGGAAAAATAATTTACTCGGCCCTTAAAATCCTTTTTTTTTTTTAAACTCCTATGCATTTTTTTTTTTTCAGTTTGGCAGGTCGGCATACATGAATTTAAGTATGCTCAAGCTAGAGCTTGAGTAGTACCAGATATTTAATTTCAGTGCATAAGGAAAAGCATTCAAGATCTTAAGGGTGGACAGAGAGAGGCTTGGAATACAGTTAACGTTTTTAACTGCGAGGATCATTTACCCTGCAAACAGCTAGTTCAGGGATGTATTTGCTTTTTCATCATCTGGTCTCTATTAACCAAGACGAAGTAATTTCTGTAAACTAGATGCTTCAACTCCATCTAAAATTGTGGATTTGACGAAAAGTCATTTGGTTGAATTCGGAAACTGCAGTTGCGCAGATTGGAGCAGATAATAAATAATCAATCCCTCTTGTATCTATACAAAATTTTTCCTCAGCTGTTGTTTTTCTAGAACTCTACACTTTCCCAAATATGTTTCAAGGATATAATGCATGTTCTCAGGTACTGAAACAATTAAAGTTATCATCACAATTAAGCACCAAGGCATGGCAGCTGCAGTCTCTGGCTTGGAGGAGAAAGCAGAGCAGATAGCAGTCTCCAGCCTGTTAATAAACTAACGCCAGTACAATTGTTTCTGTCTCTACCAGGGACAAATCACCTCAATATGCTTTGCTTGTTCACTTTCTCTGAATTATTAGGGGATCCTTTGCTGTCTTTCTGGAGCAGGTCCGAGTCTGTAAATGGAAAATTCATCCGTTAGATTCTGATATTTATGCTGAGAAAGCTTTTCTATAGGCCAGCTGGTTTAATGGGCCTATGGTAGTGAGAAAGGTGCTGCTTACCCTGAGCGAGGACACGCCAGCGCAGCCCTTCGCTTGCCCTTCCTACCCACAGCGTGTGCCATGCAAACCAGCGCTCACTGGTTCGTACTCTCTCAACTTTCTCAGCTTTCCAACATAAGACCTATTCTTCGGGCATCCCGAGCACGCGGTGCTACATCGGCCAGCCTTGCGGATACCGGCAGTTCTGGGTGTTACGCAGCTTTAAAACTCGGCATTCGTTTGTTATTGCCATTTCTTGCTGCGGCTGTTTTATCCAGAGCCGTCTCTCTGGATGTTGTGTTCTTTGTGGTTGCAAGGGCGGGAGGTTCAGCTCTTCCCCAGGAAGTCGGTGGGTGGTGAGGAACCGCGCCTTTTGATCGCCGGCCCAGGGATCAAGGGAGTTGGGTCTTGTTATACAGGGGCTTGTGCCTGCACATGGCTGGTCGAGGCACAGCACCTGCAGGCTGCACAGGGCGTCCGATTCATTTGCCCGCACTGACTCTTTCCGTAGTGCATAGTCTGCCTTGCACTGGTTGGGGTGCTCTGTTGTCTGCCTGACTTTCATGGCAGGAATGCCACTCTGCTGGTTTAGTTCATATTCAGAGAAGCACATACTTGGTGCTAAAAATAGTAACGGATAATCATGACTACAAGAGAGAGAGAATCCGGGAACCCGAGTGTGTCAGTCTTCGGGTTTGGCCAGTGTTTGTTTGGCCTTTTTATTTGGATTTGTGATTTGTAATCAAATGAAACTTTGATTGATAGGTTTGCAGCTAAGCTGCCTTTTTCTGAAAGGCTAACAGGCTTTTCAAACAAAACATTTTTTTATTTTAATTGGATCATAAAGCTGTCTTCTGTGATACTTCGCAGGAATGCAGAAATGTTAAATGTTCAAGAGAGGCTTAGCCCACAGAATTTGACATTTTCAGAGGCCAGAAAAAAATCTGGGCTTCTCAGCTTCTTTGTCTATCTTTATCTGCGGTTCATTGCCACCTCAACTGGAGACATTTGGCTATTCAGATACTGCAAAATAGAAGAAAAGTAGAACGGATGTAAAAAAAATATATTCTGGCAGACCTTTTTTGTGTTCTCCCATTCTGTGAAATGGGGGAATCCATTAATGTGACTTTTCTACTTAGTTATTTGCATCTGTGTGTCAGCTCCATCTACTTTGTTGGCTATGTGACTATTAGCACAGGGGATAAAATGCAAGAGCAGAACAAGCAGCTGTTGGCATAACCCTCTGACCATGAGTGAACGTTTCTCCAAATGACGGAGAAAGTTTATTACCTGTGTTTGGTGAAAAGCTGAACAAGTGAATAGCAGGACATTGGGGCCACAGAAGAGGAGAGGGATATTTCTGCACGGTTTTGGGTCTGAAGTGCAAGCAGATGTTTGGAGCCTAGATTTAAGTATTTAACATCACCCATGACTCAGAGATTAAGCCTCTTGTCAGCTAATTATGCATATCCTCTGTGTTGCTCTGGAAGCTGCACGGCTACGAAGTGTCACTCCCCAGAGTCCTGCTGCCCATGCAACCCAGGTGTGGAGAGCTGTACGTCGCAGCCTGCAGTCCCACCCGTGCCTCTCCTCTTGCAAGGCTAGCTTCCATTTTTATTCTTCTTTAAAAATGGAACTATTTTTATTATGCTATATGTATATTATTGTTACTATACCGTTTTATTATATGTTTTAATTGTATTCAGATACTGTTGGTGATCAACCATACCAACAGCTATGAGGAGAAGGGACACTGAAGAAGTACCCTGAAACATGGGATGTTGTGGTTCCTCATGTGTGCCTACAACTTGACTGTTTTGGCCAGAAAAGGAGTGTTTGTCACAGTATAATGAAGGCCTTGGTAATATCAAAACCAGTCTCACTAGATGTCTGTGCAATTTGGGCTTCTAATTCACAGACAACAGGTCAGCGCCAGCCACTGGAAGATGGCACAAGAGAGATGGGAAGTAGTGCCAACCCAAGCAAGCTCATCTGTTCATAAACAGTGTCTTTGCACAGAGCTGAGTACTTGGGTCCAAAACCATGGCAGTTGCGTTAGAGAAATGCTGCAGCCTGTCGCGTACGACCTGCTGGTCCAGACACTGCTCAGCACTGTCGTGGTGGCACCACTGAACCCCTCTGAACTCTGCTCCCTCTGTGCCCTGTTTCAGCAGTTCTGGAGACCAGTGTCAGCAAGCAAGGAGCCTGAGATACACACTGCTGTTCGACAAGGTGGGCTCCTTGGCACTTTCACTGTAATCTCGTGGAGCAATTTTTCTTACAATCCTACTTGCTTTAGATATAGGACCGGTTCTATGGAAGTCAGGGAGTCCCTTTGGAAAGTCTGAGCAGGGTGAAGCTTGTAGTGAACAAACTTGCATGAAAAAAAAAGGGTCTGGCATTAATTATTATTAACACAGAAAATCACAGATATATAACACTTGCCCATTTGCTTCCCACGTTTGTGGATGCAAGTGAGTCTTACGTTTGTATCGAATTCTCTGAAGTTTCCATCAAACAAGGGCCAGCACTTGCTCATCCAGAAGCTGCCAACACCCCTTCCCACCAATGTCAATGGGAAGAGTTGCGTGGCTGGTTTCTGGTTTGGGCAATTGGATATAGTACAAATTCAGTGCAGTTATGAATGTAGCACAAGTCTGACAGAAATCAATAATTAGATTTTTGAATGTGAATGAAATAGGCTAAAGACACCCATTTGAGGCTGGGTGTCATATGTTGCATGACTATACATTTTTATAGGCTTACAGGTGGGGCAACAAATTCTCATATCTAGGCCTACATATACTAGCATTTCTTAATCAGCACTATGGTGTACAAAGTTGGTAAAAGCATCTGTTTAAAGTTTTAATGCTGCTTCTGGAATAACTGAAACAACTATAAAATACATGTTGAATTTTAACAGTAGTTAAGTATCAAAGAAGTTTGCAACACACACAGACTCAGAGCAACAGGCATAGCTCCTTAGAGCACAAAGCTGATACAACCTCTTTCAGGTTATTTTAGAAATACATTATAGAAAATCCGACCTAGGAACTTGGGCCAAGGAGAATGGTGAAGCTGGACTGACTACTCTTTGTATTGAACAGGAGCCTGTTATGTTATTAGTCTGTTATGCCTTTCTTTTTGTTTTTTAACCTAAAAAGTTCCGCTACTATGGAAAGATGAAGACAATGGAGTTAGACAAGACACACATATTTTGGAGTGTCTGTATTTTAAACCTAGTCTTCCTCTCACTTGTTTGAAGACAAGCAATGTTGCTGAGGTTTGACTTGGTTTTGGGTCCTAACTGGACAGAGATGTAATCCCATGATTACTTAAAAGGGAAAGAAGAGTTTCTTAACTACTTCTGCTGCACCACATGTTTTATGGAGTTAGCCGTTTTTCTGGGAATGGCACCTCTGCATTGATAGGAAACATCGAATTTATTATTCGCTTTTTTTTTTGGCTTGCAATCATAGAGTGTTGGCTTGTAATCTCCTCATAGCTTGCGTGCTGTTTGTTACCAGAGGCAAAGCTGAGGCTTCTGGATCCATCTGTAACAGTCAACAGTTGAGCAATGGGGGATCTTTCCTTTGTCATGCATTGCATGCCACTAGGCTTGAGGAACAGTTATTTGCTTCCTTCTTGTGAGCTGGAGATAAATTAGAGTTCCTGAGTATTTAGCATATTTAAATATCCCATGACATTTCTTTCCTGATCTGTGTAGTTCAGAAGTTAACACCCAACCTTTCTTCACCCCAGTGATAGCTGCTGATGTTTGCAAAACACTGTGCATCGTCCTAGCTGAACTCTCCAGGCCAGGTGAGTGTGGTACTGTGCACTAAGGCGACTGAAGCCCAAGGGAGCCTAAAGAGTATTGCTGTTGTAGGAGGTCTCCAGACTGACTACAACATCCTCTCTGCAGCACTGCTTAGGTGGTGCTGTCACACTATATCATTTCTGGACTGGTTTGGCAGTAGGTCAACAGGCCTAAATACTGACTCCACTGGGCACGTAAAAATATCTCAGACCTCTCTAGAGGCCATTGGTAGACAGCAAGCTCAGACTGTGATCCAGCCTACATCATAACTGGAAACATGGTGAGTTTTTTCACCCCATATTCTCCTTCTTGAGGGGTCATCCTTTTATTTTTGTAGTGCTTTGCTTCCCCTGTGTTCTGGCCTTACCCCAATGCTTTTGCCTAGGAAACCCCATCTTCCCAAGGAGAAGACTCACCACTGCTACGCCTGAAGTCATCAGGTCCTTCAGTCTAGTCCAGTGGACAGGAAAGACACTTATCATTGCCTCCTGCGAGCTCAAGATACCAAGGTTAGTCCCCTGACGTAACCTAGCAGGAGTCACAGTATACTGATTTAGTTCAGAAAATGAGTTTTGGGTGAGAATTCCAATTTGTAGGCTGCCTCTTCAGCTAGCAGAGAAAAAAAGCTGTTTTTGCAGGAGTATTGTGGTGTGTTGCTACCTTCTGAACACCTTCTGGAACAGCAGGTCTCTCTCCATTGATTGTGATTGCCTGGAAACCAGCGAGAGTAAGCTCACAAGGCTAAAGCTAGCTACCTCAGTGCCTCTTTTGGGTACCAGTTCTCAGGTTTTTTACATTATTTATCTAATAGTAATTTTAATACAAGCATGCAGCCGTGTGCTCTTCTGCAATTCCTGATTGTTTCTCTCTTCTTTCTGCATGACAGAAATGCTTGCTGTGCCTTTCTATCTGCTGCATCGTCCAAATTACCCCCAAGACTTTCTGCAGTGAAGGTATATGTTATCAGAACAAACCCTACATGATAAGAAACCCACAATTCTTTTGGCCTGAGTGCATTCAACGTAAAGCTATATAAAGAACTGGCTTAATACCAGTACCTGGAGGTAGACTGGCCCAGGCCGATGCAGATGGACTGCTTCCAGCACCTTTGTGTATTGCTTAGTTCTTTTATAGCTTTCTTATCCATAGGTTGAAAGGAGTCCTCGTATGGAGGTAAGTGAAATCCAGATGTCAGGAAATTGTAATGATTCTTTCTGTTTTTTTTAGACTATGACAAGACAGCAACTATTATGCTTGTATTGATTTCACTGAGCTTAGCCTCGGAAGAGACCAGTGGTAGTCCAGACTGCCTGCAGTAAATAGAAAGTAAATCCATCTATTTTAGGTGAAGTGTTTTATGCAGGGAAATGAAACAGTTTTTGGAGGTATCAATGTTTTTTCAGTGACTAGAAAGGAACGTCAGTGTTTCTGTTGTTCTGGTGGCCAGAGGGTCTTTACATCTGGGAGAGCGAGAATAAGGATGACAACAAGGAACCAGCTCAGAAGAACTATGAGAACATATCTTAGCACCTCTGTAGTTAGGTCCTCTTCAAATAAGGACTGCAAGTTGAAATTATGGAAAGTAGTTACAGATCAGTAGCTGTATCTGTTTCTTCTTCTCCAGTGGGAATGAGGGATTTACAGAGAAACTGCATTTTTCTAAAAAGAGGAGGTTAAGTTCAATGCAAGAAAGGTCATGTACTTTCTCGTTGGTCTGTATCACTGGAAACGCCAGGTTTTAATAACACCATTAAACTCTAGAGATCTCTGAGTTCTTTGATGATACTCATCACATCCAGACATACCTTCTACTACTTCTTGGCAATTGCATGTTAGTCTTACAGTCACTGTTAGATCTACTCAGATTTAAGCATCTGAATAGTATGAATGTAAAAGCAGTAGTGTTGAGAAAAAGGAATTTTAATGTGAATTAACCCTCAAAGAAAGGTGGAATTATCTTATAGTCTGCTTAGGTATCTGGAATCTATAGCAAGCAACAGCATGAGGGAGGTGTTTCCATGGGATCATCTCTTAAAAGTGCTGTCCTCAAATTACTCCTATGAGTCAGTAGAAGAGACATGTTCAAGGATATGATTGAAATTGCAAACTCTGTTTTGTACATCTGTTTGTTTTGGCTTTTAAAGCATGTTAGGCTTCGTATTTAACTACATTCTTCACATGGTACTGTAATTATTGTCTATACCCATGTCCTGGGTTTGGCCAGGACAGGGTTAATTTTCACCGGACTCCAGGAAGGGGCACAGCCGGGGGGTGGGGGCTGACCCCACCTGGCCAAACAGAGCCCGGTATTCCATACCATGTGACGTCACGCTG
>Ga0065711_1027459_pt1 | contig 49210 bp, 42 predicted proteins | sample Hoacrofraction12_FD_59098 | JGI IMG/M metagenome (GOLD analysis project Ga0065711, IMG submission 59098) | Hoatzin crop microbial communities from Cojedes, Venezuela - Epithelial fraction 12 v2 (version 2) | ecosystem: Host-associated > Birds > Digestive system > Esophagus > Crop | place... | reverse complement strand
AGGTAGGAAAAAGGCCTTGATTCGCGAACGTTTTCTGCTGTTTTTTTCGCGTTCGACTTTCCTGCTGCAAAGTTAGAGTTACTTAGCCGCTTCGCGGCAGGTCACCCTTTCAGGGTGAATGCTGGTAGGGAAGCTTACCTCGCCGAAGGTCATACAAGGGTGAATGCCAGTCGGGAAACTTGTCTCTTCGCAGGTCATACAAGGGTGAATGCTGGTCCCACTTTTGAAATTAATGGGACTTTTGTTGGAATTTAAATAGGAATAGGATATGAAGAAGATTTGGCAGTTAATGGTGGTTGCGCTGATGCTTTTTTGCTTGAGCGCGCAGGGAAAAGCGCCGAAGCGGGAGTTTCGGGGTGCTTGGATTCAGTGCGTGAATGGGCAGTATCTGGGCAAGGGCGCGAGTGAGATTCGCTCCATGCTTTCGCGGCAGTTGGACATTTTGGCGGCCAGCCACGTGAATGCGATATTCTTTCAGGTTCGCGCCGAGTGCGATGCGCTTTATGCTTCTCGCTATGAGCCGTGGAGCCGCTATCTGAGCGGTGAACAGGGCAGGGGCATGGCCGACGGTTGGGACCCGCTGGCGTGGATGATTCGCGAGTGCCATGCCCGTGGAATGGAGTGCCATGCGTGGATTAACCCTTACCGCGCCAAGACAAAGGGAACGACGGCGCTGGCGCAGAACCATGTGGCAGTGCGGCATCCGGAGCGTGTGTTCCAGTATGGCGACCTGCTGATTCTCAATCCTGCGCTTGAGGAAAACCGCTATTACACTTGCATGGTGGTGGAGGATATTTTGGAGCGATATGATGTGGACGGCATCCACATGGACGATTATTTCTACCCGTATCCTGCTGCAGGACAGACGATTCCTGATGCGAACTACTTTGCGCAGTCGCCCCGCGGATTTAAAGATATTGGCGATTGGCGGCGCGACAATGTGAACCAGTTGATTAAGGAGCTGCACGCGCTGATTAAGGATGTGAAGCCGTGGGTGAAGTTCGGCATTTCGCCTTTCGGCATCTACCGAAATGACCCTTCGGGAAAGAACACGGCGTATGGTTCTGCCACGCGCGGCTTGCAGAATTATGACGACCTCTATGCCGATGTGCTGCTGTGGGAGCGCGAGGGCTGGGTGGACTACCTCATTCCGCAAGTTTACTGGAATTTTGGCACCGCTGCAGCCGATTATGAGGTGCTTTGCCGCTGGTGGAACGACCGCTGCGGCAAGCGACTGCTGATTATTGGAGAAGACGTGGAGCGGACTGCGAAAGGCGTTGACCCACAGTCACCTAACCAGAACCAGACGGCTGCAAAATATAATTTGCTGGCGAGATTGAAGAACGTTTCAGGTACTTGCCAATGGTACGCCGCAAGTTTTTGCGAGAACGTGGGCAACTATCGAGGTTATTTGCAAAGTACCTACTTCAAGCGCCCGGCCCTGCAGCCCAAAATGACTTGGAAGGGCAAGGGCAAGCCGGGAAAGGTGAAGCAGGTGCGGCTGCGCGGAAACCGCCTGGAATGGACGGCGCCCAAAGGCACGAAATGGACCAAGGCCGCGAAGTGGTACGCTGTGTATGCCGTGCCTGCCGGCAGTCGTTTGGACCATGAAAGCGCGGACCAACTGCTGACCGTGACCTCGGCCAACGCCGTGCTGATTCCCCAAGAATATCTGGGCTACACGTTCTATGTGAGCGCTTTGAACCGCTTGCAAGACGAAGGCAAAGCGGTGAAAGCCAAGTGATTGCTGCGGAAAGCAGTTATTCTTCCAGCGCTTTTAGCAATGCCTGAATGGCTTTCGTTGGGTCGCCATACTGGTCAAGCAGCGTGATGTATTTGCTGCCGATGATGGCGCCTGCGGCATTGCTTTGCGCGGCCTGGAGCGTCTGCTTGTTGGAGATGCCGAAGCCAATCATGCGCGGATTACTGAGATTCATGGCCTGAATGCGGTGGAAATACTCCAGTTTCTGCTCTCCGAAACTGCTCTGCGCGCCAGTTGTTGCTGCCGATGAGACCATGTAGATGAAGCCGTTGGTGTGCTGGTCGATGAAGCGGATGCGTTCCTCCGACGTTTCCGGCGTGATGAGCATGATGATGCGCAGGTCGTACTTGTCGGCAATGGGTTTGTAGGTTTCGAGATAGTCGCGGAAGGGGAGGTCGGGGATGATGAGTCCGTCGATGCCGATTTCCGAAAGTTTTTTGCAAAGTGCCTCAAAACCAAACTTTTGCATGGGATTGAGATAACCCATGAGAATGAGCGGGATGGAGACCGTTTGGCGGATGTCTTTGAGTTGCTCGAGGAGCAACTTGAGCGTCATGCCGTTTTTCAAAGACGTTGTTGCTGCTTGCTGAATGACTGGACCGTCGGCAATGGGGTCGCTGAATGGGACACCGATTTCGATGAGGTCCACATGGTTGTTGGCCAGCGCCTGAATGGTTTGCACCGTACCGTCGAGCGTGGGGTGACCTGCGCAGAAATAGATGGAGAGGATATTCTGCTTCTTGTTTTGGAAGATTTGGTTGATGCGATTCATATTGGGGAGGTTTTTAGTTTTTTGAGGCTTTAAGTTTTTGAGTTCTTAAGTTTATAAGTTTTTTAGTTGTTGGAGGAATTGCTGGATGAGCGCGGGATTTTTAAGTCCGGGCGATTGTTCGAAGCGCGAATTGAGGTCGATGCCAGCAAAGGCGGGGTGGGTGATTTGCCTGATGCGCGGCGCATCGTCAGGCGTGATGCCGCCAGTGAGCAGGAATGGCGTCGCAAGTGTGTAGTTCTGAAGGAGTTGCCAATCGAACTGTTGCCCCGAACCGCCGTAGTGGGAGAGGCCGCGCGAGTCTTCGCCAAAGGGCGGATAGTTGGTCACCGGCACCTTCGTTTCAAAGAGGAAATAGTCGATGTGCGGCTCGTAGGCACTGAGCGCTTGGAAGTCCTCTGGCAGCGCGACGGGAATGACCTTGACGATGAGCATGCTTTTCGGCACACGCTGGCGCAATAGTAGCACGAAGTCGGGCGTTTCTTGCCCATGCAACTGAATGACATTCAACTGAAAATCAGACGCTTTCTGCAGGATGAACTCCAGCGAGGCATTGACGAAGACGCCCACGCGCTTGCACTTTTCAGGCAGATAGGCAGGCTTTTCCGCCACAAACCGCTTGGAGGCGGGGAGGAAAATAAAACCCATCCAATCGATGTGCAGTGCTTCGACGGCGCGGATGTTTTCGGGCTCGCGCATGCCGCAGACCTTAATGAGCATTGATTTGCTGGATGAATTGCGCCAAAGCCGCAGCTGGATTGGGCTGGCGCATGAATGTTTCGCCAATGAGGAACCCGCGGAACCCTGCTTGGCGCAGTTGAATGATAGTTTCGGGCGCGCTGATGCCGCTTTCGCTCACCAAGACAAACTCCTTGGGCAGTTTGGATGCCAGGCGGAACGAGTTCTGAACATCGGTGTGGAACGTGCCGAGATTGCGGTTGTTCACGCCGACCATGTCCACGTTTTCACCCACATAGTCGAGTTCCTGCTCCTGATGCACCTCCAAGAGGACCTGGAGATTGAGGTCGTGGGCAAGCGATGCCAAGTCCTTGCATTCCTGAGGCTTAAGGCATGCGGCGATAAGCAAGACCGCATCTGCTCCCGCCAAGCTGGCCTCGAAAAGTTGATAGGGGTCGATGATGAAATCCTTGCGCAGGAGCGGCGTGGCGGAAACCTGCTTGCGCGCATTGGCCAGGAACTCCAATTTGCCGCCGAAAAACTGCTCGTCGGTAAGGATGGAAAGCGCGCTGGCACCCGCCTGAGCATAGTCGGCCGGGATGTGCGCCGTGTCGGCGTCCTCCTTAATCCAACCCTTCGACGGCGATTTGCGCTTCATTTCGGCGATGATGCCCGTGGCGCTTTCCGCCAAAGCCTGGCTCATGGAGCGCGTGGGGCGGGGGAGAGGTTGCTGCTCCATTTTGCGCTCCAGGGCACTCAGCGGCAAGCGTTCCTTGGCCTGTGCCAACTCCACACGCTTGTGTGCTACGATGGTTTCAAGTATGTCTGCCATAGCGAGTTAGGAATTGAGTTCGACAAATTTCTTCAGCGTCTGCAGTGCTTTGCCGCTTTCGATAGAATCGCGCGCAATGGCGATGCAGTCCTGCAGCGATTTGCCAGGCTCCATGATGTGGATGGCTGCTGCGGAATTGGCGATGACCACATTCTTTTGCGCAAGCGTGGCCGTGTTGGAGAGTACTGCGTCGAAGATTTTCGCAGCGTCTTCCTTGGCCTGTCCGCCGAAAAGTTCGCTGCCGTCGATGGGTTCAAAACCCAGGCTGGCAGGGCTGTACACGCGCTCCTCTTCGTTGGTCGTGAGCTTGAAATCGCCCGTGAGCGAAATTTCGTCGTAGCCGTCGTAACTGCTCACCACGCCGTAGCGCACGCCGAGTTCGGAAAGCACCGTGACATAGAGGCGCATCTGCGCCAGATTGGCCGTGCCGAGCAGGTTGTATTTCGGTCGGCAAGGATTGACCAGCGGACCGAGCAGGTTGAAGCAAGTGGGCACCTGCAGCGCCTTTCGGGTGGGTGCCACGAACTTCATGCCGTAGGCGAAAAGCGGGGCGTGGAAGTAGGCGATGTTGCATTCATCGAGCGAGCGCATCAGCAAATCGCGGTCGGCCGAAAACTTCACGCCATGCTCCTGCAGCACATTGCTTGCGCCGGAAACTGAAGTTGACGCCACGTTGCCATGCTTGGTCACTTTGTAGCCTGCGCCAGCCACGACAAAGCACGAGCAAGTGCTGACATTGAACGTGTTTTTGCCGTCGCCGCCCGTACCCACGATGTCGATGGTTTCGAACGGACTGACGTCAACCAGTCTGCCCGTTTCCATGAGGCCGTCGCGCAGGCCGAGCAATTCATCGACCGTTACGCCGCGAACCTCAATGCCCATGAGGAGCGCAGCAATTTGCGTGTCGGAAAAACGTTCTTCGGTGATGCCAATCATCACGTCTCTCATTTCGGCTCTGGAGAGCGATTTGCCCTCGATGAGCGCGCTTAAAATCTCTTTCATATTGTTTCTGTTTTTTGTTGTTTGCTAAAAAGATGACTGTCCTTTTCGGAAACGACTGCGGTGGTTTTGAAAAACGACTGCGGTCGTTTTTGGAAACGACTGCGGTGGTTTCGAGAAATGAGTTAACTCGTTTTTGAAAACCAGTTCGCTCGTTTCGGAAAATGAGTTAACTCGTTTTCCTAAGCGAGAGGGTGATTCAGCCAATTGCGAATGATAGTGGCGCCTTCGGGAGTGAGGACACTTTCGGGATGGAATTGGATTCCGCGAACGTCTAAGTCCTTGTGGCGCAGCGACATGATAAGTCCATCGCTGAGGCTGGTTGCCTCCAGGCAAGGGGGCAGGGTAGCGGCATCAACCACCCACGAGTGGTAGCGGCCCACTTCAATCTCTTTTGGGAGACCAGCGAAGAGGTAGTCGTCGGCAACGATTTGGATTGGCGTTGCCACGCCGTGGAAGACCTGCGGGAGATTGGTCAGCTTCGCGCCAAAACTTTGCCCAATGGCCTGATGCCCCAGGCAAACACCGAGAATGGGTTTGGTGGCGGCATAGGCCTTGATGACGTCCATCAGCAGACCAGCCTCTTCGGGAATGCCAGGTCCTGGAGAAAGAAGAATCTTGTCGAATTCCTGCAGGTAGGGCAGTTGGAACTGGTCGTTGCGAACGACCCTCACTTCCGCGCCCAGTTGTTTGACGAGGTGGGCGAGATTGTATGTGAAACTGTCGTAATTGTCAATGATAACTATTTTCATAATTGTTCTGCCATTTCTATTGCTTTGCGCAGCGCGCCGAGCTTGTTGTTTACTTCTTGCAGTTCGTAGTCCTCGTTGCTTGCGGCCACGATGCCGCCGCCGGCTTGGAACCAGAGTTCGTTGTTGCGGCTGACGAAGGTTCGGATGGTGATGGCCTGGTTGAGGCTTTTGTCCATGCCGATGAAGCCGATGCAGCCGCCATAAGCGCCACGGTTGTGGGGTTCGTATTCAGAAATGAGCTGCATGGCGCGAACCTTGGGCGCGCCGCTGAGCGTGCCGGCGGGAAAGGTGTCGACGAAAGCCTGAATGGGGTCGGCATTGTCGTCGAGCTGGCCACTGACGCGGCTGACGAGGTGGATGACGTGCGAATAGAACTGCATGTCCTTGTAGAACTCCACCTTGACGTCGTGGCAGTTGCGGCTGAGGTCGTTTCGTGCCAGGTCAACCAGCATGACATGCTCGGCGTTTTCCTTGGCGTCGTTGCGCAGATAGAGCGCATTCTGGCGGTCCTGCTCCGCATTGCCCGTGCGCTTTGTGGTGCCAGCGATGGGGTCGATGTAGGCCTTACGGCCAGAGATGCGGCAGTGGGTTTCGGGCGAAGAGCCGAAGATGCGGAAACCGCCGAAATCGAAATAGAAGAGGTAGGGGGAGGGGTTGATGCTGCGCAGGGCGCGGTAGAGCATGAAATCGTCGCCTTCGTACTTCTGCACGAAACGGCGCGAGAGGACAATCTGGAAAACATCGCCGCGCAGGCAGTGCTGAATGCCTTTGCGGATGTTGGCCTTGTGCTGCTCGTCGGTGAGCGTGGAGGTTGTTTCGCCAACGGCATGGAAGTGATATTCCGAGGCGTTGCGGTTGAGAATATCGCTCTCCAGCACATCGAGGTCGCTTTGCTCGCCGTCGCCAATTAACTCAATGAGCATGAGTTCGTTGCGGAAATGGTCGAAGACGACGACGTCCTTGAAAAGAATGTAGAGCAAATCGGGCGCGTCGTTGCGCTCAAGCGTCTCGTCCTTCACCTGAATTTGCTCAAAATAGCGGACCGCATTGAAGGACGTGTAGCCGTAGAGACCGCAATATTCCTTGGCTTCGCCTGAAATCTGGAATTCCTGCAAGAAATCGTTGATGGCGTTGGCGGTGGTGTATTGCAGCGTAATCGGCGTTTGTGTCTGCTTTCCGTCGGGAAACTTAGCGACAGCCACGCCATGCTCGATGCTGATGCTGCCCATGGGATGAAGTCCGATGAACGACTTGGCGTTTTCACCGCCGTGATAATCAGAACTTTCCATGAGGACCGACTGCGGATAGTCGTCCCTGAGTTTGAGGTAGGCGCCGACTGGCGTGATGAGGTCGCCGAGGACCTTTTTGACAGCAGTTTGATACTTATACATAGTCTTCGAAATGTTTCAGGTAAGTGTCTAAATCCTTGTCGCCTCGGCCGCTGACTGTAAGAACAACAATGTCGTCGGGATTGAATTTCATTTTAGGCAGTGCGCCGAGGATGTGCGCGGACTCCAAAGCGGGGATAATGCCTTCTAAACGAGTGAGTTCGAACGCTGCCTTGAGCGCCTCGTCGTCGTTGATGGCAAGCACTTGGGCGCGTCCAGTTTCGTAGAGGTTGCAGTGGAGCGGACCTGTGCCAGGGTAGTCCAAACCGGCGCTGATGGAGTATGGTTCCTCAATCTGGCCGTCCTCCGTTTGCATCACTTTGATGCGTCCGCCGTGGAGGATGCCGACCGAACCGACTTCGAGCGAAGCCGCTGTCTGACCGCTGTTGAGGCCAAGGCCGCCAGCCTCGGCAAGCACGATTTTCACCCGCTCGTCGTCCAGGTAGTGGTAAATGGTTCCGGCAGCGTTGCTTCCGCCGCCCACACAGGCCATGAGATAGTCGGGATAGTCGCGGCCGCACTTCTCCTGCAACTGCTCCTTGATTTCCTTGCTGATGACACTCTGGAGACGTGCCACGAGGTCGGGGTAGGGGTGGGGGCCCACCGTGGAGCCTATTATATAAAAGGTGTCTGCGGGATGGCAGCACCAGTCGCGGATGGCCTCATTGGTAGCGTCTTTGAGTGTCTGGTTTCCAGAGGTGACGGGGCGCACTTCTGCGCCTAACATCTTCATTCTTTGCACGTTAGGATGCTGTCGCTGAACATCGAGCGCACCCATATAGACCGTACAAGGCATGTTGAACAAGGCGCAAACCGTAGCCGTTGCCACGCCATGTTGACCAGCGCCAGTCTCTGCAATTATGCGCTTTTTGCCCATTTCGCGAGCCAAGAGAATCTGACCGAGGCTGTTGTTGATTTTGTGTGCTCCGGTGTGGTTCAGGTCCTCACGCTTGAGCAGGATTCTTGCGCCATAGCGCTCGCTGAGGCGTTTTGCCTCGTAGAGCGGACTGGGGCGACCTACATAGTCCTTCAGGAGTGCCTGAAATTCCTTTTGAAACTTTTCGCTCTCAAGAATGGGCAAATATGCCTTTCTTAAATCCTCCACGGTTTTGTACAGAATTTCAGGGATATAACTTCCTCCGAACTCTCCGTAGAATCCATTTTCGTTTACTTGATAATTATTCATGTCGTTTTTGGTTATGTTTCATGATATAAAACTAAAGAAGTCCGTCGTAAGTTACGACGGACTTCCACTGATACTGGTATAAAAAAATAGTTACAATACAATGAAATGACCATTCGGCTTACGACATTAGATGTCTTAAGCTTTGCCATCGCCAGTTCATTGTGTGTAAAGAAATCATGTCTGTTTCGTTTGTTGCGTGCAAATTTACTTCCATTTTCTCATATCGCCAAACAATTTTGCAGAAAAAATCAATAAAAACATCAAAATTGCTTTCTTTCTGTAAGATTATGCATTTTTTACAACCTTTAGAAGCTCCTATAGCAGTTAAAAAGCCAGCGTCCTGAAAATCAGTTTCCTTTCAATTACAATCAGGGTTATGTTTAATTTGAATAATGAAAGTGAAGAAAAGACGTGGATAGTTATACGAAAACGCCCTATTCCTTCGTTATAAATAAGAATGAGTATGGATTGCCAGAAATGGCGAAAATCTCAGTCGGAAAAATGCTTTGGCAAAATTTGGCAAAATTGAACGAATGAAATTAACGATAACGAATGAAATCTAATCATAAAATTAGGAGTACGTCTGCTTTGGGAATTTCTGCGAAGAATTTCTCATCATGGAAATCTTCCCAGAGAAATGTCTCTTCGAGGAGAAACTTTGGCGTATTATTATTACTCCTTATTAATATAATATGGTGTCCGGTTGCTGGACACGCTCAAGATTCCGTTTCTGTGGGCAAGGTTTATATTCGAGGCGTTGTGACCGATGAAAATAAACAACCCGTGGAAATGGCGCAAGTGCATGTTGAAGGAACATCTTCGGGTGCAGTTTGTGACTTGAAGGGCCGCTATGGATTTGAATGCTCCACGGCAGACAGTTTGGTGGTGGTCTTTTCTCAACTGGGTTATCAGAAGCGGAAACGGACGCTGATGTCGCCTCAGGACACCATTACGCTGAACGTATTCCTACCCTCTTCCGGATTGACGCTTGGTGAAGTTGAAGTGACGGAAATTCGCCGTCAAACCAGCGCCATGTCTGATGTGAGCATGGACGACCTGAAACACATGGGCAATGCCTCTGGCGGCGGCGTTGAGCAGATTATTGCCACACAGGCAGGCGTCAGCACCCACAACGAATTGAGCAACCAGTACAATGTCCGTGGCGGCTCGTTTGACGAGAATTCCGTGTATATCAATGGCATAGAAGTCTATCGTCCTCTTCTGATTCGCAGCGGGCAGCAAGAAGGATTGAGCATCATCAACCCCGATATGGTGGAGCGCATTCAGTTCTCCGCCGGAGGATTTGAAGCAAAATATGGCGATAAAATGTCGTCCGTGCTTGACATTACCTACAAAAAAGTGCGCGGACTGGAAGGCAGTTTCTCCGCCAGTTTGCTTGGTGCAAGCGGTTATGTGGGTTTTGGCAATGAGAAATTCAGCCTTACCCAGAGCATTCGCTACAAAAGCACCAGTTACCTGCTGGGCAGCTTGGACACCAAAGGCGAATACGAACCAAAAGACTTTGACTACCAAGCATTTGCCAGCTGGATGCCATCCAAGAAATGGACCATTGACCTGATGGGCGTGATTTCCCGCAACGACTACAACTTCACGCCCGAAAACCGCGAGACATCCTACGGTACGAGCGAAAACGTGAAGAAATTCACCGTTTACTTCGACGGCCAGGAAGAAGACCAATTCCACACCTACTTTGGCGCTGCAACCGTTAAACATAACTTTAACGATTACAACGAATTGGCGCTCAACTTCTCCACCTTTAAGACACACGAGAAAGAGACCTTCGACATCAGTGGCGAATACTGGTTGCAGAACGAAGGCGAAGACGCCAGCCTGGGCATTGGCAAATACATGGAACATGCCCGCAACAAGTTGGAAGCAACCGTGAGCAGCATTGGTGTGACTGGCCGCAGCCGCTTTAGCAGCCACGATTTGCGCTACGGATTGACCTACAAGAACGAGCATATCACCGAGCGGATGCGCGAATGGGAGATGCGCGACTCCGCAGGCTACTCCCTCCCCCACTCCGCTGAACGCCTGCAACTGATTTACAACCTCGTTTCCGTGAACGAAGTGAAGAGCAACCGCTTCGAGGCATTCCTGCAAGACACCTGGCGCAAGACCTTCAAGGAAGGTGACTTGGTGCTGAACTACGGCATGCGCCTCTCCCATTGGTCGTGGAACAATGAATGGCTGTTCTCCCCCCGCGCCACCGTTGCCTTCGTTCCGGCCAAGAACGACGACTGGATCTTCCGCTTCTCCACCGGCGTTTACTACCAAGCGCCCTTCTACAAAGAAATTAAGGACACCACCACAGTGAACGGCAATACCACCGTGCAACTGAACAAAGACATCAAGAGCCAGCGCTCCATCCACTTTGTCTTGGCATCAGAATACAAGTTCAGGCTGAATGGGCGCCCGTTCAAGGCATCCGTGGAAGCGTATTACAAAGCGCTATCCAACCTGATTCCCTACAATGTGGACAATGTGCGCGTCGTGTACTACGGCAAGAACATGGCGTCGGGCTATGCGATAGGCTTAGACACGAAAATCTATGGCGAGTTCGTTCCGGGCACCGATTCGTGGATTAGCCTTGGCATCATGAAGACCGAAGAAACCATCAATGGCGTGAAAGTGCCGCGTCCGACCGACCAGTTGCTCAACTGTGCCCTACTCTTCTCCGACTACTTCCCCGGCACTACACGCTGGAAAGTTACCCTTCGCGGCCACTACGCGAGCGGTTTGCCCTTCGGTCCTCCCCACACTGGCCGTGAACAACAGTTCTTCCGCATGAAGGCCTATCGCCGCGTCGATTTAGGCATGTCCTACCGCTTGCTGAATAACGAAGACCGCCACATTCAGAAAGGCGTGGGCAAAGTGCTCAAGAACGTTTGGATTGGTCTCGATGCATTCAACATCTTGGGCATCTCCAACGTCAACTCCTACTATTGGGTCACAGACATCTCCAACCACCAGTACGCCGTCCCTAACTACCTGACCGGCAGGCAAATCAATGCCCGTTTCCTGGTGGAATTCTAACAACAAAACAAACGCACGCTCTATGTTCGCATTTATCTTAGCGGCAGGACTCGGCACGCGCCTCAAACCCTTGACCGACCGCATGCCTAAAGCCCTCGTTCCCGTAGCGGGAAAGCCACTCCTGGAGCACCAGATACTCCGTCTGAAAGCCGCAGGATGCACCTGCATCGTGGTGAACATCCACCATTTCGGCGACCAAATCATCGACTTCCTGCGCCAGAACGACAACTTTGGCATGGACATACGCATCAGCGACGAGCGCGAAATGCTGCTCGACACTGGCGGCGCCTTGAAGAAAGGGTTGCTGCAATTCCCTTACGATGCCCCTGTATTGGTGCACAACGTAGATATCCTCCATAACATCGACCTACGGCAGTTCTACGCCAATTACGCCGACACCGCCGACGCTGCCCTCCTCGTCACGCAGCGCGAAACGTCACGCTACCTCTATTTCGATGAGCAGCAAGCACTTTGCGCCTGGCAAAATGTGCGCACTGGCGCTACGAAGTATGTTCATCACGACACTGAAACCTTGCAAGGCCTGCACGCTGGCGCATTCTCCGGAATCCATATTTTCGACCCCCGCCTTGAGAGAACCATGCGCGATTGGCCCGACAAATTCTCCATCATCGACTTTTATCTGCAAGCGGCACAGACCCACCGCATCATTGGGGCCGAAATGAGCGAGGCAAAAATCCTCGACGTCGGGAAAATCGATACCCTTGAAACCGCCGACCAGTTCGTGGAAAACACCTAACTCCTCCCCCACAGAAGCAAAAAAATCACGATATTATTAAAAAAAGCGACCGCAAAAGTGTTTACTTTTCGGTCGCTTTTGTATTATACAGTAGAGGCCAAAGAAATTTCAACCCATAAAAAATAAAAAAGACATGAAGAAAATTGCAATTTTGCTCATCATCCTTGCTGGATATGCAGTATGGTCGAAGGCCTATTCCTACAACACAGAGAAAGCCGTGACGCACGTCACCGAGCACGCCCTGTCGCGCTCCCACAACTGTTGCGCCTGGTATGTGATGCGCGCCATGCAGGCCGGCGGATGCCCCATCCCCATTGCGCCTGCCTACGCCTACTCCACCCTACTGCCATTTTATGGTTATGAGGAAGTGCAGACCACCCATTACCAGAAAGGCGACATCGTTGTATTCCCCCACGTGAAAGGCCACAAGTGGGGCCACATTGCCATGTGGAACGGCCATCAGTGGATGTCCGACTTCAAGCAGAAAGGCATCATCGTGAACAAAGCCTACCGCAAAGTGGACTATAAGATTTTCAGAAAAAAATAATCGCAAACCATTTGCACGCCAAACGGCAAAAATAACCCCTTAAAAAATATACAAATCATGAGAAAAATTTTCAAAATCCTTGTTATTGCCCTTGCCTTGCTCGTAGGCAATGTGTTTCTTTGGACCTTCATGCAAGACGGCCTGCAGCGGCATTGCATCAACAAAATTGAGCACGGAAAGTCGCTTAACGCCTATGAAGTGGGCAGCATCTACACTATTCATCTGGGTGTTTGCTTCGTGGGTTGCTTTGTGGCGCCCGAGTTTACCAAGGAGTCCATCCAGATGCTGTGGAAACACGAAGAAAGAGTTTGGCACAGCGACTTTTTCGTACGGGAAGACCTCATCAGGAACAGAGGACGGATTGGTTTGCCTTACACGTGGAAGAACCTGAGAATCGCTACGGCACTCAATGGTTATGTGATACGGGAAACGCCTACTACTTATTACATTACCGACACCATCCAGTACCCTTACATCCACAAAAGCACTTCTTTCTTCAATCTGTTTTACGTGAATGAAGGACTGTTCAACTATCTGCAAAAAATAGGGTTGTTGCATCCATATAAATTCACTTATATTGCTGAGAAATAAACTGATAAAGCAATGAACAGCCTCATAGATTACTTTATAGTTATAACATTTTATGCAATATTTTTTGCCATAATTAATAAGAAAGGTTCAAACGATAAAAAAGAAGAAAAATGAAAAAGTTTTTAATCATCTCAATCTCTCTGTTCCTGTTCCTCGTCCTCTGGAATCGCTACATGCCATCATGGAATCATCCGAGTGAGGAAGAAATGCGAGAAACATGTCAAGACAGCGGAAGTCCAGTCAACATCATCGTAGATTTCAGCAAGCCCAGTTGCCAAGACCGCCTATACATTTTTGATGCAAGTGGCTCAGGCAAAGCCAAAATCTACTACACCGGGCCAGTGCTTCATGGTTGCGGCGGCAAGAGCACTGCACGCACGCCCGAATTCAGCAATGTAATTGGAAGCAACTGCTCAAGCCTTGGCGTTTACGAACTCACTGAAATATCCCGGATGAGGAACGGATTACCCTGCATCAAGCTCAGGGGACTTTCAGCAACCAACTCAAACGCAGCAGCGCGCCATATCTATATCCATCCCTGCAGAATAGTCTCGCTCCTGCCATTTGAAATCTATGGCGCATGTTTCCCCCTGACTCACGCGAGCGAAGGTTGCTTTACTGTAAGCCACCAAGGATTCAGGGAGATAAAAAAACTGTTTGAACAGAATCCGAAAATGAAATTGTATGCCAGAAATGGAGAATAAAGCGCCCAGATTTTCTCTGAACCTGCCAGATTCTCAGTGTTTTATTTGGCAATGTCAAAAGTCTTTCCTATCTTTGCGTACAACTTTTAACGACTCTGATAACGATAAGCCATAGAACATGTTCACAGACAACATTTTAGTCAATATCTTATGTGTTATTGTCCTTGGCGAGATTTTCATTTATCTCTTCAAGAACCTTCTTTCTAAAGACAGCATCGACCAAGCAATCGGTAATACTGTAAGGAACGGCCTTCTCTTTACCGTGTTCCTTGCGACAGGCATCCATCAGTGTGGCAACAAATCTGAAGAATCACCCGAGCCGATTCATACTGCAGATTACTATCAAGTCAATAAGCATGGGAATTCTTCATGGAATGATGGCGCGGTACACACTTATGCAACCAAGGCACAAAGGTTCATGGAGGCAGCAGAACAAGGCGATGCTGCTGCACAATATGCGCTGGGCGAGTGCTACTATAGAGGTGACGGAGTAGATTTGAGTTTTGAGGAAGCAGAGAAATGGTATCGGAAGTCTGCAGAACAAGGATGTGCTCCAGCACAGTTTAAGTTGGGCAACTTGTACATGTCGGAGCGAGCAACGATGAAGGAGGGTGCGGACTGGTACACTAAGGCGGCAGAGCAAGGGTACGCAACTGCTCAATTGCATTTGGGCAAATGTTTCTTATACGGGAACGGCGTTAGTGAAAATCAGGGCACGGCAATTAAATGGCTCAGGCTTGCGGCTCAGCAAAATAATAAAGAAGCGCAGAGGCTGCTGAAAGGCAGAGGGGTTTCTTACTAATAAATCATAGTTCTTCCATATTGTTGTACTCGCAGCGATATGGAAGATTTTTTTTGAGTAAATCTGGTTATTTTTTGGTCTTGCGAAAGGAAAGCGCTAAATTTGCGGTGGGAAAAAATAAGACTCTCTCAAAAAGGGAGTAGAGGGAGATAGGAGTATCGCTCGCTACGCTCGCTGGGAGTCAGCCGATAGAACAGGTGCGGTGGCAAAGGATGCTGCTCGGCGACCCTTTCAGGGTCGGTGGAAACTGCGCAGATGCTATTCGCCACCCTGTCGCCGTGTAGCCACTGCGAAGTAATCGTCATGAAGCAAGGAAAGCCCTACGTCTTGGAGGCGTCAAACGTAGTGGCGCCCGACGACATCCTGGACTCCGAACTTTTGGAAGGCCTTTAAAAAAACACTAAACAATGATTAAACTATTCTTTCAAGTCATCTGCGAAATGATGAACACGCTGCCGCCAATATTCGCCGAGCAGCAATTTTCAGAGCCTTGGGTGCGCATTGCAATCGCATTAAGCTTGGCTTTTTATACTATTGTCACTATCTGTTTCACCATTCATTTAATCAGAAAACATGCTATTCATTAAATTGATTTTTGGTTTCCTATGCGGATGCCTGTATGTACTCGGACTCTGTCTTGGATGGGATTACCAAGAGGCAAGCGTATACGTCTGCCTACGTTGGTGGCCAGCCATTTGCTTTGCCTCGACTCTTCCCATTATTGTTGGTCTCTTCATCCGAATCATTAGGAATAAGAGACGTTGGCTTTCACTCTACTTGCTTCCAATAGTGGGAGCATATTCGATGCTTTATTGGAGAATAATCCAATCTGTCAATGCTCATTATCCTACTACAGCAACCATTGCTTCAAACTTTAATAAATGCCTGAATGACCTGATGAACATTGCATCGACTTGCCATACAACTTACGAAAACGTCAATATCATCATTTACATATGGTTGTTTCTTCTTATTATGCTGACGAATGGATTACTTTCCTATATAGCATTACATGTAAAAACACATTAAAAATGAAACAAAGGAAAAACTCCTGACTTATAGATCAAATTTGCGGGATGAAGTCTCTCCCCCATCCCTTCCCCAACCTCATTCCTTGTCTTTGCAATGGCAACGGCATTCTCCAGCCGCTTGTCACCAATCACAAGTTTCTTGCCTTGGCTCACTCTGCATGCAATGGTCATGCCAATCTGACCAGCACCTGTCAAAATCACTACATCTTTTTTCATATTCTTGCTCATTTAAGTCTATTTTCAAAACGAAGACCTTCTTTTTCGAAAAGGATGCCCTTCGTTTTCTAAAACGAAGGTCTTCCTTTTGCCAAACGATGCCCTTCGATTGGAATCAGCATCTTGGCACTGATTTCCGTCATGCGCAAAAGCGCAATGATGAATCACGACGCAAAGGTACACTGATTTTCATTTGCACCTGTTTCCCAAAATCCCTTTTTGTTTCACTTTTTTCACAAATCTGCACATTTCTTTCCACAAAAGCATTATCTTTGCGAGCAGAGCGATAAAATTAAGTCGAATGAAAGAATTGTTGCTGGTTTTCTTAGGCGGCGGAACGGGCAGCGTGCTGCGCTACCTGCTCTCGCAAATGCGCCTGCCGCTGGCGCAGGTATTCCCCTTGCCAACATTGTGCATCAACGTTTTGGGAAGTTTCCTCATTGGCCTCTTCTCCGCATGGGCACTGCGCTCCATGCTGACTAACGACCTGCGCTTGCTGCTCGTCGTGGGGTTCTGCGGCGGCTTCACCACCTTCTCTACCTTCTCCAACGAAGGACTGCAGTTGCTGCGTTCAGGCGACGTCATGATGTATGCCATTTATGTGCTTCTCAGCGTGCTGGGCGGCATCTGCGCCTGCTGGATGGGTTGGAAAATCGTACTATAATGTATCTCATCGACCAATAAGATTGCCGACCTCATGAACTTCGGCACGCTCTCCTATTTCAGCCGCTATTGTACCAAGCATTTGGGCATGTCGCCCAGCGAATACCGCAAGTCGCTGACGCCATCCAATTCGTGAGGTCGAAGAAGCATTTTCACCCTTCCAGGAATATCATAAAAGAGCATGCTGAAAAGAACATAAAATCATCATATCTAAATATTTTCAAAACAAGTAAAACTAGTCCTTGAACCGAAACTCTATTCCGTAACAATTTTCTATGCCAGAACATTACGGGGTTTAGCAGGATGAAATCTATAGGTAAAAACAGGGTAAACACAAAAAACACACAGTTTTTAAACCACTGATTTTCAAAAAACGTTTCGACAATGTTACAAAATTATGCGAGCGCCAACGTTTTTTCTGTTAACTTGTTGGAAAGTAGTGCCTTGTTTCAATAGCGGGTTGCCCCAGTTTGCCACCAAGTTTTGCCACCTCAAAAATTATCCGTAATTTTGCACTTGCAAACGAAAAAAGGGGCGCAAGTCCCTCTTTTTAGCGCAAAAATCTGCCTATGAAAAGCAGAAAAAGAAAGAGATAAACACCTATCATTCAAACGATAGCACCAATTTAATAAACTTCAAAAGCAACTGCTCATGCAATCTAAAGCCAAACAGCAATGGGAACAATGCCGCGGATTCATTCGCGACAATGTGACGCCTGAGCAGTATAGTGCCCTGTTCTCTTACACTGAGTTTCAGAGTTTTGAGAACAAGCGCCTGGTGCTGTCTGTGCCCAGCCAGTTCATTTTCGACCAACTGGAGCGCGATGATTACGCCCGCCTCATTGCTTCGGCCATCCGCAAGTTCTTTGGCCTGGGCATTGAACTGGCGTTCAAGATTCCCGTAGTCCAGAAGGCGCAGGGCGATATCATAGTTGGTTCTGCTGGCAAGCCCAATGTGCAAAACGGCACACCGACCACGCCTGCCAATCAGGTGCCTGACCCATTCCAGGTTCCGACACCGGCAGAACTGGATTCGCAACTGCATGAAGGTTATTATTTCGACAACTTCTATGAAGGTGAGAACAACCGCCTGGCGCGCAGCGTGGGCGAAGCCATTGCCAAATGTCCGGCAAAGACGTTCAATCCTTTCTTCCTCTATGGTCCTTCTGGCTGCGGCAAGACGCACTTGGTCAATGCCATCGGCTGGAGAATCAAGGAACTGCACCCCAACCTCCGCGTGCTTTATCTTTCCGCGCACCTGTTTGTTGTGCAATACCAGGACGCCGTTCGCCAGAACAAGACGCCTGACCTCATCGCCTTCTATCAGACCATCGATGTGCTAATCATTGACGACATCCAGGAGTTCTCTGGCAAACTGAAGTCGCAAAACACATTCTTTCATATTTTCAATCACCTTCACCTCAACAACAAGCAGTTGATTCTCACGGCCGACCGTCCGCCGGTACTCATCGATGGACTGGAAGACCGCCTGCTCACCCGCTTCAAGTGGGGTCTGCAAGCTGAAATTGAGAAACCGACGAAGGCGCTGTGCTACAGGATTTTGCAAGGCAAGGTGAAACATGACGGATTGCAAATTGCTGATGATGTGCTTGCCTACATCGCTGAGAATGTGGAAACCAGCATCCGCGACCTGGAAGGCATCATCACTTCGCTCATGGCGCACTCTGTAGTGTACGACTGCGACATCGACATCCGCCTCGTCAACCAGTTCTTGCCCCGCTTCACCAAGCAGCAAACTGTTGAAGAGAAGGTTACTCTTGACGAAATCCGCACAACGGTGTGCAACCATTTCAACCTGAACGAAGATGTCATTGATTCGCCGTCGCGCAAGCGCGAAGTGGTCTATGCACGCCAAATCATTATCTATCTGGCAAATACGCACACCGAACAATCTACCGTTCAGATTGGTCGTCAGATTGGCGGGCGCAGCCACGCCACAGTCATCCACTCCATCAATCAGGTGAAGAACTTGATGGAGGTAGATGAAAAAGCACGGCAGGAAATTCAGGAAATCGAAGCGCTTTTATAAAAAGCCTTGACCTTTCAGCACTTCTACAAGACCTTGGGACAACGATTCGTTGTCCTTTCTTGTATATCGGCAGTCCGTAAACACCTGCGCCAGGTTTTCTTTCCCATTCACACGCACAAATTCCTGATTTTCAGGAAGCGACTCCTTCAGTGCATACAGAGTTTCAATGGCATCCGAGGAATAATCGGTGTAATGTTCTTTGTGTAAAATGGCCTTCAGCGGCAAGCGGTCGGATTGTGCAGGGTCTTCATCAGGCCATCCAACGGTAATCGTTGCCAGCGGGAAGGTCAGTTTTGGCAAACCCAAAACGTCGATGATGCCCTGCGGATTGTAAAGTGTTGTGCCTAAGTAGCACGTTCCCAGGCCTTTTTCTTCTGCCAACGTGCAGAAATTCTGAGTAAACAGCAAGGTATCGGAAGCAGCATTCAGGAAGGACAAAGCATTGTCATAGCTGGCGTCGGCATGGCGCTCCTCGCACCAACGCGTAAAGCGGTTGAAGTCGGCGCAGAATGTCAGCACAACTGGGGCGCCAGTTATCATCGGCTGACCAAAATGCAGGGGCAAGAGTTTTGCTTTCATCTCCTCGCTGCGCGTTTCCACCACACTGTAAAGTTGCATATTGCCCATGGTCGGCGTATGCATGGCTACTTCCAAAAGTTCATTAATCAGTTCTTCCGAAACTTCTCTTGATTGATATTTGCGGATGCTTTTGCGTTCTGAAACTTTCATGTCACTTACTTTTATTCGTTAATTTTATTTGTTTGCAAAATTAGCAAACTTTCGCATTCTGAGCAAATTATATCAAAGAAATTCGCTGCAGTTCTTTTTGTTTTGGAAAACTTTTTGCCATCATGCAATAAAACAACACACTGACTGACAGCAACTTAACTTAATAAAACGGAAAACTTTATGCATAAATCAAAATTAATCCGCATACAATTTTGTTATTTGAAAAAAAGGTTGTAGTTTTGCAAGGATTTTCGCGAACAGCGATTTCAACAGATAACCAAATTAATATATTTTCCAACTTTATCTAATCAAAAAAAATGGTAGACCAAGAGAAAAAGACCTTCACCTACGAAGAGGCCTACGAAGCAACTTTGCAGTACTTCGAAGGCGATGAACTGGCTGCTCGTGTGTGGGTGAACAAGTATGCGATGAAAGACTCCTTTGGCAACATTTACGAAAAGACCCCAGCGGACATGCACTGGCGCCTGGCCAATGAAATCGCAAGAATTGAAGCCAAATACCCCAACCCGATGAGTGCGCAGGAGATTTTCAATCTCTTGGACCATTTCAAATATATCGTTCCTGCTGGCAGCCCCATGACAGGCATTGGCAACAACTTCCAGGTGGCATCGCTCAGCAACTGCTTTGTCATCGGCCTTGACGGCAGTGCCGACTCTTATGGCGCCATCATCCGCATCGACGAGGAGCAGGTGCAGCTCATGAAGCGCCGCGGTGGCGTAGGCCACGACCTGAGCCACATCCGTCCCAAAGGCACGCCGGTTAAGAACTCCGCGCTCACTTCAACGGGCCTCGTTCCGTTCATGGAGCGCTATAGCAACTCCACGCGCGAAGTAGCACAGGATGGTCGCCGCGGAGCGCTCATGCTTTCCGTCAGCATCAAGCACCCAGACAGCGAGAGCTTCATCGATGCTAAGATGACTGAGGGCAAGGTCACTGGCGCCAATGTTTCCGTGAAACTCGACGACGAGTTCATGCGCGCTGCAACCAACGGCGAAAAATACGTGCAGCAGTTCCCAATTGACAGCGACGACCCCTATGTTAAAAAGGAGGTTGACGCATCCCAGCTCTGGAAGAAAATTGTGCACAATGCCTGGAAGAGCGCTGAACCTGGCGTTTTGTTCTGGGACACCATCCTGCGCGAAAGCGTGCCGGACTGCTATGCAGACCTGGGCTACCGCACCGTTTCCACGAATCCTTGTGGCGAAATTCCGCTTTGCCCCTACGATTCCTGCCGTTTGCTTGCCATCAACCTCTACTCCTACGTGGAAAATCCGTTCACCAAAGACGCTTCGTTCAACTACGACCTTTTCCGCAAGCATGTAGGATATGCTCAGCGCATCATGGACGATATCATCGACCTCGAACTGGAGAAGATTCAACTCATCATGCAGAAGATTGAAAGCGACCCCGAAAGCGAGGAGGTGAAAGGTCCGGAGCGCCATCTTTGGGAGAAAATCTACGACAAGAGCGGACGCGGACGCCGCACTGGCGTTGGCATCACCGCTGAGGGCGATATGATTGCTGCCATGGGCCTGACCTATGGTACGCCTGAAGCAACCTACTTCTCCACAGAGGTTCACAAGAACATTGCTGTTGAGGCCTATCGCTGCAGCGTGAACATGGCCAAGGAGCGTGGCGCTTTCGCCATTTATGATGCTGAGCGCGAGAAGAATAATCCATTCATCAACCGTATCAAGAGCGTGGATGCTGGCCTCTACGAGGAAATGACTAAGGTAGGACGCCGCAACATCGCTTGCCTCACGATTGCTCCTACGGGGACGACCAGTCTCATGACCCAGACCACCAGCGGCATTGAACCTGTCTTCATGCCTGTCTATACGCGCCGCCGCAAGGTGAATCCCAACGACTCCAATGTGCACGTGGACTTTGTGGACGAAACGGGCGACAGTTTTGAGGAATATATCGTTTACCATCCCAAGTTCCTCACCTGGATGAAGGTGAACGGCATCGATACAGAGAAGCGTTATACGCAAGCAGAAATCGACGAACTGGTGCAGCGCTCGCCCTACTACAAGGCAACGGCCAACGACGTGGATTGGCACGAGAAGGTGACCATGCAAGGCAGCATCCAGAAATGGGTGGACCACAGCATCAGCGTAACCATCAACCTGCCGAACAATGTGTCGGAGGAATTGGTCAACGAACTATATGTGGAAGCGTGGAAGAGCGGATGCAAAGGTTGCACCGTTTATCGCGATGGTTCTCGCGCTGGCGTCCTCATCTCCACCAAGAAGAGCAAGAAGAAGGAAGAGGAATGCAACTGCCCGCCGCCAGTAGTGACGGAAGTGCGTCCCAAGAGCCTGGAGTGCGATGTGGTTCGTTTCCAAAACAACAAGGAAAAATGGGTGGCGTTCGTTGGTCTCCTCGATGGCTATCCCTACGAAATCTTCACGGGTGTGCTCGATGACGAGGACGGCATCGCATTGCCCAAGACCGTGGTTAAGGGTCACATCATCAAGAATATCGATGAAAACGGCGTAAAACGCTACGACTTCCAGTTCGAAAACCGCCGCGGCTACAAGACCACCATCGAAGGACTTTCTGAAAAGTTCAACAAGGAGTATTGGAACTACGCCAAACTCATTTCTGGTGTGCTTCGCTACCGCATGCCGCTTGCCAATGTGCTCAAATTGGTTTCTTCGCTCTCGCTTGCCGACGAAACCATTAACACTTGGAAGACTGGCGTGGAGCGCGCGCTCAAGAAATACGTTCAGGATGGCACAGAGGCCAAAGGACAGAAATGCCCCGTCTGTGGTCATGAAAGCCTTGTTTACCAGGAAGGTTGTCTCATCTGCAAAGACTGCGGTGCATCACGCTGCGGATAAATAACGACAAAATATGGAGAACAAACTCATTTTAAAAGGCATGCGCCTCTATGGTTTCCACGGCGTGGAGCAAGCAGAGCGCACCATTGGCACCTACTTCAACATTGATGTGGAAATCACCACCAATTTCCTCAAAGCGATGGCCGATGACAACATCAGTGGCACTGTGAACTATGCGGACATCTATGAAACCATCCGCCAGCAGATGAAAGAGCCTGCAAAGCTCATGGAATTTGTAGCAAGGCGCATTGTCCAAGCATTGTTCGAGGAATATCCGCTCATTGAGCATGTGCGTCTGCGCATCCTCAAGGAAAATCCCCCGATTCCCTCCCTGCAATGCCAAGGATGCGGATGCGAAGTGGCTTGCTCTCGCGACGAACTCCTGTAGTATAACCTCCACAAAAACCTTCTGTAAACCAAAAAAATCGTTTGCAGAAGGTTTTTCTCATAATTATTTCTTAACTTTGCACCCAATAGACCATCTACAACTAATAAATAACAAACACACATGAGTTCATTACAAACAAACAAAATGACAAATTACCGCTGGGTGATTTGCGCCATGTTGTTCTTTGCAACAACAGTGAACTACCTCGACCGCCAGGTGCTCTCTCTCACCTACCCTGGCAGCGATGGCATTCAGCAAGAGTTTGGATGGAGCGACGAGAACTACGGCAACATTACCGCCATTTTCTCGCTCGTTTATGCCATCTGCATGCTCTTCGCTGGAAAATTCATTGACTGGATGGGTACCCGCAAAGGTTACCTCTGGGCCATCTTCATTTGGAGTACCGGTGCTATCCTTCATGCTTTCTGCGGCATCGCCACAAGCGGCATCGTTACAGGCAACTGGCTCGTAGGATTCGAAGGAGCAAAAGAAGCATTGCACGCCTTCTCAGGTCCAGCCCTCACCATCTCCACCGTCAGCGTTTGGCTGTTCATCGGTGCTCGATGCATCCTCGCGCTTGGTGAAGCTGGAAACTTCCCTGCAGCCATCAAGGTTACCGCCGAGTATTTCCCCAAGCGCGACCGTGCTTATGCTACCGCCATCTTCAACAGCGGTGCCAGCGTGGGTGCACTCATCGCTCCGTTCACCATTCCGCCTTTGGCAAAACTCTTCGGATGGGAAATGGCATTTATCGTCATTGGTGCATTAGGTTACATCTGGATGGGTTTGTGGTTGTTCATCTATGCTACGCCTGCCAAGAGCAAGCATGTGAACCAGGCAGAACTCGTTTACATTGAGCAGGACAAAGACGACCTTGAAAATGTGAAGAAAGAAGCAGAAATCGACGAAGGGCCGAAACTTTCCTTCCTTGAGTGCTTCAAGTATCGTCAGACTTGGTCCTTTGCAGTAGGCAAATTCATGACCGATGGCGTGTGGTGGTTCTTCCTCTTCTGGACTCCTGCCTATCTCAATACGCAGTTTGGCATTGAACCCACCAGCACAATGGGCATGACGCTCATCTTCGTACTCTATCTCATCACCATGCTTAGCATTTGGGGTGGCAAACTCCCCACCTATATTATCAATGGAACGGGTAAGAACCCCTACGCAGCCCGTATGCAGGCTATGCTCATCTTTGCCTTCTTCCCCCTCTTGGTGCTGCTCGCACAGCCATTAGGAAAGTTCTCCCCGTGGTTGCCCATCATCATCATCGGTATTGCAGGTGCTGCACACCAGAGTTGGTCGGCCAACATCTTCTCCACCATTGGCGACATGTTCCCCAAGTCCGCCATTGCAACGATTACGGGTATCGGCGGCATGGCTGGCGGTATCGGTTCCTACTTCCTGCAGCGCTATGCCGGCAAACTCTTCACCTGGAGCGGTGAGCAAGGCAGCGCCTTCACTTTCTTCGGATTCGAAGGCAAGGAAGCCGGTTACTTCATTATCTTCTGTGTATGCGCCATTGCGTATCTCGTGGGTTGGTGCATCATGAAGTCACTTGTTCCCAAGTACGAACCCATCGTGATTGACAAATAAGCATCAATAAAAACACACCATTAGGCGAGAAGGTCCACCGATCTCCTCGCCTTTTTTCTTGCAGTAAATTCGCCTCGCTTTCCCTGGTGTTATCCGCTAATAAACAATTGCATCCGCCTTTTTCTTGATATTTTGCACAAAAATGCCTAACTTTGCACCCAAATTAGATTGAAATATGATAACATTAAGCGATTTAGCCATTCAGTTTGGCAAACGTGTCTTGTACAAAGACGTGAACTTGAAGTTCACCAACGGAAATATTTATGGTGTCATTGGTGCCAATGGCGCCGGAAAGAGTACGCTGCTCAAAGCCATTAGCGGCGAACTCGAACCTGCAAAGGGACGCATTGAACTTGGCCCGGGCGAGCGCCTCAGTGTGCTGAGTCAGGACCACTTTAAGTTTGACGAATATACTGTGCTCAATACCGTACTCATGGGTCACGCTCCCCTTTGGGAAGTGATGCAGGAGAAGGATGCCATCTACGCCAAAGAGGACTTCACTGAGGAAGATGGCCTCCGCGCTGCCGAACTGGAAGACAAGTTCGCAGAGATGGACGGTTGGAATGCTGAAAGCGATGCTGCGGCACTGCTTAGCGGCCTTGGCATCAAAGAGGCGCTTCATGGAAAACTCATGAAAGAACTCAGCGGTAAGGAAAAGGTGCGCGTCATGCTGGCCCAGGCGCTTTTCGGTAACCCCGACAACTTGCTGCTCGATGAGCCAACCAACGACCTTGACCTCGATACCGTGGCCTGGTTGGAGGACTATCTTGCCAACTTTGAGCATACGGTGCTCGTGGTTAGCCACGACCGCCACTTCCTCGATGCCGTCAGCACCCACACAGTGGATATTGACTTTGGAAAAGTGAAACTCTTTGCTGGTAACTACAGTTTCTGGTACGAGAGCAGCCAGTTGGCACTCAAGCAGATGCAGAACCAGAAGGCCAAGGCAGAGGAGAAAAAACGCGAATTGGAAGAATTCATTCGCCGATTCTCTGCCAATGCAGCCAAGAGCAAGCAGACTACCAGTCGCAAGAAAATGCTTGAGAAACTCAACGTGGCGGAGATTGAACCCAGCACGCGCAAATATCCTGGCATCATCTTCACCATGGACCGCGAACCTGGCAACCAGATTTTGGAAGTGGAAGGCCTTTCAGCCAAAGACAAGGACGGAGAATGGCTCTTCAAGGACCTCAACTTCACGATTGAAAAAGGTCAGAAGGTTGTGTTCCTCAGCCACAACCCGCGTGCCATGACCAAACTCTTCGAAATCATCAATGGCAATGAGGAACCCGAAAGCGGCACATACAAGTGGGGCGTTACCATCACAACCGCTTACCTGCCCCTCGACAACACCAAATTCTTTGAGAGCGACAAAAACCTTGTGGAATGGCTCAGCCAGTTTGGCGAAGGCAACGAAGTGTTCTTCAAAGGTTACCTCGGTCGCATGCTCTTCTCCGGCGAGGAAGTTCTGAAGAAGGTGAACGTGCTCAGCGGAGGCGAGCGCATGCGATGCATGATTGCGCGCATGCAACTCAAAAACGCCAACTGCCTCATCCTCGACACACCGACCAACCACCTCGACCTCGAAAGCATTCAGGCATTCAACAACAACCTCAAGACTTTCAAGGGCAATGTGCTGTTTGCCAGCCACGACCACGAATTCATTCAGACCGTGGCCAACCGCATCATCGAACTTGGTCCGAAGGGCAGCATTGACAAACTCATGGAGTACGATGAATACATCACTCGCGATGACATCAAGGCCCTCCGCGAGACCATTTATTAAACAAACTCACGCACCAAAATCTCACCTACTATGAAAACATTCACCATCGAAGTCCCCATTGTAGAAAAGCAAGAGGACGAACTCACCCCAGAGGAGGCGCAACTGCTCCAGCAGGCCAAAGAGGCCACTGAGAGAAGTTACTCGCCCTACTCTCACTTCAGCGTCGGAGCGGCTGCCCTGCTTGCTGATGGCACCATCGTGTGTGGTTCAAACCAAGAGAACTCCGCCTTCCCTTCTGGACTTTGCGCCGAGCGTACCACCATCTTCTACGCCAATAGCCGCTATCCAGACCAAGCAGTCAAGATGCTATGCATTGCAGCGCGCGACAGCAGTGGACAGTTCACCACCCAGCCCGTCACCCCTTGCGGTGCCTGCCGGCAAGTGCTTTCCGAAACCGAAGACCGCTTCGGGCAACCTATTCGCATCATGCTCTATGGCACGCAAGGCATCTACTTTGCCAACAGTGCCCACGACCTGCTGCCCGTGCACTTCGACGGTTCGTTCCTCAAATAAATTCAGTCGTAATCAAAGTCCATTCCATCCACCTTGCTCTACTTCGACAAACAAACGCCCCAGTGGCGCATTGCCATTTGGCACGTCACCGAAGACCTGCCGACACTCCTTGCTATGCTGCCCGACAGTGAAACGGTGCAATGCGAGGCACAGCAAAAGTTCCGTGCCCTGCCGCGAACCATCGAGTGGGTCGCGGTGAGAGTGCTGCTCTGCAAAATGCTGCAACGGCAAGTGCCTATTCTCTACCATGACAATGGCGCGCCCTATTTGCCCGACTACGAGCATCTCGACATCAGCATCTCGCACACGCATGGCTATGTTGCAGTAGCGCTGGCAGAACAAGGATACGTGGGTATTGACATCGAACAAATCAGCAACAAGGTGGAGCGAGTAAAGCAGAAATTTGTTGGAGAAGACGAGGCGCCCAAGGACCTCAACCAACTCATTCTTCACTGGTCGGCCAAGGAGACTGCCTTCAAAATGATGCACCGAAACAAAGTGGATTTCAAGAAGCATCTCCACATCCAGCCTTTCGAACAGGCAGAAGAAGGCACGTTCCTGCTCACCGAAACGAGAACCGACAAAGAGCAGCAAATGACCATTTACTTCAAACTCTTTCCCGAGTTCGTCCTCACCTACTCCTTCCTCGAAGAAACGGATTAACACTTAACCCTATAATTGCAAAACGATATGCCAATCTTCATCGCTGGTCCATGCGTCATTGAGTCGCAAGAAAATCTTGAAATCATTGCCACGGAAATTTCGCGCATCAATGCGACCCTCCATATGGACATCATTTTCAAAGCATCGTTTGACAAAGCCAACCGCACATCCATCCACTCCTACCGCGGACCTGGCATTGACAAAGGATTGCAGATGCTCAACGATATCAAGCAGAAATTCGGATTGCGCATCCTCACAGACATCCATGAGGCATGGCAAGCAGAACCGACAGCGCAAGTGGCAGACGTGCTGCAGATTCCGGCCTTCCTTTGCCGCCAAACCGACCTACTGGTTGCTGCCGCAAAGACGGGCAAAATCGTAAACATCAAGAAAGCACAATTCCTCAGCGGTGAGGATATGCAGTTCCCCGTGCAGAAAGTACGCGAAAGCGGCAACGACAATGTTTGGCTCACCGAGCGCGGAAACACTTTTGGATACAACAACCTCATCGTGGATTTCCGAAACATTCCTCTCATGGCGCAATATGTGGACCATGTCATTATGGACTGCACCCACAGCGTGCAACGTCCTGGCGCTGCGGGAGGAAAGACTGGCGGAAACAGCGAGTATATCCCCGCCATGGCGCTTGCGGCCAAAGCATTTGGCGCTAATGGGTTCTTCTTTGAAACGCACCCTGACCCCACCCATGCACTGTCGGATGGTCCCAACATGCTTCCGCTTGAGCAACTTGCCCCGCTCATTGAGGAACTCCTTGCGTAGTGCATGAATTTAGATTTCATTGATGTAAAGATAAGTGCAGTTGATGATAGATTATAATCGATTTGAACTTTGCATAGGTTTTGACGCTGTCCGCTCGCGTCTCCGTGAATTGTGCGTTTCTGATTTGGGTTTGGAGCGCGTGGAGAGCATGTCGATTAGCACCGATGTACAGACTGTTCGCGAGCAATTGTTGGAGACGACGGAAATGATGACTTTGCTGCCGCATTTTCGACTGAACGAATTTGCAGACGAGCGAATGAATCTGAAGCATCTGCGCGTGGAAGGCAGTGTGATAGAGACAGTTGCGCTGTGGAATGTACAGGAAGTGCTCCGCTTGCTGTTGAGTTATTGCGAGCAATTGTTGGAAGATTCAGAAACAACCGATGATGCCTACCCCACCCTCCGCCAGCAACTGAATGAAACTATTGAAGAAAACGTCACTGCGGTTCGCAAAGTTTGGCGCGATTTGGTTCGCAAAATTGAGAAAATCCTTGACGAAAATGGCGAAGTGCGCGACGATGCTTCGCCCGAACTCTCCCGTGTGCGCAAGTCGCTTCGCAGTTTAGAAGGCGAAGCGAGAAGCAGTGTGCATGCCCTGCTGCGGAAAGCACAAGGCGAAGGCTATGTGAGTGGCGATGTGAGTGTTTCTATGCGCGACGGGCACTATGTGATTCCTCTTGGCGCCGGCGTACGCAGGAAAATGACTGGCGTGGTTCGCGACGTTTCCGACAGCGGTCAGACCTTTTACGTAGAACCCCTCGAATTGGTTGAACTATCTGCTCGCGGAGATGTTTTGCGCGATGCAGAACGCCGTGAAATTCATCGCATTCTGCAAGAAATCTCTGCTGTGCTGCGTCCAGAAGTGGACGGTTTGCTGCGTGGTTATACGCTGCTCGGCATGGGGGACTTCATTTCCGCCAAAGCGCGTTTGGCAACCGAGATGAAAGGCGTGATGCCGCAATTGACATCTGGCGCTGCGATAGATTGGGTAGATGCGGTTCACCCCCTGCTTCAGCAACGGCTGGAAGCAGAAGGACGCCGGGTGGTTCCCCTGAATGTAAAGTTAGAAGCGCCGAGCAGCAGGATTCTGCTGATTTCTGGTCCGAATGCTGGCGGCAAGAGCGTCTGCCTTAAAACTGTTGGTTTGCTGCAATACATGCTGCAGTGTGGCTTGCTGGTACCGATGAACGAGCGCAGCGTTTGCGGCATATTCGGCAAACTGATGATTGACATTGGCGATGAACAGGACTTGGGCAATGACCTGTCCACCTATTCGTCGCACTTGCTCCGAATGAAAGAGATGCTGCGTGAAGGCAATGGCGAAACACTTGTTTTGATTGATGAGTTTGGCGGTGGCACCGAACCCCAGATTGGCGGCGCCATGGCGCAGGCTATTCTACATCGCTTGAACGAGCAAGGCGTTTGGGGCATCATTACAACACACTACCAGGTGCTGAAAGTCTATGCGGAAGAAACTGAAGGGCTGATTAATGGCGCCATGCTCTATGACCGTGGGCGCCTGCAACCGCTTTTCGAACTGAGCATAGGTCATGCTGGCAGTTCATTCGCGCTGGAGATTGCCAAGAAAATGGGACTTGACGATGCCCTGATTTCCGAAGCGCGCGAACTGGTTGGCGAAGGTTATGCCAATGCGGATAAATGGTTGCTGGAAGTGGCCCGCGACAAGCGCTATTGGCAGCAAAAGCGTGCGCAAATTCATGACCGCGAGAAGAAGCGCGAAGCATTGATTGCCGAGTTGGAGGAACGGCTTGCACACGCCAAAGAAGAGCGCAAGGAAATTCTTGCGAAGGCAAAAGCCGATGCCGAGCAACTGTTGCAGGAGGCCAATGCGCGGATTGAGCGAACGATTCGTGAAATCCGTGAGGCCGATGCTGAGAAGGCACGCACGAAAGCCATTCGCGAAGAACTGAAACAGTTTGGCGAACAACTCAAACCAAAGGCAGAGGCAGAAGCACCTGCTAAGAAGAATGCTCCGAAAGGAAAGAAGAAGCGCCCTGCTGCAGCAGCAAAAGCAGTTAAGCAAACGCCGATTGCCGTTGGCGATGTCGTGAAAATAAGCGGTCAGCAAGCCACGGGGCATGTATTGCGCTTGGCCAAGGGACAAGCATTCGTGGCATTTGGCAGCCTGCAGACCTACGTGCCAGTGGAAAAGCTGGAGCATGCCGTAGAGCATACTACAAAGCGTTCGGACACGTTCCTGAGCAGAGAGACCCAGAACAGCATTCGCGAAACATCGCTGCAATTCAAATCCGAACTGAATGTGATTGGCATGCGCGCCGATGAGGCGGTACAGGCCGTTACCTATTTCCTTGACGATGCCTTGATTTCCAATGCCAAGCACCTGCGCATTGTGCATGGCACGGGAACTGGCGCACTGAAAGTCGCTATCCGTCAATACCTTTCCACGCAAGGCGCTGTGGAAAGCATTCGCGAAGAGCACCCGCAATTTGGCGGCGCGGGCGTCACTTTGGTCGATTTAAAGTAAGTTCGGAAAAAAAATAGTTCTTGCGTTTTCAGAACGAATAGCTGACGTTGGCAATAATCGACGATGCTGCCACGTGGTATTTGCCGTAGGAAACACCTACCTTGAACTTCTTGATGCTGAGGCCAGCGCCCAGGGAAATGCCAGCCCAATGACTCTTGTCTAGCACTTTCATCTCGTATGCACGGCGGAAATTATAGCCAATAGCGACCCAAGTCTGGGCAGAGGGGAAAAAGTCGGCGCCAAGGGCGAAGTGGTTGAGGAAGCGCTTGCTTCCGCTGATGCTTTCCCCGCTGACCGCAAAATAATCCTCATCCCAGTGCGTGAGTTGGTCGGCAGTCACGCTGATGCGGAAAGGCGCATTGGCAAACTCCTTGCTGAAACCCATGACAAGGTTGAACGGCAATTTCTGCGCTTTCTCATAGAGCGGACTGACCTCGCCGCCCAAGTTTTGGGCAACCAGTGCAAACGAGATGCCGTTGTCCTCATGGTAATAGTTCACGCCCAAATCGACCGCCAAAGCCACCGAATTGTAGTCGCCATAGTTGGAAAGCAGCACTTTTCCTTGCACGCCACCGCTCCACTGGTCGTTCAGCAGATAGGTGTAGCCGCCTTGAATGCCAATGTCATTGGCTGAGAAACTGCCGATTTCCTCGAAATTCTCATTCGTTTCCGTCATCTTGCCATAGTTCAGCACTTGCGCCGCCACCGCCCACGTGCCACGCTCGCCCCATTGCTTGGCGAAAGCAGCAGAGAGTTTGTTGCTGCCGCTCATGTAGGTCATGAAGTTGAGGTTCAGCGTCTTGTCCGTTACGTTGGCCAACAAGGCGGGGTTATTGAAGAGCAGCGTAGCGTCGTCTTCGATGATGGAAACATTGTTCCCGCCCAGTGCGGCACTGTGCGCGCTGGTGGGAATGTTGAGGAATTCATAACCCGTAGAACCTGTCTGCGCCATCAGCGTAGGTGCAGACAGAGCCAGGAGGAATATAGCGAGCGCTTTTTTCATTCTTGCTTTCTCATCTCATTTTTATAAAGGTCGAGCAACTCCTTTGCAGCGACAAAGGAAGTGGCCTGGCCCTGCAGCACGCGCTGCTCCATGACCCCAATCCGCTCCTTGAGCACGGGGTTGTGGTAGAAACTATTGCGCAGGTGCTCGTTGATGGTCTCATACATCCAGTATTTGGCCTGCTCGTTGCGTCGAAAATCGAAATAGCCATTGGCCTTCACCTGCTGAATGTAGTTGAAAATCATGTCGAGCACTTCGTCGATGCCCAGTTCGTAGAAACCAGAGTAGCAGCGCACTTCGGGAAGCACATTGCTTTCGGGCATGGGGAAAAGGTGGAGTGCATTGCGGAACTGCGTTGCCGCCATCTGCGCCTTGTCCACATTGTCGCCATCGGCCTTGTTGATGACAATGCCATCGGCAATCTCCATGATGCCGCGCTTGATGCCCTGCAGCTCATCGCCCGTTCCCGCCAGTTGGATGAGCAGGAAATAGTCCACCATGCGGTGGCAGGCCGTTTCGCTCTGCCCCACTCCGACGGTCTCCACAAAGACATGGTTGTAGCCCGCGGCCTCACAGAGGATGATGGTTTCGCGCGTCTTACGAGCCACGCCGCCCAGACTGCCTGCCGTGGGCGAAGGGCGAATGAACGACTTGGGGTGAACCGCCAGCTTCTCCATGCGCGTCTTGTCGCCCAGGATGCTGCCCTTCGTCTTTTCAGAAGAAGGGTCGATGGCAAGCACCGCCAATTTCCCACCATATTTATCTAATAGGTGCGTACCAAAGACATCGATGCTGGTGCTCTTGCCGGCGCCAGGCACGCCGCTGATGCCCACGCGCACGCTGTTGCCCGAATAGGGCAAGCACTTCTCAATGACCTCCTGCGCCACCTTCTGGTGGTCGGGAGCAGTGCTTTCCACGAGCGTCACGGCCTGGCTGAGCATGGAAACATCCCCTTTGAGAATGCCCTCCACATACTCTGCAGCCGTAAACATGCGCTGCCGCTTCTTGCGAAAGCGGCTCAAGTAGGGATTCACATTGGAAGGCTGGGCAACGCCACTGTTGACCTGCAAACCAGCATATTCGGCACTGTTCTCTGGGTGTTCCATATAACTAAATAACGAAAAAAGGTTCACGAAAGTATATAGGGTGGTAACAAAAATTACGAATCTGTCGCCAAATTCGTAATCTTTTGAGTGGAGCTGGAGGGAATCGAACCCTCGTCCAAACAAGGAAGCCATACGCTTTCTACATGCTTATTCCGCTCTTGATTTTCGTGAGTCAACAGGCTACGGACTGCCGATTGTCCCCTTATCCTCTAAGATTTCGCCTACGGCACGAGGCTGCCGCAGACTATTCCCGAATTTCCTGCGCCGCTTGCCTGACCGCCTCGGGACGATTGGCTTTCAGAGCGACGTCTCGTTCCTTCGCCTAGCAAAGGAATAAAGCAAGCCTACTGTACTTCGGCTTAAGCTGCGAGAGCATAAGTGTTGTTGCCAGATAAATTTAATGGTCGCCGTGATTAAAGAGTCTGCCACCGGCACTCTGCATGCTTACATACCACCTCTACTTGCTGTCAAATCCATGTCAGCCCCGTAGTTATGTGCTATTCGTCGTCGGTATCTTCCAAATCCTCGTCTGCAATTTCCTCAAGGTCCTCGATGGAGGGGTCAACATCGGTTTCCATTTCCTCTTCGTCCATGGCGTCGTCCTTGTTGTCATCCTCCTCGGGCAAGTCTGCCTCGTCGTTGTCGTCCAAGTCCTCATCCGCCGATGGTTCCTTGTCAGAAGTCTCGAAGAGACCTGTCGAGTAGCGAACCTTCTCCGTCCGCGGTTTCAGTTTCAGGAAAATCGCTTCAATCCACGTGCCGCGCTCAATCTCCAGCACCTCATAACCATCGGCCTTGCGGCGATCAATGAGTCCGCCCTTGCGGTGGAGAGACTTTGCGGGCATCACGCTGCTGTCCACGTAGAACGCCGATTCGATGATGTCCTGAATGGCCAGCGGGAGCCCCTGCCAGCCAGTGCCCAGATTGCCTTCAATCAGTTCAAGCACCTCTGCGGCCGACAGATGCAGCACATTTTCAGCTGTGAGGTCCGTGATTTTCTTGATTTGGCGCTTGCGGATGGCCACCGAGTCCCACGAGCCGTCGTTTGGAATGGAAAACACGCTGAACCCTTCGCCCTGCAGCTGCTTCACCAGTTTGTCGTCACTGCGGTTGAGATACTGAAGGTCGAAAACCGGGCGGATGATATTCATGTAGCGGGTCTCGTAGTCCGCATAGTCTTCCCCTTTCTTCGCCTCAATCAGCATCGCATTCAGTTCCGACTCACTGACATTCCAAATGCTGCCTTTCGTCTGGTCCGATAGCTTCAGATGTGTCCTCTTTTTCATGTCCAAAAACGCTTCGTTTCTATTTTGCCGTGCAAATTTAGACTATTTCTTTGAAAACACGATAAAAAAAACGCAAAAAATGGACTCTCTCCCTAAAAAAACTCGCCCAAGGGCAAACTGCATGGCAAAAGGAAGGCGTTCGTTTCGCAAAACGAAGACCTTCTTTTCCCAAAACGATGCCCTTCCTTTTATAGATACAGGAAGTGTTTTGGAAAACGAGTTAACTGATTTTGCAAAACGAGTTAACTCAGTTCGTGAAACGAGTTAACTCATTTTCGGAAATGAGTTCGCTCGCTTTTCCTGGGAAAGTTTTCCAAAAAGAATTGCCAAGTGGAGTGAGCAAAACTGCTTTGCGGGGTGGAAAACGCTGAAAAAAGATGAAAATGTATGCGAAAAGAAAAATAAAAAGTAACTTTTTCTTGCAGTTTTGCTTGTAAGTTCAAAATTTATGTGTAATTTTGCCCAAACGTTTGAAAAAGGAGCTGCACTTGGTGCGCTTACTCTCCGACGCGATAACCCCACCAAGATGAATGGAACACATTATATAATATAATAACCTACAAAACTAAGTACAATGGAAGCAGCAACAATTTCCGGCCTGAAAGCGGCGGACTTCAAGAAAGTGGTGCAGGGCAAGCAAGTTGACCTTTTTGTCCTGACCAACAAGAATGGTTGTGAAGTGAACATCACGAACTATGGCGGCGCAATGGTTGCCATCATGGTTCCTGACAAAGACGGCAAGATGGGCAATGTGATTCAGGGTCACGACAACATCGACGACGTGATGAGCAGTCCCGAGCCTTTCCTCTCGACGCTGATTGGCCGCTATGGCAACCGCATCTGCAAAGGCAAGTTCACCCTTGACGGCAAAGAATACAGCCTTGCCATCAACAATGGTCCGAACGCGCTGCACGGCGGTCCTACTGGATTCCACAAGAGAGTGTGGGACGCTCAGCAGATTGACAAGCAGACTTTGCAATTGCACTACCATGCCATTGACATGGAGGAAGGATTCCCTGGCAATTTCGACATCACGGTGATTTACCGCCTGACTGACGAGAACGCGCTGGAGATTGAGTACACCGGCACGACGGACAAACCGACGATTGTGAACATGACCAACCACGGTTACTTCGCTCTGGCTGGCATTGCCAACCCCACTCCGACGATTGAGGACCTGATTTGCGAGATTAACGCCGACCACTACATTCCCATTGATGACACGAGCATTCCGCTCGGCAGCATTGACCCCGTGGAAGGCACTCCGTTTGACTTCCGCAAGCCGAAGCCCGTGGGCCGCGACATCGACGCAGACGATGTTCAGACCAAGAACGGCGCTGGTTACGACCATTGCTTCGTGCTGAACAAGAAGGAAGTGGGCGAACTGAGCTTTGCCGCCCGCATCACCGAGCCTCACTCTGGCCGCACGATGGAAGTATATACGACTGAACCTGGCGTTCAGGTTTACACCGACAACTGGGCAGACGGTTATCCCGGCCAGCTGGGCGCTACGTTCCCTCGCCGCAGTGCCATCTGCTTTGAGGCACAGCACTTCCCCGATAGCCCCAACCGCCCCTACTTCCCGTCGGTTGTGCTCCGTCCGGGAGAGGTTTACCGCCAAAAGACCGTATATAAATTTGGTGTGGTGAAATAACAAAAGAAGGAATTAAAGAAGTTAAAGAAGTTATCGGCACTTCGTGCATAAGAAGTTAAAGCCGATAGTCAGAGCAGGCCACTCGCCGCAGGTTCTGATAACTTCTCAAAAACTTAGAAACCCATAAACTCAAAAACTCATACATTATGACACAAAACCAAACACAGCGCCCGAACTACCTGTTCCCGCTTATTGTTGTGTTCATCGTTTGCTTCCTGATTGGATTCATTACGACGATGAACAACTCCATGATTGCCTTCTGCACCGATGCCTTCAAGCTGAACGCTCAGCAGGGACAATACGTGAATACCGCTTTCTATGGCGCTTACCTGCTCTCCATTCCTTTTGCTATGCTGATGAACAAAATCGGCTACAAAGGCACGCTGCTGCTCGGCCTTGCCGTTGCAGGCGCAGGATTCGTCATCAATTCCATTGGCATCAATGCCGCCATTAAGGCACAGGCCAACGTTTACCTCATCTTCCTCATTTGCATGTGCATCGTTGCCATGGGCGTTGTGATGCTGCAAAACGTTGCCAACCCCTACGTGAAAGTGCTTGGCGCTCCCGAAAGCGGCGCATTCCGCATGACGCTTTCTCAGGCATTGAACTCGGTGGCAACGACCGTTGCTCCTATCTTCATTACTACTTTCATCATTGCAGGCAAAGACCCGAAAGCGCCTGAGGCAGGCAGCTACGTTCCTGGTCCGTTCCTCGGCCTCGGACTCTTCACGCTCCTCATTTGCCTCATCCTGGTGTTCCTGAAACTGCCCGACCCCGACAAGGACGAAGTGAAGCAGGAAGACACGCTGGCAGACACTGCTACGGCTTACAAGAGCTCGGCATTCAAGTACCCGCACGTATGGCTTTGCGCACTGGCCATCTTCATGTACATGGGCGTTGAAATCGGCGTTCCGTCGATGCTTCCCTACAAGTTCCGCGACATGATGGGCGAAGGCAGCAACTACGCTTCTGTTGCTACTGGTTTCTTGGCATTCTACTGGGGTGGCATGATGGTGGGCCGTTTCATTGGCGCAGGCATCCTGACCAAGTTCAAGCCCCGCAACCTGCTGTCCGTTTGCTTGCTGCTCGGCGCAGTCTGCATCCTGCTTTCCATCCTGCTTCCTGGCAAGGCTGGCATCTGGGCTATGCTCGCTGCTGGTTTATTCCACTCCGTGATGTGGCCTCTCATCTTCAACCTCGGCCTTGAAGAACTCGGTCCGAACACGAAGACCGCTTCCGGCATCATCAACACAGGCGTGATTGGCGGCGCCCTGCTCACCCCCATCATGGGTATCGTGGTGGACAAGTCGGGCGTGCTTGTAGCCAGCGCTTGCCTGTTCATTTTCTACGCTTACATTCTTTGGTTCTGCCTCTTCGGCAGCAAGATTGGACTTCAAAAAAAATAATTTCATTTTCTAACCAATAAACTAAACGACTTATGAAACTTACAATTGACGACGTAAGAAGTCGCTTCATCAAGCACTTCAACGGTGAAACAGGAACAGTTTATGCCGCTCCGGGACGTATCAACCTCATTGGTGAGCACACCGACTACAATGGCGGATTCGTATTTCCCGGAGCAGTGCAGCAGGGAATGATTGCGGAGATTAAGCCCAACGGCACCCGCACCATTCGCGCTTACTCTATTGACCTGAAGGACTACGACGAGTTCTCTCTCGACGACCCGAAGGGCCCGAATGCCAGCCACTTCCGCTACATCTTCGGCGTGGCTCGCGAAATGATGGCACTGGGTGTTCCCGTAGAAGGTTTCGACACCGCATTTGCAGGCGATGTGCCCCTTGGCGCTGGCATGTCTTCTTCTGCCGCTCTCGAAAGCTGCTACGCATACGCCATCAACGACCTGTTTGGCGACAACAAGATTGACAAGATGACCCTTGCCAAGGTTGGCCAGGCCACTGAGCACAAGTATCTCGGCCTGAACTGCGGCATCATGGACCAGTTCGCTTCCATCCACGGCAAGAAGGGCAACCTAATGCGCCTCGACTGCCGCTCTGGCGAATTCGAGTATTTTCCCTGGAATCCAAAGGGTTATCGTCTCGTACTTATTAACAGCTGCGTAAAGCACGAACTGGTTGGTTCTCCCTACAACGACCGCCGCAACAGCTGCGAAAACGTGGTGAAGCACATCGCCGCCAAGCACCCCGACCGCAAGATTGAGACCCTGCGCGACTGCGATTGGTCCGACCTTGACGAGGTGAAGGACGAAGTGGGCGAAGTGGACTACAAGCGCGCCAAGTTCGTACTGGGCGAGAAAGACCGCGTGCTGGCAGTGTGCGACGCCCTTGAGGCAGGCGACTACGAGAAGGTTGGTGAGCTGATGTATCAGACGCACGAAGGCCTTTCGAAGGACTACGAGGTGAGCTGCGAAGAGCTTGACTTCCTGAACGAAGTGGCTCACGACTGCGGCGTTGCCGGTTCGCGCATCATGGGCGGCGGTTTTGGCGGCTGCACCATCAACCTGGTTGCCGACCAGCTCTACGACACCTTCGTTTCTGAGGTGAAGAAGCGCTATCAGGAGAAGTTTGGCAAGGCACCCGTTGTGATTGACGTCGTAATTGGTGACGGCGCTCGCAAGCTCTGCTAAGATTTTTTCCGCGAAAAAAGTTTGGGACTGGCCATTGCGGTCAGTCCCTTTTTTTGTGCTCGCTTGGTTGCACGGTGACAACCGTCTGAAAGTGAGTTTACAACCGTCTGAAAGTGGGCTGACGACCGTCTGGAATTGTGCTGTCATCTATGATTAGGTTTGCGCGGTGATAGGGCAAAGTTTGTGTCGCGATAGGATTACTCTTGTGTGGCGATAGGAACAGGTTTGTGCGGCGATAGGATTGCGGTTCTGGGAGAATAGGATTGCGGTTCTGGGAGTTGGCGATTCGGGATTTGTGGCGAGGCGATTGCGTTACCGCGGCAAGGCGACATGGAAATGGAAACGAGTGCGGTCGTTTTTTGAAAACGACTGCAGTGGTTTTTTGGAACGAGTGCGGTCGTTTTAGAAAATGACTGCGGTGGTTTTTGCTGGCGAGTGGGCGGAAGAGTGTTTTTGGGCGCGCATTTTTGTGCTGGAAATGGGACAAAAAATGCCTGAAAATGCGGATAAAGGGGCGTTTTTGTTAAAAAGCGAGGGGGTGATGTGCAAAAAAGGCACAAAAAATCGTTGGAATAATAGAAAAAATCTGTATCTTTGCAAATGAACTATACCCAAGCGAAGGTTTCACCCAGCCTGCCCCACCCTTAAATCGCTTGCTTACGGAAAAAGACTGAAAACACCAACTGCACGGCGGTTTGCCGCGAAGGTTTGATAACCAAAAAGTCTAAATCAGTAATTATCAACACAATAATCAAACTTCAAAAGAACGATGAAAAAGAACTATTTCGCCCTTATGGGAGTAGCGTCGTTGCTGTGCCTTGCTTCGTGCAATGAGGCTCCGCAGCTGACTAAGAGTGCTTTGGACCCAGCTGCGTTTGACACGATTGTCAACGAGAAGCCCGTGAAACTCTACACGCTGAAGAACAGCAACGGTGTGGAGGTGTGCATCACCAACTTTGGCGGTCGCGTTGTGAGCCTGATGGTTCCTGACAAGGACGGCAACCTGCGCGATGTGGTGCTTGGTTTCGACAATGTTGCCCGCTACATTGACAAGGACAACACTCCGAGCGACTACGGCGCAAGCATTGGCCGCTATGCCAACCGCATTGCCAACCATGCGATTACGATTGCCGACTCCACTTACGAGCTCGTTCCCAATGACGGTGACAACTGCCTGCATGGCGGTCCCACGGGCTGGCAGTATCAGGTTTACGACGCTGAGCAGGTTGACGACCAGACGCTGAAGCTGTCGATTGTGAGCCCTGACGGCGACAATGGTTTCCCCGGCGAAGTGCATGCCACAACCACTTACAAGCTGACTGACGACAATGCGCTCGACATTTGGTTTGAGGCCACGACGGACAAGGAGACTGTGATTAACATGACGAACCACTGCTACTTCAACCTGAACGGCGACCCGACGAAGGAAGGCACGAACATGGAGCTGTATGTGAATGCTGACAACTACACGCCGAGCGATGCCAACTACATCACGACTGGCGAAATCCTTCCCGTGGAAGGCACTCCGATGGACTTCCGCACGGCTCACGCCATTGCCGACTCCATTGACTGCGACTTCGACCAGCTGAAGAACGCTGGCGGCTATGACCACAACTGGTGCCTGAACACTTACAAGGACGGCAAGGGCGACGACACAACGGTTTGCGCCAGCCTTTATTCTCCCGAAACGGGCATCCTGCTCGAGGTGTTCACCAACGAGCCTGGCATTCAGGTTTACACTGGCAACTTCCAGGGCAAGGGTGCTGACAAGGACATTGCCCGCAAAGGCGGCGTGACCTATCCGACGCACGTGAGCGTTTGCCTGGAGAGCCAGAAGTATCCCGATACGCCTCACAAGGCAGATTGGCCTACCGCAAACGTGAAGCCAGGCGAGACTTACAAGAGCCACCAGGTGTTCAAGTTCTCGGTGAAGTGAAAAGAACCAAATAGTTAATAACCAATAAAAAAGTAAACACAAAATGAATTGGACATCACATGAGTTTGAATGGCTCGACTGGGCGGTAATCGCCGTAGGTTTCGTGCTCATCATTTGGTTGGTATGGCGTGCCCTCCAAAAGCAAAAGAGAGAATTGCAAGGCGCCGACAGTGAGGCTTATCTCTTCGGTAAGGGCGAACCTTGGTACGTGATTGGCGCTGCCATCTTCGCCGCCAACATCGGCAGTGAGCACCTCGTAGGCCTTGCCGGCACAGGCGCAAAGGACGGTGTGGGCATGGCCCACTGGGAGATGCAGGGTTGGATGATTCTCATCCTCGGTTGGCTGTTCGTGCCTTTCTATCAGTTGCTGAACAACAAGCTGGGCAAGATTATCACGATGCCTGACTTCCTGAAGTTCCGCTACACGAAGCGTACGGGTTCTTGGCTCTCCATCATCACGCTGATTGCTTACGTGCTGACGAAGGTGAGTGTTACGGCCTACACGGGTGGTATCTTCTTCCAGTTCCTGTTCGATTTGCCCGAGGAAAAATACTTTTGGATCTTCGCTCTCAGTCTTATAGCCATTACAGCAATATTCACTGTTTTTGGTGGTATGAAGGGCGTAATGACGCTTTCTACGATTCAGACACCTATTCTTATTATTGGTTCTTTCCTCGTGCTGTTTCTTGGACTTAATATGCTCGGAAAAGGAAGCATTGCTGATGGTTGGTCTAATATGATGGACTATTGTAGAGGTTTGCACGAAGGATTTGGTACAACGCACATGTTCCACTGGGCAGAACCAAATGAAGCAGGAGTAGTTGATCCTATGTATCCAAAATTCCCTGGCTTCGTTGTGTTCCTCGGCGCTTCCATCATCGGTTTCTGGTACTGGTGCACCGACCAGCACATCGTTCAGCGTGTGCTTGGTCAGCAGAAGGGCGAATCGAACGTAGCTGTGATGAAGCGCGCTCGCCGCGGCACGATCGCTGCTGGTTACTTCAAGCTGCTGCCCGTGTTCATGTTCCTCATCCCTGGCATGGTGGCTATCGCTCTGAATAGTGTACAAGGTAGCGGCATTGAAATTCATATCGAAAATAAGGCAGAGACCGACGGTGCTTACGCCATGCTGGTGAAGAACATTCTGCCTGTCGGCGTGAAAGGTTTCGTGACCATTGGTTTCGTCTGCGCCCTTGTTACTTCGCTTGCAGCCTTCTTCAACAGCTGCGCTACCCTCTTCACGGAAGACTTCTACAAGCCAATGAAGAAGGGCATGAGCGAGGCACACTACGTGCTGGTTGGCCGTATCGCTACCATCGTTGTTGTGGTGCTGGGTCTTGCTTGGCTCCCCGTGATGATGGGCATGGATAATTTGTACACTTACTTGCAGGACATTCAGTCGCTGCTTGCTCCTTCTATGGTTGCCGTGTTTGCACTGGGTATCCTTTCGAAGAAGATTACTCCTAAGGCTGGTGAATGGGGCCTCATCGGTGGTTTCATCATCGGCATGCTCCGCCTGATTACCAACGTGGTTACGAAAAACGGCGCAAAGGAAATGACAGGTTTCCTCTGGGAGAACACCGCATGGTTCTGGCAGACCAACTGGCTCGTGTTTGAGTGCTGGTTGCTCGTGTTCATCGTAGTGATGATGATTGTGGTGTCCTGCTTCACGAAGGCTCCGACGAAGGAACAGGTTGATGCCATCACCTTCACGAGCGACTACAAGAAGCAGATTCGCGAGAGCTGGAACATGTGGGATGTGCTTGGCACACTCGGCGTGGTTGCACTCTGCGGCCTGTTCTACTGGTATTTCTTCTAAAAAAGACAAACGGAGGTTGAGAATGCGCATTGCATCCTCAACCTCTTTCACATAAAACATTAACCTTATGTTAGAAGAACTGAAAGAAAAAGTATTTCGTGCTAACCTCGACTTGGTGAAGCACAACCTTGTGATTTTCACATGGGGCAACGTGTCGGGCATTGACCGCGAGAAGGGTTTGGTGGTCATCAAACCTTCGGGCGTGAGCTACGACACGATGAAAGCCAGCGACATGGTGGTCGTTGACCTGCAGACTGGCAAGGTGGTGGAAGGCGACCTGAATCCTTCTTCCGACACCCCTACCCATTTGGTGCTCTACCGCACCTTCCCCGAAATCGGCGGCGTGGTGCATACGCACAGCACCTACGCAACGGCGTGGGCACAGGCTGGCAAGGACATTCCCAACATCGGAACGACCCATGCCGACTACTTCCACGACTGCATTCCCTGCACGGACGACATGACGGAGGAAGAAGTGAAGGGCAACTACGAGCTGGAAACGGGCAACGTGATTGTGAAGCGCATCAAAGCAGGCAACATCAACCCCGTGCACACGCCTGGCGTGCTGGTGAAGAACCACGGTCCCTTCTCTTGGGGCAAAGACGCTGACAATGCCGTTTACAACGCCGTTGTGATGGAGCAGGTGGCCAAGATGGCCTTCGTTTCCTTCAGCGTGAATCCCAACACGACGATGAACCCGTTGCTCATAGAGAAGCACTTCAGCCGCAAGCATGGCCCCAACGCCTACTACGGCCAGAAGAAACACTAAAAAGAAAGCATACACATTATTTATATTTATAAACCCTTAAAACATTTAAGAACTATGGTTAAAGCATTTGAAAATTTCGAGATTTGGTGGGTGACTGGCGCACAGTTGCTCTACGGAGGTGATGCAGTGGTAGCAGTTGACGGCCACTCAAAAGAAATGGTGGAAGGCCTGAACAACAGTGGCATTATCCCCATCAAGGTGGTTTACAAAGGAACGGCCAACAGCTCGAAAGAGGTGGAAGCTGTGATGAAGGCAGCAAACAACGAAGACAAGTGCGTGGGCGTGATTACTTGGATGCACACGTTCTCGCCTGCAAAGATGTGGATTAAGGGACTTCAGGAACTGCAGAAGCCGCTCCTCCACTTCCACACGCAATACAATGCCGAAATTCCTTGGAACACCATGGACATGGACTTCATGAACCTGAACCAGAGCGCTCACGGCGACCGCGAGTTTGGTCACATCTGCGCACACCTGCGCAAGCCCCGCAAGGTGGTCAGCGGCTATTGGAAGGATGAGAAGCCTCAGCAGCAGATTGCTGTTTGGGCACGCGTTGCAGCTGCTTGGGCAGACGCACACGACATGCGCATCCTCCGCTTCGGCGACCAGATGAACAACGTGGCCGTGACCGACGGCGACAAGGTGGAAGCTGAGGTACGCCTGGGCTACCACGTGGACTACTACCCCGTTTCCTCTCTGATGGAGTACTACAAGAAGGTTACCGACGCTGAGGCAGACGAACTCGTTGAGGAGTACAAGAAGCTCTACACCATCAAGATTGACGAGAGCGGCGAAGAAGTTTACTGGGAGAAGGTGAAGAACTCCGCAAAGGCAGAAATCGCTATCCGCCGCGTGCTGAAGGACGAAGGCGCCAAGGGTTTCACCACCAACTTCGACGACCTCGGCGGCGCAGACGTTGACGACCCGAAGTTCCTCGGTTTCGACCAGATTCCTGGCCTCGCTTCTCAGCGCCTCATGGCAGAAGGCTACGGTTTCGGCGCAGAAGGCGACTGGAAGACCGCTGCCCTCTATCGCACCGTTTGGTTCATGACTCAGGGCCTGCCGAAGGGTTGCTCCTTCCTGGAGGACTACACGCTCAACTTCGACGGCGAGCGCTCCAGCATCCTGCAGAGCCACATGCTTGAGGTTTGCCCGCTCATCGCAGCCAACAAGCCCCGCTTGGAGGTTCACTTCCTCGGCATCGGCATCCGCAAGAGCCAGACTGCACGCCTCGTGTTCGACTCCAAGGTTGGTTCTGGCGTTACCGCTACGGTCATCGACCTGGGCAACCGCTTCCGCCTCGTAGTGAACGACGTGGAGTGCATCCAGCCCAAGCCGCTGCCCAAGCTCCCCGTTGCCAACGCCCTGTGGATTCCGCAGCCCAACTTCGAGATTGGCACCGCTGCATGGATTCTCGCTGGTGGCACACACCACTCCTGCATGTCCTACGACATCACTCCGGAGTACTGGGAAGACTACGCTGAAATTGCTGACATCGAGATGGTTCACATCAACAAGGAGACGACCATCCACAGCATCAAGCAGGAGCTTCGCAACAACGAAATCTACTACATGTTGAACAAGGCCCTGAGATAAGATGGACGCAAAACAGACCATTAAGTCGGGTAAAGCCATTCTCGGTATCGAGTTTGGCTCTACCCGTATTAAGGCTGTTCTCATCGACCAAGAGAACAAGCCCATCGCGCAAGGCAGCCACACCTGGGAGAACCAGCTCGTGGATGGCCTTTGGACGTACAGCATCGAGGCCATTTGGTACGGACTGCAGGACTGCTATGCAGACCTTCGCAAGAATGTCCTTGCCGAATACGACACTGAGATTGAAATCCTCGCTGGCATCGGCATCAGCGCCATGATGCACGGCTACATGGCTTTCAACGACAAAGACGAAATCCTCGTGCCCTTCCGCACTTGGCGCAACACCAACACGGGCAAGGCCGCCAAGGAACTCTCCGAACTCTTTGTCTATAACATCCCCCTGCGCTGGAGCATTTCCCACCTCTACGAGGCCATCCTCGACAACGAGGAGCACGTGAAGGACATTAAGTTCCAGACCACCCTCGCCGGCTACATCCACTGGCAGCTCACTGGCCAGAAGGTGCTGGGCGTAGGCGATGCATCGGGCATGATTCCCGTTGACCCCAACACCAAGACCTACAACGCTGAGATGGTGGAGAAGTTCAACAAGCTCATCGCACCGCGCGGCTTCAGCTGGACCCTTCTCGACATCTTCCCCAAGGTGCTCGTTGCTGGCGAAAACGCTGGATTCCTGACCCCCGAAGGCGCCAACAAGCTCGACATCTCCGGACACCTCAAGGCAGGCATCCCGTTCTGCCCGCCCGAAGGCGATGCAGGCACTGGCATGGCAGCTACCAACGCTGTGAAGCAGCGCACTGGCAACGTCTCTGCAGGCACCTCCTCCTTCTCCATGATTGTGCTGGAGAAAGACCTTTCCAAGCCATACGAGCCCATCGACATCGTTACGACTCCCGATGGCAGCCTCGTGGCCATGGTGCACTGCAACAACTGCACCAGCGACATCAATGCTTGGGCAGGACTCTTCAAAGACTACGAGGAACTCCTCGGCCTGAAGGTTGACATGACCGACATCTTCACACGCCTCTTCAACGTAGCCCTCAAGGGTGCGCCCGACTGCGGCGGACTCATTGCCTACAACTACGTTTCTGGCGAGCCTGTCACTGGCCTTGCCGACGGACGCCCCCTCTTCGTGCGCTCCGCAAACGACAAGTTCAACCTCGCCAACTTCATGCGCGCACAGCTCTACGGAGCCATCGGTGTGCTCAAGATTGGCAACGACATCCTCCTCAAGGAAGAGAACGTCAAGGTGGACCGCATCACGGGCCATGGCGGCTACTTCAAGACCCCTGGCGTGGGACAGCGTATGCTCGCTGCTGCACTCAACTCCCCCATCTCCGTCATGGAGACCGCTGGAGAAGGCGGCGCATGGGGCATTGCACTCCTTGCATCCTACGTGGTGAACAACGACAAGCACCAGACGCTGGCCGACTGGCTCGACGAGAAAGTCTTTGCAGGCGATGCCGGAGTTGAAATCGCACCCACGCCAGAAGACGTGGAAGGATTCAACGCCTACATCGAGAACTACAAGGCTTGCCTCGCCATTGAGCACACGGCAGTAGAAACCAAAAAGTAAAACACTGTGAAAGTCAATGAGTTTGCGACGTTTCTGAGTAACACACGAAGAGCGCGCAAACTCATTACTTATTAAAACAACAACACACAAACATGAACGACATCAAAGTACTGAACAAAGCAGCCGACAACATCCGAATCCTTGCTGCAGCTGCTGTGGAAAAAGCAAAATCAGGCCACCCGGGCGGCGCCATGGGCGGTGCAGACTTCATCAACGTCCTCTACTCCGAGTTCCTCGAGTACGACCCCGAGAACCCCACCTATCCTGGACGCGACCGCTTCTTCCTCGACCCCGGGCACATGTCCCCCATGCTCTACTCCCAGCTCTGCCTCGCAGGCAAATTCTCCCTCGACGAGCTCCAGCAGCTCCGTCAGTGGGGTTCGCCCTGCCCCGGACACCCCGAAGTGGACCCCAAGCGCGGCATTGAGAACACCTCCGGTCCCCTCGGCCAGGGCCACACCTTCGCCGTAGGCGCTGCCATCGCAGCCAAGTTCCTCGCTGCCCACACCGGCAACCCCGTCTTCGAGCAAGAGAAAATCTACGCCTACATCTCCGACGGCGGCGTGGAGGAAGAAATCTCCCAAGGCTCCGGACGCATCGCTGGCCACCTCGGCCTGAACAACCTCATCATGTTCTACGACTCCAACGACATCCAGCTCTCCACAGAGTGCGCTGCAGTCATGTCGGAAGACACCGCTGCCAAGTACCGCGCTTGGAACTGGAACGTGATTGAAATCAACGGCAACGACGCACAGCAAATCCGCGACGCCATCACCGCTGCAAAACAAGAGAAAGACCGCCCCACCCTCATCATCGGCAAGTGCATCATGGGCAAGGGCGCCCTCAAGGCCGACGGCACATCTTACGAGCGCAACTGCAAGACCCACGGCGCACCCCTCGGCGGCGACGCATTCACCAACACCGTGAAGAACCTCGGCGGCGACCCCGAGAACCCGTTCCAAATCTTCCCCGAAGTCAAGGAACTCTACGCCAAGCGCGCTGAAGAGCTCAAAGGCATCATGGCCAAGAAATACGAGGCCGAGAAAGCCTGGGCAGCAGCCAACCCCGACAAGGCAAAGAAGCAGGCCGCTTGGTTCGCCAACGAAGTGCCAGCAGTAGATTGGAAAGCCATTGCACAGAAAGAAAACGACGCTACCCGCAACGCCTCCGCCACCGTCCTCGGCGCACTCGCAGAGCAAGTGGAGAACATGGTTTGCGCCAGCGCCGACCTCTCCAACTCCGACAAGACCGACGGCTTCCTCAAGAAGACACACGCCTTCGAGAAAGGCGACTTCACCGGCGCATTCTTCCAGGCAGGCGTGGCAGAACTCACCATGGCATGCTGCTGCATCGGCATGGCACTCCACGGAGGCGTCATCCCCGCTTGCGGCACATTCTTCGTGTTCAGCGACTACATGAAACCCGCCGTCCGCATGGCAGCACTCATGCAGCTCCCCGTCAAGTTCATCTGGACCCACGACGCATTCCGCGTAGGCGAAGACGGCCCCACCCACGAGCCCGTTGAGCAAGAAGCACAAATCCGCCTCATGGAGAAACTCAAGAACCACGCAGGCAAGAACTCCATGCTCGTGCTCCGTCCCGCCGACGCCGACGAAACCACCGCAGCATGGAAGCTCGCCATGGAGAACACCACGACCCCCACGGCCCTCATCCTCTCTCGCCAGAACATCACCAAGCTCCCCGAAGGCACCGACTACACACAGGCCGCCAAGGGCGCATACATCGTGGCAGGCAGCGAAGAGAACCCCGACGTCATCCTCGTGGCAAGCGGAAGCGAAGTCAGCACACTCGTTGCTGGCGCCGAGCTCCTGCGCAAAGAAGGCATCAAGATTCGCATCGTCAGCGCGCCCAGCGAAGGCCTCTTCCGCAGCCAGACCGCCGACTACCAAGAATCCATCCTGCCCAAGGGCGCTAAAATCTTCGGACTCACCGCAGGCCTGCCCGTCAACCTCGAAGGCCTCGTAGGCGCCAACGGCAAAGTCTTCGGTCTCGAAAGCTTCGGCTTCTCCGCACCCTACAAAGTGCTCGACGAGAAACTCGGTTTCACTGCCGAAAACGTTTACAACCAAGTGAAGGCCATGCTCTAAGCTGCCTCCCCACTTCCATACACCAAGGAGGGTGAACCGCAAGGTCCACCCTCCTTTTTTTCCCTTCTCCAAGGAGCACCACTGCTTCCTGTTCGCACAGGAGGCAGACCAGTTCGGCGCGAGCGCCATCTCCACGCGCGACCTCGCAGTCGTCTTCCGCTCCGCCTACGACAACTCCCGATGGGGCACGGAGCGCAAGACGGCGGACAGTGCCAACTACACTGTCGAAAAGGTCATGCTCAATGTTTCCATGACCGGCACCTACGATGCCTTCGACCGCTTCTTCGCCAACCCAGCCGACGGCTCGGTCCAGCGCTTCTGCATCGGCATCATGCCAAACAACCGATTCGACCCCTACGTTCCGCTCCCGCCGCGCACCGACAAGCAGAAGGAACTCATCAATTCCATCGCCACCAAACTCATGACGTTCCACGGCGAGGTGCAACTGCCGAAACTCCAGCAGCGCGCCTACGACTGGCTCAACCGAACGCTCGAGAAAGCCAAAGAGGCAAAGGACGAGGACTTCGCTTCGCTTCGCATGCGCGTTTGGATTAACGCCATGCGCGTAGTCACTTGCGTGCTGCTTTGCGACTACGCCGCAAAACTCTGCAAGGCGCAAGAACCGTTCAACCAAGGGCGCTTTGAGCGCGACTTCCACAAGACGCTGAAGAACCGCCACCTCGACCTCTTCGACATCGTGGCAGACTACCTGCTCTGCACCCAGTACCGCTTTCTTTACAACCAAATTCAAAAGGTGCGTAAGGAGTCAACGGTGGAGCAAACGCAGGCGCAAGTACGCTCCGAAAACCAAGTCATCTACGACCAACTGCCGAAAGTATTTACTACATCTATGTTGGTTAAAATCAAGGGGTCAACGAGAAAAGCATCCAACCTCTTAACCCAGTGGAAAAACAACGGGTTAATACAGCAGCAAGAAAGAGGAAGGTGGGGCAAGGTATAATGTTTGTTTGTTTGTTTGCCGTTGAATGTTTTTTGGGATGTAAGTGTAAGTAAGTAATATATATAATATATAACCCGTTGGTTGAATTAAAATAACGCATACTTGACTTGCCCTATAGGTTTATGATTGAGAAAATTGAAATACTGCTTCACGGTGAAAGCA
>Ga0065711_1001062_pt1 | contig 49211 bp, 30 predicted proteins | sample Hoacrofraction12_FD_59098 | JGI IMG/M metagenome (GOLD analysis project Ga0065711, IMG submission 59098) | Hoatzin crop microbial communities from Cojedes, Venezuela - Epithelial fraction 12 v2 (version 2) | ecosystem: Host-associated > Birds > Digestive system > Esophagus > Crop | place... | reverse complement strand
CTTGAACACATCTTGTTTTTGCTAACCCACATCATGTTTATTCTTAGCTGTCCTTTCCAGCGGCCTGTCCAGCTATGCTAACTGTTTTGCTTAAGCGGCCTAGTCATGCTAACTCTCAAAACTACATCGACCCCAACAGCTATTAGAAAAACAATCACACTTATGTTTTGTAAAGTCCTACAGATAATTTTTTTGCAAAAGGGGATTGCTGGGAGGCTGAGCAAGACAGAACGCCTTCTCAATACCCTCTGCAGAACCTCTGAGGAGGTCAGTGTGAGGAGACACACACCAGAAAATGAAGGTGTTTGTTTAGCTGTACAGTGATCTGATTTTTAATTGCTCTTGGTTGGAGGATGGAAAAGCTGGTTTGGGATTATAAGGGGGGATAGCAATGCTTTGCTTACCTCCTGCACGCTTTTTTTTCCGCCCTCTTATTTCACAACGTATTTCTTCAGGAGAAAATAATAAGCGTTGCTCACAATTTCTCAATTTTTTTTAAAGGGAAAAAAAGCCATTAGGTAATTAGCATGGACATTTCAATTAGAAGTAGTAATTTTCTTTTGGATTATGGGAACATTTTGGCTATGTACAATTATGCTACTCCATTTTCAGAGCTTGAGATGGGTGGTTGGTACTGGGAAACTTCTCTGATGTCCCGTGGGCTTTGGTATATAACTTCATCCAGAAGCACATCACAGCGTTGTCAGTCCTCACTGTCGCTCACTTTGGCACAAGGATAATCAGCAAAAGGCACACGTGCAACTGCAGCTGTCCGCTTCTGAAGGCAGCTCCAGATTCCTACAGCCCTTCTTCCCGCTCCTGTTGTTACATGGCCCTGTTCTTTTAATTGGTGATGATTCTTGTTTCGTTTTCAGAGTTTTGCTTGCTCATTTGGGATTAAGACAAAAATCTGAAAGAATTTCGGTAGGAAAACTCCCATTTGAGTTTAGCTTGTGTATTATTTACTCTAGTGTTCTAGACGGGAAATGTGATTTTGTTCCTTTGCTGTGAGAATATCCCATCCATTAATGAAACCTGCTTCAACAAAACAAACAGTCTTGGCAGAAATAGATAATTTGCTGGTCTCCTCTAACTGCGACACGCAAACTGACCGTCTTGACTATATTCTGCTGAAACACATATTGCCAAACAGTCTTGAGAGAACAGCAGCACCCAACGGAAAAATAATTTGTTGTCAATACTGTAACCATCTGTGCAGTATCTAATATTACTTTGATTTTGAGTGCTTAAACAAGCAATTATTTCTACTTACATGGTATGCCTTTCATTTGATATTACTTATGTCTGCAGAGTTATTTCAGTGCATAGGTGGGAAGTATGCTAACCATTACATTTTTAGCCATTTAATGAGTTTTTAAGGAATACCTTGCTAGCACTTTCCTAGGAGGTCACGTGCTCATTGGACTTTAACAACCCAGTGATCTCAGGCGAGCTGGAGCCTGTGTCTGCAGGGACAGAGGTTGGCTAAATGAAGGCTGATGCTAGCAGAGGATTTGGGGAAAATATCAGATATCCTTGTGTATGCCAGGCTGGATGTGGCCATAACGTGGCTTGGACACTGGGCAAACTTAACTGTATTGTTAGCTCAGGAAACACAAGCTGTGTGCGTTTTCTCTTCTCAGTCTCCTGCCTTCACAGAGATCCCTCAGCTGAGTGAACCTCAGGAAGTCCATGAAAGATACTGTTTCTGAGTTGGTTTGTTCGTCTGCAGCCATGACCATCTAGAAAAGACTTTGTTTTATAACACTTAGTGCAAAGTCCTGTGGGATTTTAGATTGTGTTAATTTCTTACTGGTGAAGCACAACAGTTCTGCATATCTGTACTACCTGGGGACTCTCTTGCCACTGCAGAAGGGGCACAGGCAAAGCATCACCCTCCACCTCATGGGCTTTGCTGACAACTGCAAGACAGGATTTCAAAATGGGAGAAGCCAGGCGAGTCAGAGATCCCTTGGTAGAGCACTGGAGATGGTTTGTGTTTTTCCTGAATGTTTGGTTGCCTCTCTGCGGGCTTGTCTGCATTTCTGAGCATTTCCCTCCCTTTCTCGGAGGGATAGCTTTGCACATCTAGACGAACAATGCATGCCGTTACCGAAGCGATGTGTGTTTGCTGTTGCTCTCGTGCCCTGGGGATCTATTATGTGAAGCACTCAGCAAATATGGGGAAAAAGACTCTATTCAAAGCGAGTCCCATGATTTCACAGCCCTAACTCGCATCCGCCTTCTCTCCCTCCTTCCCTTCACTTGCTCCCGGGTTGGTTATTAGGTCTATGAGCTTTCCCTTAAACTCACCGATGAGGGCAGAAGCTGGACTCGTGCCAGAGATGCTGGCTACCTGTGGGCTGGACCACCCTTGCTGATCACGATGGTATTTTGAAAAGTGCCTGAAAGACAGCGCGGGTATTTGCTGCCGGGGTGGCTCACAGTTGTCCTCTCTCTTTGGGTGTCATCGGGGACTCCTGGAAAGCAGCATCCCCCCCTGCCCCCTGGTCTGGCAGGGGCCACAGCATGACTCGGACCAAAGGAGAGCACACCAATCCTTGTCCCACTGTGTGGCCAGCAGGGCTGTTGTCCCAAGGAGGCTTGGTCACCAGTGTGATTGACTCGAGGTAACGGAAAGTGACTTCTTATTTGGAGAAATCAGCCTGGCAGCTGCATTAGGTTGGGTGGCTCTCTTAGAAAAAGAAATAGTAATCTGGGGGCAAAAAAAGAGCTGCTTGTATCTACCTATACATTAAAAAAAACTTCTTTGCAGATGAATTAGGCAAGGAACTGAACAGACATACTGAGTGACATTAGATGATTTGTTTTTCAATGTTGCTGACCTTTTCAGCAGAGCTTTCCAGTTTGTACCTGCTTACAAATTTACCTGCCTTCAGACTGTAGATATGCAGGATGGATTCGAATTAATATAAGTTTATCCCAAACAATCCTATCAACCTATTGTTTTATTGCCTTGGGTGCCTTGATACTCTGCAATTCTCCAGATTTTTAAAATAGTAAGGTAAAGAAGCTTTAAATTATGAGAAGCCTGGATTTTGTACCCTTCCAGTTGCTTTAGGGAGTATAGTTACTTTAAGGTTTGTGGAACAAACTTGTATTTTCTTGTTCTGTGTTGCCAGCACCAAATTGAGACTGTTGAGAAGAGCATGCAGATAATGTCTGTGGAAGTCTGATCTAAGAATGTACGTTGATTTGCATGAATAGAAGAAACTGGAAGAGATTTCAGATGTCTTGTAGTGTTCTAAAGCCTCAGCGTCTGTGACAGTGTTTCTGGCTAGAAAGAGTATCTTCTTTAAGATAATCAAATCACCCTTTTACACACACTTGCCTGTTCAGTTTTTAATCTTTCTTTTCCAGTTACGTAAGTAGTGCAAGAATAATATTAACTGCGAACCGCTAGTAAGCTGATTCGCTTGCTCCAAGTTATCAGACACAAAAGCACTGCAGGGCTGGTTTGTAAATTGAGTTGGATTTTTTTTTTTTTACATCTGTGTTATTCTGAGCTCTTATGTAAACACTTGAAATGCAATTTCTATATATACTCGTCTTGTTATGCAACTGCCCTGTGCAGTGATGCCAAAGGGATTTAATTTTCTTATCGGTGGCTTTTAGAAGAAGTGATCAAGCATTCTTTCTGTGGAAAGCACAGAGAATGACAAAGTGAAAAACAATAATAAAAATGACAGAAAACAAGGACAACTACAAATTTAAAAAGCAGAAAAAAATTTAAAATGTTCCCAAGTTACAAAACTATTCATGGTGGCTTTCACTGAATGCGTGATTACTGCTTCAGTACTACTTGACTACATTTGTTCTTTATGGAAATTATTGAATGGTTCAATATATACATCTGTTTTACAACCCGTGCTGAATACATTCTTTATGTATTATTGATGAAACATGCTTATTTATAGCAGATGTTGTTTAGCAGGATGGCAACAGAACGCATTGCTGGAAATGCATTCCGTCAGATCTCTGGGCTGGTGCTTTTTAAAATGATGATGAGCACATCATGAGAGCAGTTATGTGAATGTGCCGAAATTGCTCCAGTGATGGGTAAATGGCAGCGTTCTCTAGGTGCTCCCTGCAGGAGCAGCTCTCCAGCAGTTGTGCTTAGAGCTAGTCACTTCTCTCCTGAAAAACTCTTGGAAATCATGAAGCCACTTCACATAAAAATAGTGGGGTTTTTTAATTGAAATTGAATTAATTTTTCAATTGATTAATGTGTTGTGTACTAAAACCAAAACACTGAAGGAAAAACTATGGCTGCAAAGTCAAACGCTGTGACTGCTGAAGCTGCTGTAGTAAAGTTCACGTAACGCTCAACGGGCTTTTCTGTATGTCTTACAGCTGTCTCGGTAAAGCCACAGGTGAAATCCAGCTCTCCTGGTCCCAGACAGGCTCCTCCGACACAAGGCAGCCTGCTCTCTTCTTGTGTCCTTGAGTCATTTGCTGCTCACGTACAGCTCCCATGCAACAAACATGACCCAAGTATAGCTGGGCAAACGCTGCCCATCCTGCCTACAGGAGCTGAATTGGAAGCATCCATGCAATTTAATCAAGCACCCTGGCTGCTGGTGGATTGACTTGGTAACATGGAGTCCTTCAGCTGCAAGGAGCGCAGCTGCAACCAGAGGGCTTGCAGCTCACCGCATGCGGAGTTTCAGCCTAAGCGGAAAACTGAAGGCTGAAAATAGTGGAAACTTTAAAACAACAAAACTCTGGTGAATTTCTTTCTATGTTCATACTTTCCCCCCCAGAAATGTTTCTTAAACGATTTTTTTAAACACCAATGCTTCAGTGATGTGTAGAAGCAAGCCTGGAGCAGTGTTGGATCACTGTTGTTAATTCCCTCCATCACCTGGTGCTTTGGGGAGTTATTGCAGAGGAAGCAGTTGATGGAGCTGCCAGGAGCCACGGTTGGTCTGCTGCTGGGCCCCTTTGGAGGGATGCAAGGGGTCTCCAGGTTGTGGACGGAGTGGAGGCATCATCTCTCAGGCACCCAAAGCCTTGGCAGCTGAGAGACGATGGCAGCTCCTGCCTAAGAAGTGGCAGATGTTAGCATCAGCCTTTGAAACAAAGATTTTGTGTAGTGCCAGCAACTTTTTTGCACTTTGGTGCATTTTGTCTGTAATGAACCTCAAAATGTGGATGAAAAAGATTTCTAGCACAACTCTCATCATAGTTGCGTTTATGTTTGGCCATGCTCCTCCTGAGCTGAGCTGCTGGGGTTCATCAGCACGTGAGGCTGGTGGCTGGCTGAGCTGCTCCCTGTGCTGGGGGGGGGCCCTGGGCTCTCCTGCAGGGCTTCGCGCTCAGTGCCGGGGGCGTTGTTTTCGATGAGGTGGGGAGCAAGGAGTTGCTTCTACCAGGAGCTGAGCTTGAGCCACTGAACTGATCTAATTTAATACCCATAGCTGGATTTGTTTGGCTTTTGGAGCTGAAAGTCCAACACATCGTGTGCTTAATCCTTCCTGAGTCAAAGCAAACACGTACTAAGTGGATTTTAGAAATAAATGTCTGTAGTTTTACACATTTCTGCTTTCAAAGTAACTGTTGAAGTCAAAAGTTAAAGTGCAGCAAAACCCTTATTTCTCTTTCTCTCTGGAAGGATGGTAGGAAGACAAAACTGCGTTGCTTGTCCTCTGAAAGAGTTTGGCTTTTTAATTTGTGACTTCTAGTTTGTTGTTTAGTGTTTTGTAACAGTAATAGAGCTGAAAGCAAAGGCTTTTTGATATTAATCATGAAGATTATCTGACAGCTGTTTTATCTTTGTGCAGCTTTGCATCACTGTTTAGAATAATACCACATCATCCAATTAGACTTTTTTTTTCTCTTTTCATTAGGAATATACTTTATCTAAACACCTTTGTATAAAGGTAGAGGGTTTTAGTTTATAGCTGTGCAGAAAGAAACTAGCTTATTCTCTGGTTTGCACAATGTTTTTGGAGTCCCAAGAAAATCTTTGCAAGCTTGGATGTTGAAGTTGCCATAGGCTATGGGCAGGAAATAGATTTGTTTGTTCCTTCTCATAGCTGTTCTGAATGCAGAAAATTGTGAATTCCATTTAGAGGGGAACTAAAACTATTCTTTTTACCTTCGTTACTGAGATAAACTTCTGCTAAGACATAATACATTACCCTTTCACCACTTAAAGCATGCTGCTTTTTCTGCATCTTGTCCTATTTCAGTAATACAAATAGTTGTATTAATTTGATTTTCTATTAAATTTCTCATGTATGTAGTAAAATCCTGTTCCTTTGTTAATCCAGCAAGCTAAGCAAACACAATATAGAGGCATTACAGGAGAACACTTAATCTCCCCTCTTGTTTTCATCCAGTATGATTTTGAGCTGTTTAAGCACAAAATGAGAGCATTTCTGTACAAACAAGGTCAGGCATTACGTCTCTGCATTTATTACCCAATTTAAGTTAATAATGTATTGCCAAAACACCTCCATATTTTGGTGCATCTCCATCTATGCTTTCCGTCTCGAGACTTTAGGAAAGCGTTGCTGCAGGGAAAGCCTTCCATCCCATGGCATTTTGCCCCCCGCAAGCAGGATGCTGCAGCCCTCGCCTGGGCATGGAGGCCTTCCCTGGCTGCTGGTGCCAGCCGGGACATTCCCCTCGTGTTGCTGCACGGCTCTCAAGCGGGACGAGAGCACTTCAGAGAAACGAGGAGCAAATCCCGAACCTGCATGTATGTTTTCTCACCCTCAAAGCTGTGGTGGCAAGCGGGGCAATGTGACTCAAAAGGCAAGTCAGAAGAGTTTCAAATGTATCTGGTCTTCGTGGCCTATTCTTGAAAAGGGAAACCTTAAAAACTGGGAGCTCAGCTCATGTCCTGCCGGGTTCGTCTTTACAGCAAAGACACAGATCAACTCTGCAGCAGAAATCGCCATCCTGTGTCCACGCCCATCCCAGAGAAAACGTTGGGCGTGCTTCTGTATTCAGGAAACCAAGCACCTGCGAAGGCGAGTTGGCGCAGGAGAGTTTCAGACTGGGGGAAAACTAACTGCATCAAAACCCCAGAGAATTATTAGCATTTTTTTTTTTTTTTTCATTTGGGACTGTGTGTGCCAGTCTGAGTATTTTTACAAAAGACAAATTGATTATGGAAGCAATGTGGCATCTCTGCCTCTGCAAAACCAGCTCTCTACGTGCTGTCAGGCTTCCTGCTGGCAGCACTCTGCTTGCAGGGCTTTGTCTGTTGTGTACCATGAAATGATGCCAGGATAAAATCTGGCAAAGGAGTTGTCAGACCAGTGTAAACCCTGACCTTTTTCAAAATGACTATTGCTGTGTATCTCTGCTGACCTGCTGGGGAAGGAGCTGTGCGTGGCCCTGTCAGCCCAGATGGTTTTGCTCAGCAGCAGCCTCTCAGCAAGGTGAAGCATCTGTATTGCGGTGGGAGAAGCAGAAAGGTGCCTTCTGCGGACTGAGACCAGCCTTTTTGTGCAGTGCGATGCAAACAGCCTTTCGACACTTGAGATGTCTTCGGACTTCTCTGTCTTTTGTCACACTCCAGCAATTCAGCCATTGCACCAGATGATCCACTGATCCCAAAAGCTGCAGAGCGCAGGTTTTGCCCGCTGGTGAAGGAGCGAGTGGTTCTTCTGAACAGCTGACTCGTTGGAGGCTTTTGGTTCATGACACAGTGTTATTCCAGGCTGCTGTGGCTTGAGGTGACAAGGATCAGCGCTTGCTGCTTTCCATCTAGTGGAATTGTTTTCCCAGTGAGTTTTCAGGTTTAATCACTCCTGCAATGCCTGTAGTTAAGAGTGTCTTGCTGGCTCTACACACCTGCATACGTAACTTTTCCTGTAGGCTGCATGTCATAGCTTAAGCCATGGGATGTCTCGTCTCGTGTTACAGACATGAACATTTAATCCCCTGTGCAGATGTAGCTCAGCTACCTGCTGGTGACCAGTCCTACATCGCATCTGCGCAGGTGTGGTACCTGTGCCATGGGACAGTGCTGGTCCAAGGACCACACTCTGAAACGTAACATCCCACCAAAATGCCTCAGAAAGAACAAATTTGAGATCACAGGTAGGAAACTCAGCCAGTGTCTGTACAGGTCTGCCAGCAACAGTCATGGGGCATTGGCTGCAAAAGGCTTGGTATTTCTGCAGTGGAGGTGAGCGCGCAACCCTACCGTTGTACAGGCAGCACTCAAAATGTGTTTCACTGAACCAGAATTGTGTCTGAAGCATTATTCATGGCAATACAAAATCTTAACCAATCTTGACCTTTTTTCAGCTCACATGCAACTCTGTTTTCTGTAACTATTTTTTAAAATATCCTTTTAGATTACTCAAGCACTTTGAAAGCAAGGGAAGGAAAAAATTGAAGTGTAATTCCTTTATTGTCTGTGTAATACTGATGAGCATCTCTTTCTTGAGGACAAAGGAATGTGGATTTAATCATATCCTTTACACCTGAACTTTCATTCATATGCACAGACTGGAGGGTGCACAGGTATGTATGTACATATGCACAAATCCTCGTTTATTTCAGTATTCAAATTTTAGATGGATGAAACTATTTCTTTATTAAGCTTACTTCTAATTTGTTATAATCTTAAAAATAAAATCAAGTAAACCCTAAATCCTGTTCATGATGAAACATGAGTTCATACATCTTTTCCAGTTAACCCCTTCCCTCAGCAAAACTACTTGTGCCGTTTTTCTTTGGGCTGTGTGAATACAGCTGTTGGAAAATGGTCGGTATAGGCATATTTGGTAATGTAATATGCCACCATATATTGAGCCATTTCCACTTGTCATAAATTAGGCATGAAAAAATGTGTTATGAAAGTGGATTGTGTATTGCAAATTTCACAGTTTCAAAATTTGGGAAATCCAAGGCCTGTCTTATTGGGTTAGCTCACAGCCTTCTCAAAGGAAAATGTAACTGTTTTGATTACTCCTGCCATATGTTTAAGGCTTTTCTTTTAATTGAGTAATAAGAAAGAGGAAAATCTTGTTTAGAGAAGAGTAGGTTTCTTGCCATTCTGTAATCACATAATTTATGGAAACAACTTTGTTATGAGTTACGGAGCTAAGAGGTACACAGGGCAAACTTCTTTCTGAACTCCTAACACAGGAAAAGGCTCCCTGCTAGGGTTCTGGCTGCTGCATGGAAAGGAAAAGGTACAGATGGCAAAGGGACATAAATTTAAATATACATAGATGTTTACAGGTGTGTGGCAGCAGTTTTGACCGCGTGGCACCCTTGTGTTGGGAGGTAGTTTGTAATTGCTGGCTGCTACATTGAGAGTCAGTAACAAATTTTCATTCTGAATACGCAGTGCCTGCTAGTATGGTTATTTAAATGCACACAAATCTAATTTTTGAAAATCAGGAGCTGTGCTTTCTGTTCTCTGAAGCATGCAGCTAAGGTAATGCACCTTTTCTTCTCTGAAATGTTTTTGACTGTTAAGATCAATGAAATCCCAGTTCAGATTTAAACACCTGCATGATCCCAAGAGCATTTATATAAATAAGAACCAAATGCACCGAGACCCTGGGAGTTCTGTTGACTGAGGTAGAATTAATGCTCTCTAACTTTTGTTTCCCTTTGTGCAAGCACACTGGCTTCCTCGATTATCACCCGTAAGCTGTGTCTATAGGCTTATGGACAGGAGAGTAACATACGTATGAGCTACAGTACTGCCCATACTAGGCTGGACTGTGCTTGTCATAGGCGTACCTTGTTCCATATGGTTAAAATGGTCTGGGTTTAGCCTGTGCAATAGCCATGTGGGAGCAAGCTACGTGTGATGAGAAGTCGTCTGCTCAGGACCTTGTCCCCACAGCAGCTGGTGGCAGGAGCCTGGGTGGGCACGCAGGAGCAGGATGGGGCTCAGTGCTGCTGGGCATCCTCCCAAAGCTCTGCCTCTGCACCCAAGGCTCTTGCCCACCTGCAGGTCCCAGCTGCAGCATTGTCTGCGTCTTCCACAACCTTCCTTAACTCTGCAGCAGCATATTTGATTCTGTGAAGACTTCACCCCTGAAGACATCTTCTCGCCCTGAAATGATTTATGACTGGTGTACTTTATTTGGGGGAATTGTGGTGGAAGCAGTTGAGAAATTCAGTAGATAACAGAAATTGGACAAGCTGATAAACTGCCCAAATTAAGTGTCCATGGTCACTTAAGAAGCTGTTGATCCGCAGTGTCCGCAAAGCTTGCTGCAGCCTGCTTCTCTGAGAAATGGGGGAGACAGGCAAAAGTGACAGCTAGGCATGGTGTGCCTTGCCTCTCACCGGCGTGGAAAGCATCTCTGCTGCGGGGCAGCCAGGCAGCGCTAGCAGAAGGGTTTTCCCCAGTCTGACCTGAAATGGTTGCTCTAGATTCTAGGTGATGCTATGGAACACGCGTTTCTCTCTCTCTGGAGAAATTAAATTTATTCTTTGTTGCAGACCTTGTTGAAGGTCTTGTGTGCTGAATTGCTGATCTTGGGATACGGGGGTTAACCGAAGACTTTGAAGTGACAAAGCTGCCTCTAAAAATAGAATGAGAGTTTGGCACAATTCAGCTCCCCCTTTTGGTCCTTGTATTTCTGCTTTGCAATACAGGGAGATTGTGTTGGATGGAAAATGAGCTCTGAAAAGAGGAGGGTAGTCCTCCGAATTCATGCACCCTTCACACTCAGGGGATGATCATATTTAGGATAATTCACCCTCTTCTCCAAATATCTGAAAATGTCAGGTGTTTTTTCTATTTCACTGATGTATGCACTGGAGTCCGAGTTGCCAATCTTATATAAACGCTAAAATTTATAATTTTTTACAACAATCTTCTGCAATTATATTTTTATTTTGTGTGATGTTTTCTCCCTCTCTTTGCTTTGTGAACGGCTGATGAAACCTGAGAAACAGTAACAAAGAAGAGAGAAGATCAGAAGAACGGTTCCCACTGGATCAGCGGGAGGAAGAAATGTTCTCCATGACACGGATGACCTCAGCTGAGCAGCAGCAGATGCATCTTTGGAAGGACACATCCAAATCGGGCCCCAGGTGTGGCTCTCCCTCTCTTCGCTGAAGCAGCACCTGGAACCTCCAGAGAATTACCCGGGAAGTGCCAGAAGGTGAAATTCTGACAATCCTGTTAATTCTGGGCAGTGGGTGGGTCTGGGGGCCGGTCACCAGCTCTGTCTGCAGGGCTATCCGCAGTTTGCTCTGAAGTAACCTGCTGCAGAAGATTACAGCTTTTGATTTTACAGTTTCAGACAGCGCACAGTCTTCCTTTAAGCTCCTTAGCACGGTTTGGGTGTTTGGTTTTTTGTTTTGGTTTTGTTTTTTTTTTTTCCTTTCCCCATTTGCAAGTGGTAGGAAGTCTTGAAGAACATGAGGGAGTGGAAGGGCATTGCAGACACTGGCTCAGAACTTTACTTTCAGGGGCCCAGGGAGAGAGCCTCAGGCCTGTGTATTCCCAGGGGAAGTGGGCAGAAATGTATCTGTACGTGCATCTTATTGCAAGGATTCTTGTCAGGCTCACAAATAATGAATTGTACAGATCTGAGCCTTTCTCTCAAAACAGAACATCTAAATCCAGCCACTCAAAATGTAATTTAAACTTGAAATTTGAAAAGCATCCATAATCCTACCTAATTTTAGGTACTAAACTTGCTCCTACCTGCTTTTCACAATCAGTGGAGAAGAAACTCCGTCGGGGTGTACTCATCACCTCTCTATTGACCAGAGAGCAAGCCTCATACTCTGCTCCTAACACCCCCCTGAAAGCAGGTGCCATGAACCTAGGCAGAAAAGGAGAGATATGTGCTTCAAGCTTATTTTTTAATTTGTTAGCTCCCTGAAGTTGAGGAAAGTAGACTAGTTCCTTTTTTCTTTAATTTTTTGTTAACAATGCTTGTGCATTTTTACTCATTGGTTCCCTTATTTTGCTTCAGTTCTGCCAGATGATTCATGTTAAAAACTCATAAAAACTGTCAGTAAACAAACCACTGTTCATCAGAGTGATTCAGTAACTTCTCTTGGGAATAAGTTTCAGATTGTTTGTATTCCAGCCCCAGGGATGTTCCACAGCTGCTGATTTCAAAAACTTTGAAAATCCTTGGGTGCCCTAAATTTTTGTTCTATGGGTGTCCAAGTATGATGTTTGGGGATTAACAGTGACACCCGCTTTCCTTTTTAAATAAAATCTTGCCCCCTGTATCTGGTATCGTTCTGACTCAAACTGTTCATGCTCGTTAACGTAGCTGTTCATACTGGTGTGTATAAAACCAAACAGGCAAGTTTGGCATTGTGTGAGTTTGGGGGTTTTTACTTAAGCTCGCTTCACCCAACCTCACCAGCTCAGTGACTGTTGGAAAGTTATGGCACCTAAAAATGTTCAGGCGCAGCCACCACCACTGAGAGCTGGGAAGCTGGGCTGGCCAGAGCCTATGTGGTCTCATTAAAGCTCAACTGTCCTCGTCCCTCAAGACTCATTTAACGGAGGTCCGTGCATTTTTGAGCTCTGTTAGTTAGCACGAGGAGGTGTGTTGCTGCTCTGTTTGAAACAGAGCGAGGCACTGTCAAGCAGCAGTGTTCTTCTCGTCCCCATGTCATCTGTGGATGAAGACACTGGTATTTGTGTACTGTGCAGAAGGGCTTGTGCTTTTCTTGCTGGCAGGGATTACTTTGCTCTTGCTTTAGTCCATTCAAGCAATTTGCAACACTTATGTTTGGGCAGGTAACGTGTCCAGCTTTTTCTTCTTCCTCTCCTGTAAGACCTTCTAGCTTTCTCTTGAGTGCAAAATGGCTATACTCTGATGTTGGCCTGTGGCATCTCCTGTTCAATCAGTCATACACAGAGTGATGGCAGGGCAGGTGCTCCCTCTGAAAGTTTACCCCTTGATTTTCTCCATGGTCTCAGAGAAAGGCTCCCAAACATCTCTGTATGTACAGACCACTGCCAACTATCTGACGTCCCCGTGGCAGTGTGCCTCTCCTGAAAGTCCGATCGGGCTTTATGAAATGTGACGGTGCAGACTAGACTGGGCCGGTCCCTCATGACCTGGGGTCTGCAGCTCGGCTGGCACTGACCTGCGTAAACCAGCCCCCATCAGCAATGGCTTCTCACGCGCCTTGCCTGCTTACCTGCCCTGCTGTAATTAGAGGCCTGTGCTGGTATCTGGCACTTTATTATCAGGCAGCAACACCTCCTCTGCAGAAAGAAAATACAACCAAACAGGAGTCTTGCATGCAGCTGCATCGCCTTACACCGTGCTGCCAACAACCAGAACCTGGGAGTGGGTGAAGACCTCTTCCCACTACCTGAGCTGTGTGTCTGTGAGCCTGGCCCTGCTGCCGCTGTCTTGAGCTCACCCTGGGAGATGCAAAATTTTGGTCTTATGATGTCAGTGGTGGCTTAACTCAGGCCTGCCTCATGCTCTCTGGAGCTAGGGGAGATGGCTGTGTCTCTTCCTACCATTACTGAACAGGCAGGTCATGCCTGAGCAGCCCTGGACATAGCAATACCCAAATACCTCCTAATCCCCAGGAACTGAAGTGGAAAACATTGTGAAAGTTGGAGAGGAACCAGAACCACAGCTTCCTAAGGCGGTGCCTGCCATTGCTGTAGTCCTCAACCCGAGCCATGCTGCACCACCTGCAGATGCTCTCGGTCTCTTCAACCTCCTTGCCCTTTTTTAAAATAGTCCTGGTTTTGAGCTGCCAAACATATGGAAATAGTGCCCTGGTGCTAAGAGAGTGGTATTTCTCTCATCTGGATAATTAATCCCTCAGCTGGCTGTGCAGTTTGATTAACAGCTTGGTAAAGTTCAGTCTGGTTTGTGATTTACACACTATATCAAATACTGCTCAGAAAGCTGCTGGGATTTTTTCCTTTGTTTCTTTTTAAATCCACAAACCTCCCTGGTGGTCAGGGTCAGGGGGTGATTTCTGTTTTACAGAGGGCCATGTTACCTATATGACATTAATTTGCGTGAATTTGCACAAGGTGTGGAGTAGATTCTGGAAAGAAGATAATTTGTTCAAGATAGACTTTCAAAAGGAATCACAGAAACTACCAAGCCCACACTTTTCCCTAGGCTCGTGGAGAGCAGTCTCAGACGTGTGTGAAATGGTGCTGTTCATTAACTGGACTGTGGTCAAAATTAACTTGTTGTGTAATAGAGCAGCTGGGATCAGATGGGTTCCTGTTCCCTCAGGCTTCATGCTCCACAGCAAGTAAGCTCATCAGTGCACCTTTCGGGTTTAGTGTTGGATGCACATAGGTACATTGGGAAGGAGAAGATAACCTCAGAAAATAAAGCAAAAATCACTGCCACTGAGCAACTGCTGGCCTTGATGTCGTGCTGCCGAAATAGAAAGTGTGGGGGTTTTCCCCACTATTTCTGGGATGTGTACTTCAACAGTGTTAAAAAGTATGGAACCTGAACATTTTAGGAATGTTTAATAATAATTCAGCACTAATTTTCATGCTGTGACAATATGATACTTCTCTTTACATCGGCTGAAAGAATCCTACTTTTTTCCTCTGTCTAGAGTTAACATTTCTTTTTGTCTGCCTTCAGCGGTTTCCCATGCAAAAGCCCACTGGACTGTTGAAGGGTTCACAGGAGACCTGGAAACTGCTCCCCTCAATGCCACCTCCCCAGTACATCGGAAGAGGATAGAAAATGGGGGAAGAGAAGCAAGACATGAGAAATCCACGCAGCTGGATGTTGAAATGACCCAAGCAAGGCTGCTGGACTTGGTTGCGCATGCCTTGTATCAGCAGTCAAGAGTCTGCAGGCAGCTCCTGGGCAAAGGCTTCATGAGGGCAGACTGCGGCAGAACAGTCACTGCTGGGACACGGGCTCCGCTTTAACAATAAATCAGGGCTTTTCCTTAAACTTACGCTTCAATTCTGAAAATTACCCGAGCATGCTCATGTTCAGAGTCTTGCTCAATGGTGTGGTGTGCTGCCTGTTTCCATGGCAGCCTGTATGTTCTGTGTACTGTGTGGTTTATTGTCCGACCTCTATGTCACACCACGTTGGGCAGTCCGTTCTTTCCACATGAATTAAGTTATTAATGGAAAAGGTCAGCTGTCAGTCATATATCATGTGAAAAACATCCATTTTGTAAACTTCTTTTAAAAAAAGAGAAGAATTTAATAAACAGCCCATGCTAAGTGAGTGCCTGTTGCGCATTGCACGCTGTTGCTCGGTCGTTGGGATGCAGCATCAGGCTCCAGGGAGACAGGACAGCCCCCGAAGCTGCAGCCGACAGTGAGAGTCAAGCAGCGGCATGCTGCGATGCTGTGAGCGTTCCAGCCAAGGAGACTCCAGGCAAGCTGAGGGAGGCTGAAAGGGAAGATTGCAATAGGTAGTTGGGTCTTTGCCTTCTTTCAGAGGTGGCAGTGACTGTTTCAAAGAGCGTTAGCCACAGTGGCTGTGTCCTTGCAAAAACAGAACTGCTGCAAAATACCTAAATATCTCTGCATGCCTGTGTTTGGCTTGGGGTCTGTTGGGCAGATCTGTGGTGTGTTCGTTTCTGAGGTCTAAAAGCAGAAGCGCCCCAGGAGGACACGTGCAGTCCTCCTGGAGGCATTGGCTGCCCAAAGCCGTGGAGCTGCTCAGACCTTTCTCCAGCTCTTTATGATGCACAAAGGGAGATCCCAGTCCCTGCTCAGACAAACCCTAGATTCCAAGTTGTGGCATTTTAGGGAAGCCAGAAACACAAACTGCTTTTAAGAAAACAATTGAAGAAATCCATGGCCTGAAACCATTGGTGGCTGCTTTGCCCCAGGTTGAGAGACAGCTTCCAGCTTGGGAAATCACTCTGCACTTGCGGCTGGGAAAGGCTGTGGTGGGACATGCCGTTTGCCAGGCGTGCCTCAGTCTTGTCCCTTTCCCTTGCCATCTGTTGTTGGCCACTGTCGAGAAGGTGCGGATGGCACAGCTGTCATTATCTAGTAATAAGGCTAACTCCTTGTTGTTTGCTGTCCTTAATCCAAATGCTCATCATATTTGCATTGCTGCAGAACATGTGACAGCTGTAAGTGGGGTGGGATTTTTCTTCTTTTTTTCCCTAGCTTTCCCCTTGTAGCTTTCTGCTTATGACGAATATCATTCATATCAAGGCAGGAGAAGTTCACAATCGGGTTGACTTTGCTTTTTAAAATACTGGAATGCAAATAAAGATTTGGCAGACCACAGCTGGCATCTAAAAGTGAGCTGTCAGTAGCCAGCTCAGGGTGAAGGGTTTAATTTAACCTTGCCTTTTAGAATTTACATCATTTTAAATCCAGCCACTGCATTCAATTTAGCTTGCATGAAATCACATCCTTGTTGCAGCAGGTGCTTTTTCATCTCCAGGTGCAAGTGATGTCTTTTAGGAAAGAAGGGAACAGTGGATTGCCCCTCCTCTGGTGCCTGGTCCCCGTAGGAGCATCCATACCTGGGGACACAGCTCCCACAGCCTGCTGTCAAATTTGTGCTTAATAGGTTGCAGAAGGCAACTGCAACCAGAAAGGCAGCAGGGTGCCTGCTGGCCAGGTGCTGGGGAAACGAATCTCAGTCTCACCTTGTTTAGCTCCACTCTCCTGCTTGCTCCAGCTCACCTGAAATCTTGCTGTCTGCTCTGCAGCTTGTTCCTGAGACCCCAGGGGTCTGAAGCAGGTCCAGCAGCCTCTTTGTGTCCTGAAGGTTGGCTGGCAGAGGCTAAACAAAACCAGAGTGATAATTTAGAAGTAAATATTGATGCTTCTCAGGGGAGGCTCAGAAAGGGGGCTTCTGTCCCGTGGTGGTTCTTGCTTAGAGTGAACTGCAAGCAGAAATGGGAAGTCTCTAACACCACCACTGCCTCCCTGCCTGGTGGGTTTTAGGCTTTACTCTCTTCCCCTGCCCTGGTGAGCTCTTGTAGTCTTCATGTGGAACAGACCGAGTTTTAAGTCAGAAGGAATGTTCCTTATTCTTTCCTAATGCTGCAGGCAACCTTGTTTAGTGAAAAGACCTGGTTGTGGGTTTTTCTCCTGCATTTGTCAATGTTGAGGGATGAAATTCATGACCATTGAGTAAGTTGCTGCTCATTTAGCCCCTTTCCTACAGACCCAGACTTCCTTGCCGCTGCTTTCCATTTTCCTGTCCCAATTCACGGAGCAGGGAGCTTTGCCAGTGCTCACTTTGTGATTCATGGCTGTGGCCAGAAGATGACTGCCAAAGAGGGCTGTAGGCAGGTTTTTTTTCTAGCTGTATGTAAACCTGCCCCTTTTTTGGAGATCCTGCAGTGTCCCTTCTCCAGACACATGCTGACTGCCCTTGGGCTAAAGAGCCGTAGGCAGAACCTATGGGGCAGATGGTCTGAAGACTGCTTCGGCGTCGGCTGGCCTGCAATAATGCCTTGGGGGTGCTACTCGAGTTCTCCAACACCCCTTGAGTCGGTGCCCCAGCCCAGAGCCAGTCTCTGTGTGCTCCTTGCTCCCACTCTTGCACTCTGGTGGTCTTCTCGCCTCGCATCACCCAAAAGTCATTGCCTTCAGTAAAATGCTGAGAAAGCCTTCGGGTGCGATGGGAATAACAAATACCCCAAGTAAGGATGAGTATTACAGCCCTCAAGCAAAGAAACCTCATTAGTTTATGGGTCTGGTTATGGCTTTGATTATTTACAGTTCACCATATTTTTTGGCAGTTTCTTCACACTGACAGTGTAGCTGTGCTCTAGCAAGCAGTTGTGCATTTACAGTGAACACGCCCATAAAATTACAGCAAATGCTTCTTGGTAGGGCGTCTGCGAGCACCCCGTCGTGTTCACGTGTAACAGACAGGCCTGCCAGAAAGGCACATTGAGTTTTCCTGCTTCAAATGCTCAGCAGGTATCAACGCAATATAAATCTGAATACAAATATTTTCCATAACTTTTATTTAAAGTACGGGCTAACAATGGAGCGACTGCAAATTATTATGTATTGAAATTCACACTTGTACTTGGGCAATTTACTGCAGGTCCTATTTTTCTTTAAAAATTATTTTTATTTTCTCAATAGAAAATTCCCCAGGGAAATCTCCTTGGTAACCAGAAATTATGTTAGGGGCCCTATGAAAATGTACAGCTAGTTTTCCTTGACTTCTAGAAAAGACAATAATTTTAACAGTAAAAAATCTTAATCCGTAGGTATCTTGCAAAGAGTTCAGATGCTGAACTGAAGGGTTATGTTGCTCTAAAAAGCAGAATTTTAAGCGTAGAATAGCACGAAGAAAAGATGCTGCTACAATAGGCCAAAGGTATTTTACTCCACTCTCGTGTGAGCCCACCTGGAGTCCTGCGTCCAGCTCTGGAGCCCTCAGCACAGGAAAGACATGGAGCTGTTGGAACGGGGCCAGAGGAGGGTGACAAAAATGATCAGGGGGCTGGAGCACCTCTGCTGTGAGGAGAGGCTGAGAGAGTTGGGGTTGTTCAGCTTGGAGAAGAGAAAGTTCCGGCGAGACCTTACAGCAGCCTTCCAGTACTTAAAAGGGGCTTACAAGAAAGCTGGAGAAGGACTTTTTACAAGGACATGTAGTGATAGGACAATGGGTAATGGCTTCAAGCTGAAAGAGGGTAGGTTTAGATTAGACAGAATGAAAAAACTCTTCACTATGAGGGTGGTGAGGCCCTGCCACAGGTTGCCCAGAGACGGTGTGGCTGCCCCCTCCCTAGCAGTGTTCCAGGCCAGGTTGGACGGGGCTTTGAGCAACTTGGTCCAGTGGAAGGTGTCCCTGCCCATGGCAGTGGGTTGGAACTAGATGATCTATAAGGTCCCCAACCCAAACCATTCTATGATTCTATTTAGAAAAATGATTGGATAGTTTTAATTTGATGTGTAAACACTGATGGATTAAAAGTGAAATAACTTTGACTATTGATGTAAGTGCTCAAAAAGAAAAATCTCTGAGTGTCAAAATTAAGGCTGAATGGATGAGCTCGCAGTTTCCAGTCTTAGAAGGTAGTGTGAGCAATGAATCGAAAAAGGTCTCATTTACAGAGTGCGCCATTCTCAGCAGATCCCTGTTTGAACTGCTGGCTGTAGCTTGCTCTGTTCCACGCTAGTGGCTGCATGGTGACAGGTTTCAGTCTCAAAATCATTTACCATGCTTCACTAACATCTAGCTCTGTGCAGTTTTCCCATAGACTAATGTGGCTTTTAGTCCGTTTTAAAGCACGATTTAACATCGTGCTAAAAAAATGAATTTTTTTCAAGGCTGTATAGGGGTGCAGAGTAACTCTGGTGTGCTTAGGGTGTGCAATTGAAATGGCAAAGCGGAGACAGAGCCCCTGGAGCAGACTTGTGCCCTCTTCCCCCAACAGCACTATCTCCTCTCCAGTCTTTGCTCTGCTAGGCTCAATAAGCTGATTCCTACTAATCCTTCCTTTAAAACTGGCTTTCTGTTCTCTTCTTTACCCAGAGAGGTTGGGGGTGTTTTTTGCATCTTCTCCACTGGGTGTATAGATCTGGAAGCAACATTTCTGTCAAAGCTTCTTCTACCAGCGACGGCTCTCAGCCACATGGGAGTTGTTACTGGGAACGTTTGGCTCACAGAAATCCACCTCAGCTGACAGTTAAACAAAAACGATTTTTTGCACTTGAAAATGCACTTCCCATTCTGATGACAGATGACTTTCCACTTCCAGACTGCTGTATTTCAGTAAAAAAAGGATGTTAAACACACATGTTCTGTGACAACTGCTTGTTCCAAAATAACTTGTGGGGGAAACTGTCCAATTCCATATGACAGACAGGCATTCTGGTTTCCTGCAGTTTGCCTTCCGAAGACAAACCCCAGGTAAGCAGTGGTGTAGCTCCTTCCATCGGAGCCAGCGCTGTGCTTCCCTGCCTGCCAGCGCCAGTCCCTGAACAGGGTGCCCTTGCTCCGCTGCCCAGGCAGTGAAGGAATTTGCCGGAGACGGCAGCGTTCCCTCCACCTGCCTGGCACGCTGCGTGTTCCCAAAGTACTGTGAAATACAGAGGCTTTAGAAATGCACGTGATAGTGTCTGGAGGGCTGGTGGCTCAGAGCAGGACTCTACTTCTGACTGATGCAGCTGGGGACTCTGTGAAGGTCTTTCGCTACAATAACCGAGGAAAACCGCAGTGTGAAAGGCCCTCTGCTTTGACAGTGTTGTAGAGAGGGATGCTGGCATATGCAGCTCCAAGCTGAAGTTTTTTAATGGGATTTACAGAAAGTCCTAGCCAATTTCTGTGCAAGGAGAGTTAGGCAGAGAGACTGGACGTGAGCTCGCTCAAGGAGTGCTGATGAAGCACTTTGTCAGCTGTTAAGTGAAAATCAGGCAGCGTAGGCAGCTGCTCCCCCGTCCCGGCACCAGCAGAAGGAGAGCCATGTCCTCGGGCTGCCCAGTCCCTGCGGAGGAGGCAGTGCGGCATCCGCCCGGCTGCGCAGCTGGAGTGGGGGAGTGCAGGGCTCTGGCGAGGAGCTGTTGGCATCACCCATCACCACTGAAGCTCGCTAACCCGCCCCATCATTCCTGGCCAGGTTTATTGAGTTGAGTGCGGTTTGGATGCGGCTTTTGGAAATTAACAGAGATGAGTTCAGAGGAACGATTTGGGATGGAGAAAGGTGGATCCTGCAGTGTTGCCTCCATGAATCTCTGCTGTGCCTCCTTGCCTGCAAATGGCAGCCGCACAGGACAATTCCAGAATAAAAATACTTACATACAGCAGTGAGGGATAACCTTATGGAAGGATGGAGCTACTTGAGGTGATGGTCAACACCAGAGCAAATGAATACAATTTGACCACAAAGCATTTAGGCTGGAAATCGGAAGAAGATTTTTAAGTTTTGAGGCTCTGCGGCAGCCCCAAAGGGGAAGCGTGGCAAGATGCTCACTCACGTGGCAGCGCATCTGTCCTCTTATGTGAGGAGCCACCTGGCCCGGGAGGCAGCATGGCAGGGCAGAGGGCTGGTGGCTCCCTCGGGAGCAAGGGCGGCACTCCAGCTTGTCACCAGGGTAAATGAACAACTTACACTAATGCCAACAAGCTCACAACGCAGGGTGACATTGGCTCATCCCCAGCACGGATCACCTGGATGGGGCGTATCACTCCAGCTGACCGGTGTGCTGTGTGATTTCAGAGCTGGAATGGCAGGCTGAGGTGTCTGGAGAAACACGCTGGGAGAGCGGCACTTGGGTCAAACAGAAACGCGTCTGCATTGCCTGCTGCGCCTTCTCCTCGAGTGATTCACTGATCAATCCAGATGATGCCCTATTTAATACTGTAGAATGCATTGAACAATGTGAAGGCTGAAACGGGACGCTGAAAGTATACATCAGGGTCAACCTTGATTTTTGGAGAGGTCGGTTTTGGAGCCGGGATGCAGCAGCCATCCCGCAGAGCTGCCCGCTGCCTGGCTCCAGTGCAGGTTAATTTGCCTTCGCTCCCAGCTTTCTGCTCCACCTCGGGCTGTGGCCAGAGATGAGGGAGCCAGTGAGAGCACGGGGCAAAGAGGGAATTGTCAGGACTGGGCTTGTGCGGTGAAGCCATGGCCGTGCTCTGAGCAGCACGCCTGTGTCAGCAGTTGTCTCAGCTCCTTCGGTCTTGTTGTGCTGGAGAGACAGAGCCTTGTGCAGTGTGTCGGTCCCACGGTAAGCAGGGCTGAGGGGTGTAATATCGACATCAGGCGTGCGACGTGGCTTAGAAACCCTGGACCAATGGTGCCACTGTGTGTTCTGGAGTTCTCTGCTTGAGAATAAAACGCTCTTTCCTTTGAAGCACAGTGGTGGGCAGGTGGACATGGTCTGGTCCAACAGGTCAGAGGAGGCTATGCCTGAATGACTCCATCTGCCTCCTTCACATCCTTTCTGGTGCCTTTTTCCCCAGTTATTTCTAATGCTTCTGACTGAAAGAAGGTCAGCTTGTGTCCAAAGACAAGGTGTTTGCAGAGGTAGGAATCCAAATTTTTGTAACGGTTGATAACAAAATCACAGAATAACAGGCATAAAGGGACTTTTGGACGACTCTGATCCAACATCTGCTCAGAACAGGGGCCGCTGAGATCAGTTTAACGACAAGCCACAAGTTTTTCACCTATGTGGGGGTGGCATAGGAGTACTTAGCACGCAATCCCTGGCCACCTCGTGGGGACTGACCAGCACTGCCCTCAGTCTGTGGGAAGTGCTGGGGACATCCAGTAAATGCCATATTTTGCTCTTGCCTGCAAAAGGAATGAGCCAGTTGTCATCATTTGCTGGACTGAGGATGAGCTGCGTTTATTCTCAGTGCTTTCTTCATTTCCCATACTGTGGCTGGGAACATTCCCCCCATGTTGGGTCATTCACTGGAGTTGCTGGGGGAGCCTGGCCTCTTGTGTCAGCAGCTAGGTGGGATACGGAGGCCAAAATATTTAGTCTTTGAAATGTATGAACAAAATGTCTTGATGTAGGGTTTATATTGTTGTTGCTTGCTTTTTTTTTGTTTTTTTTTCCTTTTTTCCTCCAAAGTAGCATTCTGCTTCCATCCTTGTGTTTTTGCTCTCTTGTTCTAAGCTAGTGAAACAGGTTTCTATGGCTGCAGTCTGTGTGGATGTTGTGGATTTTTGTGTACTTTAACTGAAAAGTTTCACCACTAAAGACAAGAGAGCCCTGAACTAGCAATGAATTAATATAGTTTTCCTGTTGCACTTCTTGTCAGGGACCCTGACAGTGGTTTCCAGGCCCAGTGTCATATTTTGTGGGGTGGAAGCACTGCCTACTTGGCTGCTTGTGGCTCAGCTTGTCCCTGCGCTCAGTGCCGAGGAGAGGATGGAGAGGACCATGGCCATGAGGGACAGGAGTAGCTGGGAAGCTGGGCAGGCAGTAAACCCCTTCTTGAAATGCTTGTGCCCCTTCCAGACCCCTAAATGCCCCAGGCCCTGGCAGATAAACTGCTTGCCTGAGTAACAGCAGTGTACCGGGGAGGATGAAGATGCACGCCTGAGGCCGCACAGAGGCTGTAATGTACGTTTGGGCAGCGTGGCTCTCTTGAATACTGACTTCCTAAGGGAGAGTATTGGGTGAAACTTTGGGGAAGGAGGGTGCTTTGGTGTGAAAGTTTGGTGCTTGATTTTCCTGAAACAGACACCAGGAGAAGCTGAGGACAGCAGCCAGTGCCTTTTGAAAATCCAACAGTGGAGGGAATTCGAGCAGAACTCTTCAGAAGAGCATAGTGTTAGCCCAGACCGAAATGTTGCCATTCTGAGGGTTTTGCTGCTGATTTGTAGAAGCGTATGTTTGAATGGATATTGTTTTACCACATGTTTTTCTAAGGTACCATTTTAACAGTCATGGGTACACATCCCGCCAGGATTATTTTCAAAATAATCTTCATCATCTATTAAAAATTTCTTGCAGAGTGGCTTTTTTAATCACTTGGTGTAGGAAAATGAAATCCAGCTTTTCCTTTTGGTGGCCAGCAGTACAGATGACTTCTATAACATTCAGCTTCATAGCCAGCAGTTGCCTGTCCACAGCCTGTGCTTTTTGCCCCTGCTTTTATTAAGCGTTCCTCTGAGTTGGTGCACTTGTGGCCCCGGGAGCCGTGGGATGCTCTGGTGCCTGCTGGCCATGCTGAGTTATGGTGCTCATGAGGGTGGCTACGGGCCAGGGCCGAGGGGCTCTAATGCTGCTGTGTGGGAGGCTGGAATGTGTCATCGCTGGGGTACGTGCGATGGATTGTCGGATTCAGCCAGGAGCACAGAAAAGCCCCAAACTGGTACAGGCTGAGCTGGGATAAACGTTGCGAAAAAAAGAACTGATTTATTTTTCACCAAATGAAAAGTGCCGCCTGCCACAAAACAGAGCATTGTGAACCTCTATGTTTAAAAATGTATGAAATGAAAATACCTAACCTGCACGTTCTTTAAGTAAAACAATTAAAATTGTTTGAAGATGTTGTGACAATATGGCTTAACTCTTCAAACATTGCTCAGGGCTTTGTTTGGTTGTGTTCTTTTTTGGCCTCCCCCTCCGCCCTTGTTATCTTATTGAACAATTGTATGAAATCAAAGGTGTCATTGAAACTTTTTTTTGTTAGTTAAATCAGCTTTGGCTAACAGCATCTTTCTAAGCAGTCTTGCATGGAAGTGGCTGGGAAGCAGGAGACTTCTAATAGTGGGATAAATGCTTTCTGTGTCCAAAGAAGTAGCGCTGGGTGGAGATTTACCAGGAAATATTTAAAATTTGCCAGGGATAATTTTCCGTCATCTCACTGCTTTTTGCTGGCATCAGTGAAGACCCAGGGCATCATCTCTAGTTTTTCTTGCATTGAGGTGGATAATTGAGGCAGTTTGCTCTCAAGCTAAATCTGATGCAGGGACCATTTTCCCTGCTCGTGCAGGCGTTCATGCCAGTGACCGTCCTGACCCCTGCATGCGTTATCTTCTTGGTGCCGAGATGTGGCTTCTCCACAATTCAAAGCAACTTGCTGATATGCCTCATTTTAGCAGGGGCATCTCTATCAGATCTCAAAGATTATCTGGCCCCTGTAACACGGGGGAGATTTTCTGCAGCTCTCGCCTGTCTGCTTACAGAGGAATTAATGTTCAGAAAATGGCTTTTACCCCAGCCCTTCGCAGCCCTCTGGGGATGCTCCCATCAGCTCACCCCTACAAGATGCTTTTGTGAAGCAGCCACCCCCCAGTGTGAGGGGTCACCCCTAACCTGCGGAGGTGCTCGTTAAACTGCGGACTCCGTTAAACTTCCCCTGGCCTCCTCCCGGACACCTCCCTAGCAAAGGGAGGTGACAGGCAGCAGAGCAGCCTCTGCTGACCTCGGCTGGTCCGGATTCTTCCTCTCTTGCTGCTCGTTGTCCCTGTTCAGCATCACCCAAGGGGCACCCAAATCTAGGCACTTGCTGCAGGGCCTGCGGCTTTGTGCCAGGGACAGCGAGGAGGGAGAGGGCGGAGAAGCTGCAGGGGATCTCCTGCCCTGCACTCCATTTTTAGTTCCTCTCCTCCCAGGTGACCCGTAACACCCCGTGGCTGGTGCCAGCCCTCTGGACTTTCAAGTCTTTCAAGTGAAGTAGAGCAAAACCGCACATGGCTCTGGGGATGGGGAGTGTCTCGGGGTCTGCGTTTCCTCTGTTCTCCCCTCCTCACAAGCCTCAGAGCTTCTCCCTTTCTCCAGAAAGGGCAGCTTACGTGAGCAAACAGAAATAAATCATAGCTGGAGCTTTGGGGTTTTGTCCCTCCCTTTGGGGCCAGACTTGTTTGGGTCTCTCCTCTGCTTTGCATGATTGACCCAAATTAAAGGTTGAAGGCAGGGAATGGTGACAGATCCCCAGGGAATAAGAGACTGAGCTGGAACCATCTTGATAATCCCGTGCAGTTTGCTCTTGGTCCCTGTTCTTCTGACACTGTTTGTAAATGAATGGTGTGGCTGGGGCCTCAGGTGGGTGTGAGGCTCTGGAGCAGGTCTGGGGTACAGAGCTCCATCGCAGCGTGGAGATCATCCACAGCCCGTGCTCTGGCCACCGCAGCTGCCCTAGTCCTGGCATTGCCTTTGGTGGCCCTGGGCTGCAAACATGCATGCAGACACGAAAGCAACTGTTGGATTTGTAGAGCATTTCTGAGCTCAGGACCTGGCAGCTTCCCATCTGAGGAGGAAGGAGCCCTATCCTGCCCACCTCTTCAGACAGATCCTCAGGTATAAAAGCAGCAAAGTCTTCTCTTTTCACTTTTTAGGCTGGTTCTTGCATGAAACAGAGCTCATTAGCACATTGTGTTAGGAAATGGTCCTGCGCCTTTGACAAGGCTCTTGCATTTCACTGCTGGATGGGCTGTACATCACACACTGTACAACAATCTAAAAAATAAAAAAAATCCTTGCTGAATTTGATGGCTTGCCCTAGCCTGACCTTAGGGCAAGGGAGTGGGGAGAGAAGAGTTTGCCTGGTGATGAGATAGTGCAGTAATGACATCGGGGATATCCAAAGAGCCACTATTGCAGTTTTCGGATGCAGTGCTCCTATTGATATTCCTTTGTTTGGTTTCCAGACCTGAACAAATCTCTCAGTAGGCACTTCTGAAGTGAACAAACAAAAATCTCTGGTTGGATCACTTGCTGTGTTAGAGAGTGTATTTATACTGTGCCAGGAGATAGCAAGGCAGTCTTTCTTCTCACCTGTTCTCCCCACAATTGCCTCCAGCCCTTTGAAGTGTGAGGTTTGTTGTAGGTAAATAGCAAAAGCGCTCCAAAGTGTACCCTGCCTTTTTCCCTTGTTAGCAAAAGAAACCGATGGTCCTGACGCTTGAAGAATTTAACTTTGCCAGAGCCAGGAGGGACCCATCTTGTCCCCTCACCAGACTCCAGACTACCTGCCATGGGTGACCCTCCCTCTGGGCTGGAGCCAGGCTCTGAGCACTCAGCAGCAGGCAGGGCAGTGCTGGTGCTTAGGGACCCTCCTAAGTGCTAGGCGGGGGGGAAAGGGGATGCTTCCAGGGGGAGGGGGGGGTTTAGACACCCCCCAGGGCACCCGAGAGCAGCGTGTCCCACCCGAGACAGCGTGAGGCTGCGAACCCATGCTGTTCCGCCCTTCCCCACTCCTCGATGCCTTATTCTTAACACTGCTCGGCACTGCTTTTGTCTTGTATTTTCCTGCACTTGGAATAATCGCTGGTACACGCAGTCAAATCAAGCATGGATTACAGTAATTTGGAGGTGAAAGGCTTTTGGATGCTTGCTTCGATTCTTTTGTGTGTGAGGAGGGAACAAAAGCCGCCATTTAAACACGGTGCAATAGAAACAAACGTGGCCATGCGAGCTCGCGCTGCTGGGGATGCAGAGCTCTGTGGAAGCAGCCCTGGAAAGCAATCCATTAAATTGGATCCCATTGCTTTTTGTATTCAGTTTAATGGGCAGCAGTGGAGCCGTGACTCACTGGACCACCACCACCGTTGTCTAAAAATACCTCGAGAAAATATTTCAGATTGATATTTCAGTGAGTCACCCTTCCCAACAAAAGGGCTTAAGGAAAACTTTGTGCGTTGATGGAAATGACTCTCATCTCCTCAAGTGCAGCAGTGATTTAAAAAAGAAAGTGTGAGCTTTTTTCACATGTGCAGGACGGCCATTTTTAGAAAGCAGCAGGGGGCAGGTGGGACTTGGACATCCCATCGCATCCGTCCTCACTGCCTGAGACCAGGTGTTACCCGCGGATCTCTGTCCCCACTGCAGTCCATGCAATAAACAGCCAGGCTTTCTCATCAGGTACGGTACTAAGGCTTCGGGTTTACTGGGCAATAGCAGCTCTAGCAACTTCTAAAGCCATTCCTGAATTTCTGGGGGGAAAAGAGGAGTATGTAAGCAGAACGAGGGAAAGCACTAAGTGGCCCATCATTGCAAGGCACATCATTGCTAAAACCCAAACCTGGAGCCGTGGTAGGTTAAACACTGACTGTCTCCTCCAATGTCAAGACGTGAGTCACTGCTCGGGTTCACGCAAGGTCCTGATGCTGCTTTGGGGGATTGTGCTTGTAAAGATGAGTATATACAGCTATTAATATTTGTTCTAGGAGCAGGGAAACAAACAAGCAAGCCCAATCCAGCAGAAACAATGCTCACCACTGTCACAGCCTCTCCTGCAGTTCTTTTGGTGGAGAGTTTTCAGTCCAGATGATGCCCCCCGGAGTGCAAGCAGCCTGGAGATCGCTCTGTCCTCCAGCCAGGGAAGCTCCTCGGACAGCCTGTCCCACACCCGGAGCAAGGCTTCTCTTGCTGTCCAGCGGATGGCCCTCATCCATGGGCAAACGGGGATTTAAAGTGGAGGCTTAAACCCTGTTTATGCTGATGAAAAAGCCCCGCTGCTTTCCTGTGTCAGATAACGAATGTCCAGTGATCCCAAGGGAGGGTCCTGACCAGCACCAATGAGGCTGTGAATAAGTTGCTTATTTTCCTAAAGGTCTCCCATGGACTGTAAGGAACAGCTCTGGGACAGGCAAGGTAATGCCTGCTGAATTCAGGTAACGCCATTTCCTCCCGTTTCTTTGGTGTATATCCCACCCAGGAGCCCATGGCCTGAAAAATCTGCTGTTTGAATGTTAATAATAGTTTTGGGAACAGTAAACTGCTCAAAAGGTCTGTTTGTAAGCCTGGAACCTTGACACTATGCTCAACCTCTGCCCAACTGATGCAGTGCTGGCTTAGACAGCAGCACGTTTCTGTGGTTCAGTTTTGGTCCAACATCAGCAGGCAGCGAGATCTAAGGGATGCAGATGCTGAAAAGGATATCTGAGTTATCATCTGCATCTGCAGAGCTCTGCTTGCTCCCAGCCAGAAAGGAAGGTGGAAGACCTGAAGCCTTTGGCAGGGCTCGGCCATCATCTCCTGCCACCTTTCCTTTGGCTTGAGCTGCATGGCAGCAGGTTCTCCAGCTGGAGATGTTGAGCTGGATAACACAAGCAAACAGGCCTGTAATTCTTCAAATCTGTGCTCATACTCTTTCTGTGTGCCTGTGGTGCAAAACACCCTGGACAGCTTTGAAATTAAGAGTATAATTTGTCGTGCTATTCAGGTCACTTTCTGACATTCCTTCAGTTCCTCGGATTTTAATAGGGGTTACATTCTTTTCCAAAATAGTTCCAAAATGAAGCACTGCTGTTTTCTATGAATTTTGTTGTGGTTAGGAAAAGAATAGGATGGTTTGAGATCTTGCTTGAGGCAGTTTGTTAGGCACAGGGAGCAGGTTTATAAACACAGGGACAGCGAGGTGCTGGAATAAAGCTTGTGGGAGATTATTAAGAGCAAATGAAGAAACTCTTTGCAAACATTAGGATATAGTTACCCTTGCCTTCAGGCAAGAGGATGATTGAGTTCCACCTCATCCTCTCTTCTCTGACTCTGGCTAGGTGTAGAAAATCCCTGGTTGTGTTTGTAACCATGTCAGCAAGAAGCTGTAGCAGGAAATCTTTTAATTTACATGCAGAGTTCTGGAAAATTGTGCATCAACTGATGAGATGGTACAGGGCACACAGAGGTACCTGCTGTTAAATGAAAATATGAGAGCTGATAAATCTTTTCCTGTTTTAGCTGCCAAAATAGAAGGGAAACAGCAGGCCCTGCTTTTGCATGTGGATTTATTCTCCACGCCAAATCTGCAGCTATTCTAGACAGAGCACCGGCATCCCAGCATGGGTACCAGCATCCTGCGTGTGTCAACTGTTTCTAGTATCTGTCTCCACTCTAAGTATCTCTCTCTCTACTGAGCAAATAGGAAGGAGAACTTGTTGTGTTGTCCAAACCACAGAGAGGTCTCTCTGTACCCTCGAGGGTCCCGCAAAAGAATTCCTCCATCCGCTTGAAAGTGCTGCCTGCTGAACAGAGACCTGGGCTTGAAGTAGCTGGGCATCTGTGAGTGCTGGGTGAACAAACCTGTGAGTGTGGGCACTGGGAAGGGCTGGGGCGTGGTGCTCTGCCGCTGCTTTGGGGCTCTGGGGTGCATCCCCTGCACTCCTGCTTCTGTGCCCTGGCAGGCAGAACAGGCGAATGACTGGAGACATGTCGTGACTGCAGGGGGAGAAGAATACATCTCCCTGGCTGCTCTTGTTGCTGGAAGATGTCAGCAAACAAGCAAGTGATGCAGGGAGATGAGCCGTTTGAGGGTCTGAAATGACTTTTGGATGAAATTCTGTTGTAGGGACACTGGGGGAAGAACAAAGTTTTTGTCCTGAATGAGAAAGGAGGTCGGCGCTTGGGAGCAGCTGTAAGGGGCGACAGGTCTTCAGTGGTGACGAGGCCAGGCTCTTTCTGTTGGGACTGCTGGTTCATGTCTCCCTGCGGGAACAGCTCAGTCATTCTGCTGGGTCCTTGGTCAGGAAAACCCTCAGGCAGGTCACCAAGCCTGGTGAGGAGTCTCCACGAGGACGACAAGTGAATGCGCAAGTGCTTTCCTGAAGAGACCAAAGGGATGTTAAAAATCCCTTTTCAGAGAGCCATGCCTCCCCCAGGAGCTGGGCTGTGGGCCAGCAGCTTGCCAGGACTGGGGTCTGCCTGCTGCTGGCAGGTAGGAACGGGCAGGCAGAGCTTGCATGCTGTTGAGAAACAAATATTCCGAGCCTGAGAAACGCTCTGAGCCTGTTAAATTTCTGATTTTCCAGTGGAAAATAGTTCCACTGGGAAAACTCTTGACCATTGTATGTCTCTGGTCTATGTAGAAATCATCTCCCTGCACAAGGAGGAGGAAGAGTGGTGGGTGGCTGGGGTGTACGAGCTCCCCACTCTGATGGGCGAAACCCAAACCTTTGGTGGCTGCTTGTGAGAGAGCAGGTAATGGCTTCCGAGGACAGAGCTGCTGCCAGCTCCGTGGTGTTCCTCCTCCTCTGCTGAGCCTGTCTGGTGGACGGGAGCAGGGCGGGCTCCTGCTCAGTCTGTCTGCTGTGGCCCTGGAGCTGGGCGTGCAGGGCTGGCCTTGGAAGTTCTCTGCACATACCCATGCGGTGGAGGTGGTGGTGGGCACTACCCTCTCCTGGGAGCCCACCCAGGAGCTGCCCGTGCCTGCGCTGGCCGGGACGCTGTCTGGGGGGAAAGGGGGAAGAGCAGGGCTCCAGCTTGTTTAAAACCCCGGCAGCAGCCTCGCACAGCGATGCCTGCCAAGAAGGGAAGGGGAGAGCAGACAGGGAGGCTCCAGCTCCCAAGCGGCTTGTCACACACACCAGGGTGAAGGATGGGCCCTGCTTGACGTCCACAAACGGCATCTGCGTCGTCTGCCTCAAACATGCTGCCAGTGCTCCCTGCCTGATCCGCCAGATGAAAGGCAGTAAATGCCCCTCTCCTCCTGGCGACCCATGACCAGCCACGAGAGCCTGCAAACAGGACGGGCTTCTGCTCTACGGCCAGTGTTCAAAGCGCCATAACTCAGCAGGCCATGTGTATGAGAGCTTTGTCAGCAGAGAGTGGATTTTGGTGATTCAGGGCAGCCACATCACTTGAGGCAGCTTCCTGCCCGTCCCTGGTGCTCCTCTGGCTTCACAGAGACTGAAGTCGGGACATGGTTTAGTAGCCATGGTGGTGTTGGGGTGACGGTTGTACTTGGTGATCTTAGAGGTCTTTTCCAACCTTAATGATTCTATGATTCTAAGTACAAAAACCTGCAAACCACCGATGGTGTGTGCAGCGGTACCCAGAACAGCCCTTCCCTCTCCGTCAGCACGGTGGAAAGCAACGCCGTGAGCCTGCCGCTCCGAAAAAATGTCAGATGGGGCCTGAGGCCAAGCATTTTCCTAACATTAGTTTATCGGGACAGCTCTGGAAGTTGCCTCCTGAGCATCCCTGTGTGTTTCAGCCTATATATAAATTTTGTTATAAATCACATACTTTTTCTTTCTTTTTTTTTTTTTTAGCCACAGATTTGTGCAGTGTTTTTCCCAAGCCTGCTGCTCGGGATCCAAAGCAATCCAACAGAATGACTTTTCTGTTCGTCTCTGTTACTCAGCCAAAGTGTTGGAGTTACCGTACCCACATAAGGATGCATTCTGAGAGTCCCACTGCGAGGATTCGATGGGAAAGATGGCAGAGGCAGGGGAGGGAGATGGCTGCCCAGGCACAGCTCCATGCTGCTGAGGCACCCTCCGAGCGGCTTTGGGCCCTGCTCTGGTCCCTTCCTTCCCTTCCCCTCTGCCTGGGAGTGAAGGGATGAGCCCAGGTAGAACTTGTATGTCAGACTCTTCAGACCGTGCTGCAGCCTGGGAATGGCCTGGAGAGGTTGTTAGGTGTGACATAAGGGGCCAGCATATACAAATATGGCAACTGCGCAAAATGCATTGGAAATAACCTTATGAGGTAGGCTTGCTTTGGAGCAGAGTCAGCGTACAGATCTGGTTACTTATTTGGCCTGCTCCCTGTGCTCCCAAGCAGCAGGAATGTCATTTGTTCCTTTTTGCAGGGTATAAACATTTACACTCTCCATTCTGACCCTATCACTTTGATCTCCTCCATATACTTTTCCAGAAATGCCTACTGGCAATGGAAAAATGCATTAGCCTAAGCTAATTTGTTTTTCCTTTATATACAAGTGCATTAAGTCTTGGGAAATGGGACAGCAAAGTGGGATTGTGGAGCTGCAGGGCAAATCAGTGCATCCGTGACACCGTAACGAGGTTTTCGGGGTGCGTTTGTGACAGGAGGTAGTGGAGATTTTGGGTCATGATAGTTTTACTTCTTAGAAGGATTTGCTTTCCCTTCTTCGGTGTTAAACAGCTTTTGCCATCAGCAGAACAAACAAGAAAGATGTCTAATTGCTCTGCCCTTTCTCAGGGCTGTTTTACATGAGTAGGGAAGATTAAGAGGAAGAGAGACACTTACGAAAATTTACAAGCATAATTCATGGGGCCAAACTGTGAGTGAGCATAAATCAGTTGCTCTTTTTCTGGGTTTATTCTGTCTATCACTTTTGAGCAGTAAAATTTAATTTTTGTCTCACAGCATCTTTATTTTCATTTTCTTTTTATTTTCCTGTGTACGTAGCGCAGGAACCTGCATTAAGGTGAGCTAACAGGTGTGCTGACGTTTCGTTAACCCACTGTGTGTGCATGTCTCCAGCCCAAAAGCTGCCCCGGAAAGCCACAACAGGGACATGGCCCAGCAAGAGGGCGATTCAGCAGCCACCCCGGCAGTGCTGGTTGCAGGGTCAGTGGCAGGGCTGTCGCCACGGCTGGGCTCTGACCCACGGGCCGTGCCCAGGCAGCGCGGGGCTCTCCCCGAACTGGGAAGAGTTTGTGCATGGCTTGCTCCCATTCAACTCCCGGCTGTCACAAAGTGCTGAGCCACAGACTGGCGCTTTCCTTAGGAACTGATGTACTGTGAATGGAAAAAAGGTACAGAGAGGATTTATTTTTTAAAACGTAGAAGTCCTGTGCCAGCACGGCTAATTGTGTTGCTAACTGGCTGCAGCAGGCAGCGGCTTTCCTCGGCACAGAGAGCACGGTCTGAATTCCTGGGAGCAGGACGTGCCTTGCCCCTGTGACAAACGAGCGTGAGTCTGCCAGCTGGGCAGGTGAGATGGAGTGGGTCCATGTGCTCAGGAGTGACCGATTCCTGCGCTCATTAAAAGTCATTCATTTCCGCCAGCTAACTTCAGAGATAATTAAAATACGCTTTCATCTTCAGCTGCCTTAAATCTGCAGGAGAAACGTAAGGTGCAGGATGTGGTGGCTGGAGCTGTGCTCAGGCAAGGTGTGCCTGCGGCCAATGCGATTAGCAGAGGAGCCCTTGGCTGTCTAGGGTTTGGACGCGCTGCACTGCACGCTGTATTTCACTTCTGAAATGCCTGCACGGGCGTACGAATTAAAGACCTATTTCTGCACGCAACTGCCTCGTACGCACAGCAGCAATCGTTTGCGGAACAAGAAGTCTCAATTTATCATCACACTGAAGCGCTTCACAGGGCTCCTCTTGCAAGTATGCCGTGTGACACAGCATTCAGGCTACCTTTCGTTTTTCTTTTCTTTTTGCTGCCCTTAAATTGGATATTTATTCATTTTAAATATCACAAACAAGTTGGCAGTATATCACAGCTTTGTTTTTGTTTCTGGATGGGATATATTTTTTTTTTTTAATTAGGAAAAAGGTAGCATTGGTAAGACTCCATTACTGTATGTGATTGGAAGCTCATGTCCCTGCTCTGCTGAACAATGCCAGAACACAAGGTACAACTAATCTGTGGTGCCCTGTTTCGTGTGGGATCTGGCCTCCTGGTGCCAAGGGGAGCTTGGAGATGCTCTAGTTAGGTCTGAAGGCATCATTTGGCCACATTTGTACAGGGCAAGGCTCCAGGAATGCTATGAAAATATGAGAATATCCTAATGCTGAAAATGCTACAGCAGCTGTACATTTCAGGACAACTTTTGATCACTTCTCCACACTCGCACTGGTCAGATATCCAAAGGGCAATCCACCGTGTCTTTCCTATTCCATCACAAAAGTAATAGAAAAGGTTTTTTTCCTTGCATTGTTTTTATTTCAAGTAACTTGAGACTGCAAGTACACGATCACTTGTTTGGGACATTTCTCATTGCAGCCAAAATACTAAAGGGGGATTCAAATACTATATCCTGGTTTCTGGTTTTGACAACTCTAAGATCATAGTGACCTCAGGAATTTTCCCTAATTCTTCGTCTCAACATCCTGTATCTAGAAGGGGAATAATCTATTTCTGTTTCGCAGCTCCTCAGACTATGAAATCTAAGGCAAAGAATATGAAGCATCTAGTACAGTAAATTCTTGAGCTCAACTAGCACTTTTCAGCCTTTTGATGCTACTAAAAAACCCAGTGGTGGAATTGCCCAGGAAGTAGCATGCAGGAGGATTTTGGATTACCCCTGCACTTGGGGACTTGGTAACATTTTCAGAGCTGAAATGCAATGAGTAGAAAAATATAAATACTTTTCCTAATTTGATACTAGGCTATTTGCTTTACTCCAGTGTAGTGATGAGTGTTGCCCAGCCAGCTGAGCTTGGGCTGAAACTTCACTTTTAACCAAGCATTTGGTATAACCCAAAAGCCTGTGCTGTCCCGAGATCTTTACAGCTCCTGGGAAAAGGGGTGGAGCTGCAGGCATCCATAATAATTTTTGGCATTGTGACTTCTGCAGATGTTCTTACTCTTTGCGTAATAGAAGTTGAAAAAAAAAATAAGATTGTATTTAAAATTAGTTAAAACCAATGTATCACTAAGGTAAATACATACTTTAAAAGTACCTGTATGTGGGTTTTTAAAGAGGATTTCAAAGCTGTTTCCAATTGTCACTGCTATAGATGATGCCAATAAAGCAAGAAGTAGACACTCTATGTTTCACAGGCTGAAAGCAGTCTATTCATTTAAGACTCAAGCAGAAGCCCGCAGTTTAAAAGCACTGAGTCCATAGAGAGTGCTATGTCAGGCTACTGTCTTCTTTGTGGCGCTCTGCAGCTGGAGATGCTGAGGCACTTCATAGCAGCAAAGGGCAGCGGCTGCAGGACAGGGGCAGAGAAGAGGAGAAAGGTGCTGTGCATGGCACAGCCCCACAGAGCAGAGGCAGAGCCTGAAATCCCAACTACAAGCCCACCTCTTGCTATGTCCTCTTGTTCAGCCAGCTGCCACAGGCTTGCCAAAACTGTCCTCCTGACTTTTGGGGCGACACGCTCTGTCTTGGTGGTGAAGACGCAGATCAAAGTTGTCATGCTTGTTTGGGTGAAGATGCACGTGGCCCCTGTGCCACTCTCCAGGGGCAGAGAAGGGCCCCTCGCTGCAGAGCCCGGGGGTGAGGGGCAGCCAGCGGCATGCCTGGAGCCGGCGTGGAGGAGCCGGCAGCCCTACCAGAGCCGCGGCACACGCCTTTGGGAACTGGCCGCGCGCTAGTGGGGATCCAGAGGCCTGGAGCCTGGTTTTGATTAAGACCCGCTGTTTTCCCAGCGCTCTTCCGAGACAGCCGCTGTTGCGGCTCGCGGCGTTTCTCACGGTGTGGGTGAAGCAGGAGCTCCATGGCTGCAGGCTCAGAACTGGGTGGCTCCAGCAGCCTCTGCCAGCTCTGGCCACACACTAGTGCAGGCTTAACCCGTTAGTGGAGTCTCTGCTCATTAGCAGCGTCGTTAGCGGTTGCAGGCAGTGCGTGCTTTCTCAGAAGCTGATCACAACACAACCTGGGCTGGTACATGAGTGTCCTGTAGGCAACAGTGGATGTAGAGTGGATTGCCCTGGGCTCCAGCCTGGGAAACCGTACAGCATCCTTTGGCCAGAGGGCAGCTCTGCTTCTGTCTTGAACGTGTCTTCCTCCTTCTGTTTGTCCAGCTTCGTTTGTGATGGCTATAAAACACAGCGGTATTTAGAGGTGTTAAGTGCGGGCTGTTATTTGTAGGTAACTGTAGATATTAACTTTCTTCTCTAAATCTTTTCATTCCTGCCATCACACTTTTGTCACTGCCAGGCTCTCAGCTGAAGCAGCTGTAGCGAGAGTGAAAGGATAAATCGTAAATATACACTTTTTATCTAAAGCGAAAGGCTTGATCGCCACGGGATGTTTTTGCCCCTGATCTCCTTGAGGTCAAGCAACAGTCTGAGTTCATCCCTGTTACAGTGGACTGAGCTGAGGATTGTGTCTAGTCATAGAATCCTACTGTTTGACTTGTAACCAGGATCCATTTGTCCTGTTAAGACAGAAAATCCCCTGAGCCAGCTTCCCACATAAAAACCAGGCCAGCAAAGCCTAGTCTGCGCTGGTCACAGGCTATAGTGTGCTAACGTCCTGACCATACCTGCTGCTCTATGGCTTGGTGCTGTTTTTCCTTCTTCCCAGACCTGATTCTCCCTCAGCAGAAGATGAGCTCTCAGGTCCCAGCTTTGTGCAAGAAGAGAATGTGGAGCCTTATTAAAAGCCTCTGACTTCTTTTCTAATGCAGCTAGCATTGTCTTGGATAACCAAACCAAGGAATTAGCAAAACCAAAACTATTAAGAAAGCCAAAAGTGTTATTAAAACCACTATAGGCAACCCAGCTGCCTCTCTGTAAATAACAGCTTGCAGATGTGCAAAATGAAGTAACTCTGGAGTTTTGCAATTCAGCTAAACTCCAAATGCTTTGTGTCACTGGGAGGGGAGTGGGCTCGGGGACACAGTCCTGCTCTCCTGCCTGCCCCGGCCAGGCATCATGCTGTGGATGTGGCTCATCGATTTCCTCGCTGACTGCCCCTCTCCAGAGCTTCCCAGTGGCTGAGTTTCTGCCAGCTGTGATACCCTGAGCGGCCTTTGTGGGATGTGGTGGCAGAGACTGATCTTGGGGCCTCAAACTAGCACTAGGTCTTCCAGGTGCCTGGCCCCCAGGTACACTCAGCTCTTATGGGAATGGCAAGGCATCTAACAGATGCCTGCTGCTGCAGCTCTGCTCTTTTCTGGTGTTTGCCTTCCCGTCCCTGCACTGCCTGCTCTGCAACAACCTCTCTCTCAATGTTATTCACTTGAAGAAGAACATTTCTGGTTTGCCTGCAAAAATAAAAGCCACTCTTGTGCAATCTGCTGTGAAGAGTGAAAAAAGAAGGCTGGGACAGTGTTAGCATCAGAGCCCAGGGAAACTCCAGGCAGGTTGCTCTGTGTGCAGGTAGTGCCCCCGAGCCCTGCCAGCCCCCGCTCTGCTGCTGCCCCAGAGCCTCTCCCAGGTGCAACCAGCTGTGCTGACCCTCTGCTGCAAACAGCTCCACACCTGCCCAGCAGCGACACCGGTTAGCGGGTAGGAGAGGGCAGAGCTGACAGGCTCAAAGCATGGCAACCCACAGCCTGTAAGCAATTTACCTCGTTTCTCTGCCACCCTGTGCCCACCGCCTCTCCTCGCAGAGAGGTGAGAGGAGATTACCGTTATCTGCCTGCAACCCGTGGCGCGAGCTCATTGACCTCTTCGCTTTGCTGTCTGGGGGCACAGGCCGCCTTGAAGTTCAACAGAAGACTTTCCGTGCTTTGCGTTGTAGACAGAAGGAGAGCTCTTGCCCAGATACCTGGTCGGCACTGCCTCTGCCCGGAGACACACGATGCTGAGCGCGGAGACCAGCACACAGCCATACCTTATGGTTTACATCCCCTGACCAGCCCGTGCTGCTATGATTCCCCAGCTCCCTGAGCCATAAGATTGAGCACAATGTTCATCTGCCTTTGCAACAAGGCAATTTCCTCTTCCGGGCCGCAGAGATTTTGAAATGGTAGCGCCTATCTCTATCCCCTCCCTCCTTTCAAGCTTGTGAAACAGGAGGAAAGAGCCCTGTTTTGTGGAGTCTCGCAGCTCTTCAGTCAGCCTCAGGATTTTGGGGGCTTGACTCATGATTTCTGAATAGCTGGGGCTGGCAGCTCTGCATTCGTTGGCTTTCTGCCCGGATGCCTGGCTATAAAAAGACGTGTTTGGATTTCTGTGGCATTCATCATTTATTTCAGAAAATACAGCAGCGTGTTTTCAGGCAGACCCAAATATGGTAATTGCAATGCCCCTGTCATCTCCGTTCAAGACAAAAGAGTGACTACGATTCCAAGACCTTTTTCTTAGCACAACTCACACCTGACACCAGGGATACATCTACTGAGGCTGTGGAAACCTTTTGAACTCTTACCGTGCCGCTTATGATATTTTAATGCCTTTCTGGAAGTCCCGCCTCTCCTGGGATTAGGAGGAAGTCTCTGCTTTTGCACCTTAAAAGAAATAAATTCTACCACTTTTTCTGGGAAGAAAAATTTGGAGAACAGAAAAACCTAGCCAACACAGTGATGAAACAAATAAATAGTTAAAAACAAAGAGGTTTATTTGTTTTCAAGCATGCTAACATAAGGTATGACCCAAGTGGCTCGCGAGGAGTGCGGGCAGCGTCAGGCTTTCCCTCCCAAGAGCAGGCAAGCTCATGAGAAGCCACTACCAAGCGTGAAGCTGATGTTCTCCCGTAGCAAGTCCTTGTTGGACTAAGCAGTTTCTCCTGCCAAGGTGAGGACCTGAAGAGCCCTGGTCTGATGACCCGTTGCTCATCTCCTGTGTACTATAGCAGCCCGTTTGTCCCAGCTCAGTGGGCAGCCCTGGGAGAAGGTGGATGTAAGCTGTGTGCTCTCGGGCGCAGGGTGGTAGCCGTGGGGCAGCTCTGGACACCTGGGTGTGGCAGAGGCTCCGCACCTCCCCTGCCCTGGGATCTGCTGCTTTCTGCCAGGTCTCATGGTCCAGGTCCCAGCCAGGGAGCTTCTCACAGCAGCAGTTGCTTTCATCCCTTCACATGTATTCTGCTCTTCTCCCTGACCCTGCTGCCACACCACGTCAGCCCTGACAAGACCCTCAGTTTTCCAAGGAGCTGGCAAGACCCTTCAGGTCCTCCCATGGCAACAGACAGCTGTCACAGCACCATGGGTGATGGGACATTTCTCCTTCCCCCCCCGCCCCTGCACCAGCTGTCCCCATTACCCCACCAGCCCTTCCATACCCTGGTGGAGGGATGTTTTGGGGCCCTGCCAACTCTCTGTTCTCCCCATCTTCTGCCAAAAGCAGGCCAGGGGCATTGCCAGGACTTTTCCTGACCTTTGCCTGAAAGACCCCACCCTATGGCCCAGCAGCGAGCTCCTCCATCCTTCCACGCTGTCTGTCCATGCGCCCCACCACAGCAGTACAAGCCAGAATCTCCTCAGATTCATCCGCTCAACCTTTTGAGCTATGGCCATGGGAGACAGGGGCTCTCTTAATGGTTTTTGACAGGTTGTCTGAAACGTCATTCTCTCTTTTTTCCTTTTCCTTTCCCCCTCTCTGCTAGATGCCACTGATGTAAGCAGCCACAGCCCAGGGACCCCCGCTCAAGGCTCTGCCATCTCTTGGGTCTGTGGTCAGCAGCTGAGACCAAAGGGGGATTGGTCCTGTGGGAGATGGCAGCAGCCGCCTACGCGCAGATGAAGAGGTGGCATGGCACTTGGCTGCCAGTTCTGCTGTTGAGTATGAGACACATATGCTCCTTTCCCCTAAAAAGGTGCTGTGAGAGACCTCTCTGACTGCAGCCAGCGAAAGCTCTGACAGCAACATCTTTGTTAAACAGTGTATCCCAGAGGAACGGGTCGGGGCAGGACCAGAAGGGTCTCACCAGCTCTGCTTGCCTCCATCCCCATAGCTTCCTACAGGTTCCCTGCTCTGGGGCTCCATATCCTCCCAAGGCAATCTAGTTTTAGTGCTCAGTTAGCTTTCCGGTTGCAAAGCTTTTCCTAATGTCTAGGCTGCACCTCCTTCGCTATGATTAGCGTCCATTGCCACTCACCCTGTTCACCATGGCGGTGGTGAACAAATTATTCACTTCTCTTTGAGGCAGCCTTTTATGTATGTAAAGCTTGCTATTGCAACCTCCCCTCTCTGCCCCCTCTGCTTCTCCTGCACCCCAGCCTTCCTGTTGCTGCGTGAAGCAATCTCAGTTCCTTCAGCCTTCCCTGGTAGGTCATGCCTTCTGGGCCGCTGCTCGCAAAACCTCAGCAGCATGAGCATAAGTCTTGGCACAGCGCTGTGCACAGCCATTGAAAATGGCTTCCAGCCTGAGGACCGCTTCTCTGCTGGCATCAGTGCATCCGTTTTTAGGATGAGAGATGGAGGGATGGCAGACCCACTTTGCACGATGGGCTTTTCTGAAAAATCTGCTTTAGTCAAGGCTAAATAATATGGTGGCATCTGCAGAGAGGACTCCACCAGGTCTCCACCCTTAGGGGGAAGTGGAGAAGAAACTGGCCATGGACAGTTGGCATGAGGCAAGGGAAGTGGATGTGCATTTTCAGTTTGTGTGTGTATATATATGTGTGTATGCATATAAATTAAAACTTGTGCGCTTTTTTCTATTAAAATATTAATAGACTTGCTGAATCTTTTATTTCTATCTCATGAGATATAGGGAGCTTCAAAGTCTGAGTTCTTGTAGTCAAGATGATTTAAATTCTCTTTTGTCAGATTTTTTTGCTATATTCCAGTAATTTCTACCCCTTATGACTGTAGAGAATAACACTTGAAAATCTGACTGACTACATGTTCAAGTGGCAGGAGGCAAAGAAAAGAATCCACTTATTCTCTTGAAAGAAAAAAGAAAACAACCCACTTAGTTTTTCTAAGTCGAAGTCATGGTTTTACTGTAGCTTGATTCATTACTGCAGAATACTCCAGCTACCACTGCTACCCAGTCTAGTGGCTGTCAGGCTTTATAATTACCTTAACTTCTGACACATTAACTGTTTTACAGGTTTCTTCAAAGCAAAATGGTTTGGCAACATCTAGCTCTCCAAAGCAGTTCACACAGCCTTACCACCATGACACCACAGGCAAGTTTCAGTCACCAGCCCATTCCTGGCTGCTCCACGGAGCCAGGCTCGCAGCACCCCACTCCTGCTGGTGCCGGCACATGGGGCTGGAAGCTCTGCTGAGCCTCTGTTGGATGCTGCACAAAGCAGTGTGAGCTGGAGGTGTCATCGTGACCGGACCAGGAGCAGCCAGGGCTGGGAAGGATTTCCCACCTCTGCTGCTGTTGCATCCCATGATGGCAGTGTGGACATTGCCTTACTGGGGACATTACTTGGGAGACAGAAAGGTAGACCAGAGCTGGCACACAGCGCCTAGACCCCTTAGGTGTCCACTCACCATGTGTCAGAATCTCTAAACAGACAAAATAGGTTGCAAGAGACCAGAAAAAACATACTGAGGTCAGGCCAAAAGGAATGGGTAACTGGCATGTGGTGGGAGAAAATAACAATGGACTGAAGAGGAGGAAGAATAAGCAAGGTCATGAGTAAACATGGGTTTCTCCCATTTCTCTCCTTGCTGTTTCCAAACAGGGAAATTTGTCTCTTGCACCCCGGTTCACAGCTGCTAAAGCTACTCCTGTGCCCCAGCTGGGGAGCAAGGGGAGGATCAGCGTGCAGCAAACCGTCGGAAGGATCCCTCCCGGTGCAAGGTGCTCAGCGAGTCCGAGCGGTTGCTTTGTGCTCCCCCAGGTTTGAGAGTGCTCAGCTCACACTCGTGTTTTGCTGGAAGGCACGGAGCCCCGGCTGCTCTGCCCAGCCCTGTGCCCCTGCAGAGGACCTGCCTGCGCTTGGTGGCTGCTCTGCAGCGGCAGCTCGCTCACCAGGTGGGAGCAGGGGGGGTCAGTAGAGGATTTAGCTGGGTTTGAACTGCCAAGGTGTTCCTGTGTCCTAATCAAAGCAATTAGCAGCCAAACCACTCTGAGTAAGCAACAAGAGAGCTCTGTAAAAGAGAGGAGGACACTTTGGGTTTAGTTTCCACCCAGCCCCCTCTACAAAAAGAGAAGGAGTTGAGGCAGGAGAGTACTCTCATGCTGTGTGGTCTCAGTGCTGGGCTTTTTGGGACACAGCTATATCAGCATCAGAAACTCAGTCTATGGTTTTTCTTATCAATGGCAAGTAAATATTTTCCATTTACAGGCTGGGTGACTGCTCTGTCCTCCAATTAATAAGTAATTTGCTCATTTTAAAACTCTTGGTACTTCTCCTCTGCCTGTGATATTCAGGCAGTGATGAAGCAAGTGTTGTTTTAACTGTCAGCAGGTATGTTGCAATAGGGATCGTTAATTGTTTCATGACAGTGGTGCTGATGAGCCATGATCATGCTCAAACAGATGGAGAAAGGCCAGCCCTGGCCTCGAGCAGCTGCAGGAGAGGAAACTACAACGCGTGTGGAGGGCGTTGTGGCGCAGGTCAGAGCCAGGACACGACAGAGCTAGGAATGGAAATCCGTCCTCTGGGCTCCAAAGCCTGCTGGTCCTATATCTGTGGGGGGTCTTGTCCCCAGAGCAGGCTGGTGGACCTCTGGGGTTTAAATGGGGAGAGGTTATAGCCTTTCCCACTGCAAGTGGATTGAGTTAGGGGCCGGTCACGCAAGCAGTTCTCCGGGGAGACCTGGTGAGATAGCAACTTCTGGCAGCGTGGAGGTGACAAAACTTTGGGGGTGGCTTTTACTGTTGCCAACACCATGCACGCATGCCGGGTGGCTCAGAAAAGCTGCTCAGTGTGCCTGATGCGGGAGAAGGACTTGGGCCAGCTGCGTGCTCCTTGGGAGCCCTTGCACAGCAGCAGCATTTTGCCAAACAAGCATTAGGGTTTAGGTTTTTATTAATGCTTACTCCATTTTATTAATACTTTCATCATTTGTTTCACAGTTAGTTGTTGTTGGTTGTTTTGGCTTGCAGCAGATAGTAGGAGATTAAACCAGTGGCCATACTCTGAGGAAGAAGTTCTGCATAATTAGCATAGGCAGCGTTCACTGGGAATGAGTAAGTGCTTTAATCACTTAATGATTACCGCTTGCCTCTCCTACCTCCATAACAAACTGGCCTGAAACCACTTCCACCCAGTCTTCCTTTCTTAACCTTTGACTTTCGAGAGGTCAGAGCAATAAAATTTGTATGGCCAAAAATAAAGCGTCCTGTTCATTAAAAAGCAAAACCTGGTGAGCCATTAGGTGGGTCGTTGGCTCTACTGTAGGATGCCAAGCAGCCCTTACCTGTTCAGAACACGAGGTGGGCAAAGTACCACCCAACAGACAACTTGCTTTTTTCATTCAGCCACTTAATTGTCCTACATGCAAATTTCCACAAACTTTCCTTGACATTACTGAGGCCAGCAGAGCCTCTCCTGCTGGGGACTTCTGGAGGTGGTTTGAAATGTCAGTCTGGAAGAGGGATTCCTGCCCAGTGGAGATGCAATATTTCCAGCTTGGATGCTGTGCTGAGATGCCTTTGAATAACCAGAGCAAAACCTCTGTTTGCTGAAGGGGTCAGGTCATTAATTTATCACTAGGTGTGGTAATTCCTGGCTGTCAAAGGGGTTTTCGGACTAACCTAGGTGTGTCTTGCTCAAGGTGACCTGCTGTTGGTAATACCTGCTCTGAGCCTGTGATGCAACTACTGTGCTGTATTGACCCAGAAATTTCACTTTAAAATTCAGACGTCGTTAGACTTGCATCATTTTAAGAGCTGGTATCCCAATATAGATCTAGCAATTTGATTCAAGATGTAGATGAGGTATGTGGATCCATGTGATGCTGCTCTAAATGTTAAGTGCACTCTGCTGTGGATGTGCTGTTAAATATCACGTGGAAAAGCTGTGCATGTTTGAGGTTTTTTCGGTTGGTTTGAGTTTGTTTGCTTGTTAACATCGTGCATTCAAGGCTATGATGAACCAGTGAAGGTAGATGCAGCACACAGCTTCATTTCAAAGGTGTGCAGCCGTATAATTTTGCCTCCACCACAGAGATGCTACCCCTGGCTAACGTTGCACCATGTGATAACTTGTGGTCCACCAAAGAGCATTCATAGCTCTGCTACAGGGCTCCAGAAACACAACGCATAGCTCCGTTCTAGCTCTCTGTAAGGCAAGTGAATATAAGACCAGATGCAGTTTATGTGCACTGCCTTTGGCTGAGTTCACCACAAGCTTTTAGAAACTTGCTGTGAACTTAAACCTGAGTATCAAACACTTTATGTGGAATTAATGGGGAGGGGGGAAAGTTTTTTTTTTTAGCAGAAAGAACTGATAATATAGCATGGTGTCTCTGTGAAACCCAGAGTATTACCAAAACACCACTGTATTTTAGTCCCAGTTCTAGGTGAGTCATGGTACAATAGCATCTAGGAGCAGGTTCTGCACAAGAAATGGTGCCTTGCAGGCTGCTTGGAGCTGTTGGCTTTGCCAGAGAGGCGCTGGCTGGTGTGCTGTGCTTGCGTAGACTTGGTCCCAAGGCTTTGCACAGGGGCTGCTGATACAAGAGGAGGGCAGGGGCCGAGCCATGGGGGATGTGAAGGGGTGAGCCACTACTTGGGAAAGCTCTTCAGAGAGGCCTGAGCCAACCTTGGGGACAGGAGAGAGTGCTGTGTTCAGCATGGATGGATGTGGAAACACCCGTGGCCATACATGGGTTAAACTCTTGTCCCATCCTGTGGTTCCAGTTCAATAAATATTCTCTTGGCCTTTTTGGATGGCAGCATTGTGCTGAACGGAGATGTTCCTCTGACAAAGGTCTTGGCAAGATATAGAAAAGTGAGTGGGAATCCTATGAATAGCAAGGACAAAGTGACTGTAATTAATGACAGAAACACTTTTGGCTAGACAGTAAAACTCATGAATTGGAGTTTAAAATAGTCTCTAACTTTGAAAGATTAGGACAAAATTTAACCTGGGGGAGATGATCTGACATCTGCCTTTAAGAGGCTCATGCTCCTTTTGCCATATGTTATGCTAGCCCAGACCAGGGCTCTGTTTAATTTAAAAAACAAACAAACAAAACCACCCCAAAACAAACAAAAAACCACAAAAGAAACTAAACCAAAACACCCCATAACTCTTGTTCATGCTGCTGTGTTGCACCTTGCCACCTGGGAAAGAATAAAATGCTAAGTTTCTGTTATCCCTAGCCTCCAAAAAATAGAGGCTGACCTTCTGGAGGATGCAGCAGGCGTCCTCCTGCTCTCACCTTACCTCACAGCATCTTTCGTTGACTTAGAGCTCTGCCTGAGGGGCTGAGACCCCAGTGCCTGGTTTTATTAATTAGTTTTCCCTAAATGCGAGAAGTAGCATTTAATCTTTGTCTCTTGCAGTGATTTACACTTCTTGAAAATGAAATATGATCCTAGGTTAACAATAATTAGAAGTTAATTATAGGGAATCACAGTTCAAAAACATGAAGCTTAAACACATGCATGTGGGTATGCCTGCCCGCTCCGCTTTATATGCACACAAATACATCCCCCTTCGTGTTCATCCCTGTGCAAGGCAGCAGTGGCTGTCCCAGCAACCTCACAAGTGCTGCTTTTAAGGAGGACTGAGCACACTACCCAAACCAAATGGACTTTGTTGTTATCATTTGTCTGTGTATTAATGCGCTGCCTGGGGGCAGATCCCATTTGATGGAATTTGCCTTTTTACTGTGCGAAAGAAATGTCCCTGGGTGGGTTTTGATTTTACCCAGATGTGTGTATTATTCAACTGTGTCCACTGAATTCTCTCTCCAGAGAGGAACAAAACATCATATGCAATGACAGACCGGAGGAAGGGTTTTATAGCCCTCCCTAATCTGTGAAACGTCATGGGGATGAGGACGTTATCCCTTGCCTGCACCTTTGTGAGGGTTTTTATCTTTTCCTGAAACGCCTGGCGCTATGCCCATCAAACCAAGGACGTTGTTCTAGACGGGCCTGATGACGTCTGGCAGTTCCTGTTTCTGTGTCACACTTAAGCATGCTATTTTTGTCGAAAAGGGTGGAGATACTGCTGCTCTCCCCAAGCGTGGTGGTGGGAGTAGCAGACGCTGTGCTTTCTCCTGGGATGGTTGCTCCCTGCCACCACTGGAGCAGGGGCTGGACAGCCTCTGCAGGGCGCTGGCCGAGGCTGGGATGGACACGGCTGCCTGTTCCCATTGCTGCTGGCTCAGCTCACAGTGACCGAGGCTTAGCTCTGCGGGGACAGCAGCCACATAGGACGGGCTGCAGGACTGGAGACCTCATCCTTGTGGGGAGTGAGGAGCAGCGTGCCAGCCACAGAGAGGACGTCAGAGGAGCGATATGACTCCCACACCAGCCCAAGGCCCTGTGGTGGCGGCAGGAGAGACTCTGATCTCCTTCTGTGCTGACAGCAAGGGACCCGCCCAAAACTGTGCTCTGGTCATCCCTCCGATGACCAAGATAAAGTGCTGAGTGCTGGATACAATATGAGCTGGGTTCATGGGAAGAGTTAAATGGCTCTATGTGGAAAGCGGGAGATGAGGGAGGGGAAGCGAGGCTGTTGTGAGGGCCTGGAGATGCTCCATGAGCAGGGGTCAGACCGGAGAATGTGACGTGCAGCTTCTCTGGGGTAAGACGTCAAGACAACTGAGAAGTCGTGGAAACTGCAATACAGAGGGTGCTTTTGATATCGCAAAAACAGGCACTGAGAGCCAAATTCTTGAGATTAGGTACCAGCCTAGGTTAAAAAACCCCACCCACTTCCCCAGCCCCCCCATGCAAGCACACATACCCCTTTGGCTGTTGTGTTTCACACTGTCATACACGATACTTTTTTATGGGCTTGTGCTCTCAGGAAAAGTGCTGCTAACAGAGACAATTGTTTAGAGGAAGGGGCAGGTTACTTCTGGGCTGTTATCAGCCTGGCTGCTGCAACTCCTCTGCTGCCGTGTCTTGTGATAGCCACAGACCTGTCCCCAGCTTTCTGTAGGAAACTGTAATGCAAGTTTTCTACCCTGCCTTGCACACTGTGGAGTGGCTTTGCACTGCTGCCAAATGGGTTGTGAAATGTCGCTGTGCTGTGCTGGCAGCGTTACTGGTCTAATGTGAACTTGTGTTCAGAGCGGGTCCGTGAGAGAGCTAGGATATGGCCCTGTTCCTGGGACTGCCCATTCCCATCCCGGTCTGGGCTGGCTACTGCAGTTCTATCCCACTAACGTGCAGCAAGCACGGAGAGAAATGACCTAATCAAAAAAAAAATGAGAAAGGAGGGAAAATTGACAGAGGAAAATCATTTCACATTTAATTGAAAAACTCTATCTCTGTAATTGGCTAAGATGTTGTTCTCTTTGCTCGTTTCTTAAGAACAGCTATGTGCATTTCTAGTCTTACCCACTCCACGTGGTTTGGGAAAGTATAATGTCCAGCTATTGGTGTGCTTATGCACTCCAGGCAAAGCTAAGCTTTCAAGCACTCGCTAACCACAGTTGCAACTGGATTTTCCCATGTGGGTATAAATCTAGAAATTCATTTCTTCTTAAAACTGCTGGGAGCCTAGAAAGCTGATTAGTTAGCTGGAAGCTTTCGGAAAGTGAGAAGTTTTGCTTGGGGGGAGGGGGGAAAAGAACAGTGTGTTTGAGCCTGAGACATCCATTTAATGCACTTCAGTTTCAACAAACTTAAGCCAAACAAACAGAAAATTTACAAGATGACCATATGTGTATTCCCTGGGATCTGGACTCTGGGAACAGCGCAGTCCTCATCTCCTGGCAGGGAAATGCGTAGGAACATCAGTGTCACTGAGGAGGTCCAAGAAACCTCTGGTTCACTGGAAACTTGGTATTTCAGCCTAAAACTGTGGGGCCAGAACCTAAACCACTCTGATCCTGGATAGGTCTTTTGACACTGGTGGTGTTAATTGCTTCCAATACAGGATCTGGTGCAGTTGTGTATTTTTTTTTTTTTAATTTCTCTTCCCTCTTCCTTCCCAATGTTGGCTAATAAGGTGGGTTTTTGTAGTTTTGTTGGGGTTTTTTTATGGTCTTACCTGGGTGAGATGCAGAGAATTTTGATCACACTTATGCTGCCCAGCCAGATTTCTATAGCTTTGGTGAGAGGCACTTATAGGCACCACAGCTAGGATCACCACTTGGTGCTGCTGCTATTCAGTGGTTGCAAAATCAGTGGCTTTTGAGAGAGTCATGGTATCGACACTGGATGGAGTTCTTTCATATGTCCTGCTCATTCCAAAGGATTGTTTTGGGGAACTAATTCTTAAAAATCAGAAATATAGAAAAAATTGTTGTAGGATGGAAATGAAGAATACATAAATGAATATGTAGAAGGTGAAATTAGGGTTGAAAGTATAGAATTATCTGAATGTTCATTGAACTAGGACACTTCCTTTTTCCAAAAAGTGATTTCTTCACCTAGAAAAACCAATCTTTTCATAAACTCTCCTACCTAAGCAATGATTTTAACTTGCTTTGCTTGCTTACAAAAACTGACTGCAGGTCAAAGCACAGGGGTGTTAATGCTGCTTGTGATGGATGCTGCCCTTCCCAAAAACAGAGGAGTGAGGGGATGGCGAAAGCTCTGGGGAAGAGGCAGTTCTACTGCAATCCCAAATGCTGACCCTTGAAGTTGAGCAGAGACACTTGTAAATAGTGCACAGCAAGACTTTGAGCAGTTGGCCTTGAGAGCACACACAAAGCGAAGGCATTTCACAGAATGGTCAGGGGTTGGAAGGGACCTCTGTGGGTGATCTAGTCCAACCCCCCAGCTGAAGCAGGGTCACCTACAGCAGGCTGCACAGGACCTTGTCCAGGTGGGTCTTGAGTATCTCCAGAGACAGAGACTCCACAACCTCCTAGGCAGCCTGTTCCAGTGCTCCGTCATCCTCAGAGTGAAGATGTCCTTCCTTGTGTTCAGCTGGAACTTCCTCTGCTTCAGTCTGTGCCCGTTGCCCCTTGTCCTGTCACTGGGCACCACTGAAAAGAGTCTGGCCCCATCCTCTTGACACCCACCCTTGAGACATTTGTAGGCATTTATTAGGTGCCCTCTCAGCCTTCTCTTCTTCAGCCTAAACAAGCCCAGCTCCCTCAGCCTTTCCTCATAGGACAGATGCTCCAGTCCCCTCATCATCCTCGTAGCCCTCTGCTGGACTTTCTCCAGTAACTCCTCATCTTTCTTGAACTGGGGAGCCCACAACTGGACACAGGACTCCAGATGGGGCCTCACTAGGGCAGGGTAGAAGGGGAGGAGAACCTCCCTCGACCTGCTGGCCACACTCTTCTTAATGCACTCCACGATGCCATTTGCCTTCTTGGCAGCCAGGGCACACTGCTGGCTCATGGTCAGCTTGTTGTCCACCAGCACTCCCAGGTTCCTCTCCACGGAGCTGCTTTCCATCAGGTCAGTCCCGAGCCTGTACTGGTGCATGGGGTTGTTCCTCCCCAGGTGCAGGACCCTGCACTTGCCCTTGTTGAACTTCATCAGGTTCCTCTCTGCCCAACTCTCCAGCCTGTCCAGGT
>Ga0065711_1003155_pt1 | contig 49223 bp, 44 predicted proteins | sample Hoacrofraction12_FD_59098 | JGI IMG/M metagenome (GOLD analysis project Ga0065711, IMG submission 59098) | Hoatzin crop microbial communities from Cojedes, Venezuela - Epithelial fraction 12 v2 (version 2) | ecosystem: Host-associated > Birds > Digestive system > Esophagus > Crop | place... | reverse complement strand
TCTTTATTTATGCTCTGGAGAGATTTATTATTTAGCATCGTTATTTATAATTCACCAGCACTATTTACCCTCTTTTGCTGTCCTGAGACAAGTCATTAAGACATATTCGGTGCTTTAATGCTTTACAGTACTTGTGGTTTTTTTTTTAAATAGCAGCTAACATCTCTGCTGTACCTTTCATCCAGAGATCCCAAAATACAGCGCCGGCTGCAGACAGCTGGTCATCAGCGCTGCAGAGCAGACAGCTGCAAACCCGCTTTGCCCGGCGAGGCTCGTTAATTGCCGGGGCCTCTGGAAGCCGGTGGCATCTGATGGGAGAGCGAGGGAGGGGGTGATGGAAGGTGCCACCTCACGAGCTGCTTCTGTCCCTCAGCCCAGGGATGGGAGCAGACAGATGGACACGAGGAAGTCCTCGGGATGAGATGAGCCATCTCCCTGCCATTGCTGGGGAGCCCGGGCGGCTTTAGGGGTGATGCAGCCTGGGGGGTTCGGGGCTGAGCCCCCTGATCCTGCAGTGGGATCCCTTTCTCCCCACAGCACCAGGTTCGGATGGGTGGTGGGGAGCCGTCCAAGGCTGCGGCTTTTCATCCCGTGGGAGCACCGGGCCTCCTTTTAGGACAAAACCCTGGTTTGTGGGCGGTACCTTGGATGCCGAAAGAAATAGGGCTGCAGTAGGGGAAAAACCAGTCTCTAAAGCCGTGATTTCAGCGCAGTTCCCCCCACCGGCACTTTGGGACCAGGTAGCGACCAGCACCCTGCAGGACGGGGCCCTGGGGAGCTGCTGCTGCCTTCGCTCCAAGTGAATGGCGTGGCGTAAAGATGATGACTTCCAAAAAGCATCGTCCCCGTTTGGCACATTCAGGGGCTGCGAAGCCCCTCGGGCTGGGGGTTGCACCCCCTTGGCCACGTCCCGTAGCCTGGAGGGCTGAGCTCCTGACGCACAGGGATGCCTGGCTCTCGCAGCTGAGAGCACCACACCAACCTCAGATCTGTATGAAAAGAATTAGTGGGCAACGGGGCAGGTCACAGCCCCTGTTGTCTACCCCAGTCACTGCGCAGCCGCTGTGGTCAGCTGGGAAATAACTTTTGTCCCCGTCCTGGGGGATGCCCTGCCCTCACCGTCCCAAAGCCACACGCTCCTCGCAGTTCCCACAAGGGAAACGGGGCAGACCTCGGCTGCGGCCCCAAAACCCAGTGGGTACCACAGCAACCCCCCATTCCCTGCGGCAGATCCAGCGGAGCGCCTACGCCGTGGCCTTTGACGAGCACTTCTCCATCCCGCTGGACCCGTCGGCGCTGGAGGAGAACAGCCTGCGCTTCTCCGTCTTTGGCATCGACGAGGACGAGAGGAACGTCAGCACTGGCGTGGCCGAGCTCAAGCTCTCTGACCTAGACCTGGCCATGCGTCCCTTCAGCGCCTGGCTCTACCTGCAGGACATGAACAAGGTGAGTGCGTGGGGGTCTGCTCTATCCCCGCCCAGGATTTTGGGGGCTTTCTCCTCCTCGGGGGCTGGGGTTGATGGGTGACAGCTCTCTGTGTCCTGCAGGCGGTGGACACGGTAGGGGAGATCCTGCTCTCCCTGAGCTACCTGCCCACAGCTGAGCGCCTGACGGTGGTGGTGGTCAAAGCCAAGAACCTTGTGTGGACCAATGGCAAAGTGACCGCAGGTGAGCAGGGGGTGCCTGCTGGGCACAGGGGTCCTTTGGCCTTCCGTGGGCTGGAGGTGGCCTTTTGTCCTCGTTTATCCTACTACATCACACGGTCCTCCCGCTGAGGACTGACCCTACCAGGAAGGTCCTCCAGAGATGGTTTCCCCCACCTTCTCCATATTGCAGGGGAAATGCATGACTGACCGTGGGGTTTTTCTCTCCCACCACCCCAAGCAGATCCCTTCGTCAAGGTGTACCTGCTGCAGGATGGGAGGAAGATCAGCAAGAAGAAGACAGCGGTGAAGAGGGACGACGCCAACCCCGTGTTCAACGAGGCCATGATTTTCTCGGTGCCGGCCATCGTGCTCCAGGTCTGTCCTGGCTCAGGGAACACATTCTAGGCTGGGGGGCACGTCCCATCACTCCTCAAGGTCCCCAAACACCTGTGCTAGTGAGGGCTTCCAGGGGTGTGCGGGGCTCTGGGGGCATCGCAGGAGCGGTGGGGTGGGGGCCATGTATATGCATATATGGTTTGGGGGCATGTATGCATAGGGTAGGGGGTGTAGGGGGATGTGTATTTATGGGGGATATGTATTTATGTGGTATGGCTGTTGCGGGAGGCCACGTGTGTGTGTGGGATGGGGACACAGGGGGATGGGGATGTGTAGGGTATGGTTGTGTAGGTGGATGGGCGCATGTTTGGGTTTAGGGGATGTCGGAGTGTGGTGGGAGGGTATAGGAGGATGTATATACACAGGGTGTGGGTGTGTGCGGGGATGAGCATGCACAGTTCTCAGGTGTGGGGGGATGGTACAGAGGGGTGCGTATACTTGGGTTATAGCTATTTTGGTGGGCATGTATTTATGGGGTGGGGGTCATAGGGGATGTGTATGCGTGGGTTAGTACTGGGGGGAGCGTTTGCGTGCGTGTCTGGCTGGAGAGGGAACGGGGACCTGTATCTATGCGGGGGTTGGTGCAGCGACCGCTCAGTGCTGGACTGCTGTGACGGCCTCGTGCTGCCCCACAGGACCTGTCCCTGCGGGTGACGGTGGCTGAGTGCGGTGAGGACGGCCGCGCCGACAACACAGGCCATGTCCTCATTGGCCCGGCGGCCAGCGGGATGGGCATCACGCACTGGAACCAGATGCTGGCCACGCTGAGGAAGCCTGTCTCCATGTGGCACCCGCTCCGGCGAAACTAGGCTGCTGGCCAGGAGCCCATCATGGCCCTGGGGTCCCGCACCCCGACACGGCTCTGCCCGGGGACAGCGAGCGGAGGGGGGCTGTGCCCGGCTGGGGGCTCGGCCCGGAGCTGCCCCGGCACAGCGTCCGCAGCCGAGCAGGGTTGAACGAGACTTTGCAGCGTTGAAACGGCAGAGCTGCTGGCGCGCCTTGGCTGGAGCATCTCGCTGCTGAAATATGCGGAGGACGGAGCAACTCCTCGGCTGCGTCTCTCCCCATCTGGGTTGCCCTCGCATGCGCTGGGGGCTGCGGACAGGATCTTCAAATGGACCAAAACCAGCAACAACCTCCCCAAACCGCTCTTCGACCGTGTGCTCCCCGGCAGTCCCCCGCAATCGGTGGTGCCCTCAGACGAGGGCCCCAAGGGCTCCTGGGGAGGGGGTGGATTTCGTGGGGAGGCAGTTTTTGGTTGAACGGGGCGGGGAAATGGAGGGGGGGTTGATAAAAGTGTCGGCACAGCGTGGTTTCTCTCGGCGTGTGTGGTTTGTCTGTTGGTTTTGGAGGGATTTTGGTGCGCTGCACCAGGGCTGAAATGTTTCAAACAAGAATGGAAAACCAGAGAAATAACAGCAGAGAAAGAAATTGTTATAGATGTTTTTTTCTTCCATCTCTTTTCAAGCAGAGTAAGTCTCTGCCCATCTCTCCGCTGGTGGCACGGGGGTCTCTGGACTTGACGAGTGGTTTTTCAGCCTCTTGGGTTTGAGCTCAGATCCAGGCTGCGTCATCTCCTAAAGGTCCAACATTGTCGGAGTCAGCTTTTCTCACCCTGGCCCCTTTTCCCAGCGGAACCAGCCCTCAGGGCTGCTCCTGACAGCACAGCAAAATCCTGCTCTCTTAACGCTAATCTTGCAACTGGGCATTATTTTTTACAGCCCCTGGAGTCACGCTTTGACTTGCTCATCCCAAAACTCACTCATTTTTTCCAAAATCTGGGTGCAGAGGGAATGCCTTGGCCCTGTGACCAAAGGCAGACGTAAGCGCACCCCGATTTCATCATTTTTAAGCCAAACTCCTGTTTCAGGGGGAAGGGAGAGGAAAAAGCTCTTTACATGCTGTCTGCTCGGGGGCTCCTGGCCCAGGCAAGGACCAGCCCCTGGGTACGGTTTGGGTTGTTTGGGCAGCCGGTGCCCGCTCTGTTTTCTGCAGGGTGACAGATGGAGGGCTCTGATGGACCCCCCCGACGGTGTGGGCTTGTGGGCAGAGGATGCCACGGGGACACATCCCTCGCCTGTGCTGCAGCCTCAGCTCTTCTCTGCCTGAAGAAGGCTGGCAGAAAGCCTGACAGGGAAACCTGGGGGCGTTTGGGGCCGTTTGGCAGAAACCAGGTGCCACGGGGTGAGCGTGATCAGGCATGTGGCTGCTTGAATGATTTGAGCAGGAAAAGAAAGTGTGAATGAGCCGTTCATTATCGCTGATTAAAGGTAATGTCGTGGTGGTACCCCGAGCTGGCAGCAATCTTCCTTTCTGCTCATCTGTCTTCTCTGCCTTTCGTTTTGGGACCAGGCTGCAATTTCTCCATTGCGTCTTCCCCCTCCGCAGCTCCTCGCAGGCGCTGCGCTGGCTCTTTCACTGCTCACAGTAGCACAGATTTTCTTCTCCCACGCTCCGTCTCTTGCTCCTCCCCACCTTTCCCTCCAGGAGCCCCGATGTCCCATCTGCTGCCACGAGAGCCGGTGCCATCGCTCTGCGGGCTGACGCACGGCCAGCCCTGGGGACCGAGGCACGAGCCAAGGCGATGCTCGGAGCCAAGGCAGGCACAGGCAGCCTGAGTTTGCCCAGGACTGGGGCTGCAGATGGAGGGTTTTTCTGAAGGATGAGGTTCACTAAAGGATAAGGAAAGGTTTTTTGGAATGTGCTCACAGCCTGCGTTAACAGGCACTGAGGTCTGGTGGAAAATTTGCTGATTAGGTCCCTCCTCTAGCATTTGGGAAGAGAGACAGACCTAGAAATGTTTGGCTGTCTTGCAGCCCCTGCAAACTGCTGAGCCTTTGGGCAGGATGAGTGCCTTCCACTGGTGCCGAAATCACCAGTGGGCAAGATCTGTGATGTTCAGCCCCAAAATGATGGGGCATGTGTGGTTTGGGGCTTTTTACGGTGCCCCTCTCCAGCCATTGCTCTGTGGAGGGATCTCGGCACCTTTCCCTTCATCCTGGGGACAAAAAGCGTTTGTTGAGCTGCTCCTCGGGGGTACCTGTGCGATGCGTCAGTGCCTGCTCAGAGCCATCCGGAGAGGGGACAGGGCAGGGAGCTGAGGCTGGATGGAGAGAGGCTTTGGAGATGAGGATCAGCAGGCAGCAAACGCCGTGGGAGATGGATGAATTTTGGGGATACGGGAACAGGGAATGGGTCCAGAAGGGACGGGCGATGCTGAACGCGAGGCTCCCTCCTGCCTGGGAGGGCTGCACAAGACTCAGGCAGCTGCAGGGGACCTCGGCCTCTGAGGAGCTTTGCAGCAAGGGCAGGACAGGGAGAAGAAGGCATCTCCTCAGCAGGGCGGGGAATGGAACGGCGCGCAGTGGAGAGGGAGAGACCTCGCCAGTGCTACCGAGAGGGACGGTGAGCGAAGGCAGTGGACGGCAGCTCTCCCGGAGCCGTGGGAGTGTGTTTCGGAGCAGCTGGGTGATTTGGAGCAGCTTGGCAAGGTAAGGACTTGAGGCCTCTCTGTCCCCACGAAGCCCCAGAGCAGGGTTGAGCCCTGCACGGGCCAGAGACTGCAGTGTGGGCTCAGCCCCTTTGCACGGTGGGGAGGGGACGCAGCCCGGCTCTGCCTGCGCCCAAAGGGCAGCCTGGGGCTTTGGGTCTTGCTGGCTGCTGTGTGGACACGCCAGCCCACTCTTAACTCTGTAGCCGTGCTGGGAGGATTGCTGGACTGGGAAAACGGAGCTGGAGGCATCCATTTTCCCAGCCATCCTCCTGGAGGAGAGGGTCACCCGGGGTTTCCAGCTCCTCCCACGCTCCTGCTCACAGCCATTTATCTCTATACTGTAGCAGGGAGAAATGTCACAGCGACAGCTGATTGCTTTAGGTGTTTTAATATCCGTCTTTACCGGCATTCTCCAGCCTCTCTGTGTACATCCGTTACTCTGTCAATAAGGATAACCGGGACAAATAAAGTTGCTCTCCTTCCTCTGTCTTAGCTCCGTGGTTTAGGGAGGCCCAGTGACTATTTATTCAGGCACGCTGGCTCCAAGCTGTCTGCCACCCAAAAATGAGAGCTCCCATTCTCCTCTCGGGCTCAGCACGGCCCTGGAGCTTTAATAGCATCTTTGGTTTATGTAGTCTGACCTGTAACTTCAAGGTTAAAAAAGAAGTATTCAGATCCTTCATTTCTCCTTCTCTGCCTTTTTGCTCTTTCTCTGGCTGGTCAGTTCGCTGAGCTTCTTGTCTAGGCGCCGCTGGAGATGGGCTCTCTTGGCTGGGTCCAGGGACTTGTCTTTGGAGCCGCTCCCGGGACAGAGAACCCCTTCTCTGCTGATCCTCTGCCGCGCGTGGGCCTTGGCCTTCTCCCCGCAGCCGTGAACCTATCGGAGAGAGAACGGACACCGGTGGCAGGTGGCAAACAGGGCAGCGACCACGCATCTAAGAATCAGGCGATTTTATTCCTGGAGGCTGGAATTCCTCTTCCACCTGCTTTGTGCCCCCCCTAAAACCATCTCCTGTTTATTTATAGATCCTCTGACAGGAAACAAAATATAATTTCTCTCCTTAGGGAATCTGTGCAGCAGGTGAATCATCCTTTTGGACAGTTTAACTGTCTCCTTCCAAACCTTTGAACATCGGGGGGAAACTCGCACTCCTCAGGTGAACAGCTGGATCTTTTATGGTTCCCACATGAGAGCTAGAAACAAAACTGAGCTCCTAATTCCTAATGTTTTCTGCTAATACAGTATGACTTGGGAGGGAAAAAGAGTGAAACAGGAAAGGTGACTTGGGAAATGAGAAGAGATCTTTTTAGCTGTATCTCTGTCTCTTTAGTGTAATTAGATCCGTTTTCTGTATTGGAATTAGCATTTTGAAGCTTTTTTTTTTTAATTCCATGCAGGCAAGCCTTTTCAAAAACCAGTCTGTGCAGAAGCCCAGGCCATGTTTAAGGTGCATTAAGCCAAGTTCAACACCATCTTGAATCATTTCCACCAGGTCTAAATTAAAGATCCTAAAAATTTACCCCTTCTGCTTGGTCCATCCCAAAGTCATTTGCTGTTTTCATGAACATAAGCTGATCTGAGGATCCCAGCCCGCTCTTTCAGTGCCGTGATGAACCTTCCTGTCCCGTCAGCGCTGCCAGAGCAGGCTGTCAATGACTGGGAACAGCCATGCACAGCACCCGGCAGGCACCTCCGAGCCGAGACTGGGACTGCCCGCTCTGAACCGGCTGTCGCTAAAAGCCCCTCCAGACCAACTTTAACACGGGCAGTAACTCCCGTGTCGGCAGGTGCTGGAGTGCAGGCTGAGCACCATTCAGTGGGGTCCACTGTCCTGCACTGGATGGGGAGGGGTTCAGCAGCTGGGGACTGCTGAGGGAGAACAGGAGCTCTTTCTGAGCAGGGACCCTTCATACGCAGGGGCTCCAGCCCCTCTGAGATGGCTCCGGGTATGTGCTGGCCCCTCTTAGCGCCAGGCATGGGTAGGAAGTCCCAGGCTATTTCACATCGAAGTCTGATAATATCTGGAAAAAGGGCTGAACTTCAAAAAGCAAGAAAAACTCGTTGACATGGACTTCATCCTTCCAATTGTTTCTCATTGCAGTCCTCATTACAATTCAACAGGGAGAGGCGATTCTGCAGGAAATAAATTTATATCCCAACTGATTGTGAATGACCATAAATACAACTGTTCTTTGCCATGGAAACAGATAGTACTTGACAAGGCGAAAATCTATGCGGAGGATTTATAGGTCAGCTCGCTAAATGTTGCTAAGCTCTGGTAGGCTCCACGTGGCAAAGAGCTATGCCTGGGTGATGCAGGATGAGAGACGATGGGCGCAGGAGGCTGCGGCTGAATGGGAAATCATCACCTCTCAGCCCATGTACTCGTCACAGCCACGTCAGTGCTGCCCACAGGGCTCAACCCCAAGCCCAGCTTACCACGAAGCATCACACTGTCAACCCTGGAGCCTTAAACTTAACTGCCTGCCTCTGCACCTGAACAGTCTGACACCAGTTTAAAATTATTTTCTTTCCTTCCCAGACCTGAGGATGAAAGGGCTGTCAAGCAGCTATGGAAGAACAGCAAGGAAGAAGCTGTTGGTTCAGTGGCCATCACGTTAGCACTCCCACGGAGGTGCAGGATGTTACAAGGCTGCTGAGATGCCTGTTCGAGTCCTCCACCGCAAGAAAGCAGAGCAGAGGAGGCTGAGGGACTGCTGTCACTCAGGTATGGATGGGAGCTAAAGCTGAGGCTGCACAGTGCGAAACAACTCAGCTCCAAGCCAGCAAGGCACTTCAGGAAATGCCCAGTTGCTAACCAGGCACGCAGCACTGCTCCACGCACTGGAGCCTTGACAAGCCTTGACTTGTCCCCAGGTTGCAGAGGGAATCTGCAAAACGCAGGGAATCGAGTGTCCAGGGTCCCTCAAGTCACTGCCTTAAGCCCAAGCCTCTTCATTTCTCCTCTCTGCCTCGCTTTATCTGCACAACCCGGGAGTGTGAAGACAGGCACAAAGCAAGGGGTGGAAGGGGAAGAAAAAGCTCTCAGGAGGAGGTGTGCAGAGCCCACATGTTAACGCCTGGCAGCCCCTTCTGCCTGCAGCTCTAGCAAAATCTCTGACAGAGAGGGTTCTGCTTTAAACTCCTTGCAAGGAAATCCTGCCTGGGGAGCTCAACAGGGGAAATTCCCATGTCCAAGCCCTGCTGCTTGGCACATCCTGCTCCTCTCTAGCCCCCTTGGTGCTCAAACGCCTGGGCAGGCTGCCTGGCCCCAGGTGTACCTCTGGGATGTGATGGCTGAGGCAGTAGCGCCTGCTGCAGTGGAGGCAAAGCTGTCCCAGGGTTGTAACACTGGCTTTGCAGCGGGGGAAGCCGCAGGTGTTGTCCGCTTTAATGGCAGCAGAAATCAGAGCGTCGATATCTTCTTCTGCCATGCTGTCTGCTCCGCTCTTAGCTGCTGGCTTTCCTGGGGAGAGGACAGGGGAAGAGACTCAGCCATTGAACCACCTGCTTAGAAGCGAAGAACAGACCCAAGCAAGCTGCAGCTACAGCCCTGACCAGGGAGAAGCATCATGTCCGGGGAGTCACCGTTTGCAGGGACGGGGATTTCAGCCCCTGTGAGACCCACTGTGCCGGTAAGCTCTGGCTCATGTTCAAAGGCACTGTTAGGAGCTCAAGGCTCCCACCCACAGCGTACTTGTTGCCTCCCTCTGCTAAACGGGGGCTGGGGAAGGGGAAGGGACCATGTCTGGCGAGGAGGACAGCAGCTCCTGCCTCTCTTTTCCCCTGCCTCTGTGTTCAGGAGGCAGCCACGTCCTTCACTGTGGGCCAGGTACCCCTCTTGGTTCCACTCCCTACATTTGGGAGCCTCCAATCTAACTTCTGAGCCTCTCTTCCTCAGAAAGGGTCCCCAGTGTTTTTCTTTTGACTTCAGAAATGTGCCTCCAGACACCCAAAACCCCTCTCCCCCAGATGCTGCGGCCAGCTGATGCATGCTCCTGCCAGTTCTCACACCTCTGCAGTGACAAGCATCAGAGAGCTTTCCAAGAGCCACATCCAATGCTCCACGCACACAGACAAATCCCAAGGCCTGGAGGCAAAACCATGGGGATTAAGTAGCACAATCTACAAAAGGAAGATCACTAATTGTGCTGGTTATAAAGAGAGTGACCTACCTTTGGCTTCGCTTTTGTCTTTTTTCCTGCTGCTGCCCTTTAGGCTGGCACTGGGCTCCTGAGTCTTCCTTGCTACCTCCTCCCGTCTGGCTTTCTCCCTCTGAACTCTCTCCAGGTGTAGGGTTTTCAGATCCACTTTCCCTGAACTCTCTCTGCTTCCTCCTGGCTCAGCCGGGACTGGAGTTTCCCTGCTGGGATGTTGCGGCTCAGGAAGGGGAAGCTGCGTGCTGGGGGGAGCGGCTGCAGGTAGCGACGGCTCGGCAGGCTCTTTCTTGCGAACGGTGATGTACCGCTCCCTCCCTTCCCCAACGCTCATGTGCTGCAGCCCGTACTCCTCTGCCATTACGTGAACCAGCATCCGATCGTGAGAACTGAGGGACGGGGGGAAACACAACTGCAGCTTGCTGCTCTCCAGGAAGGCCACCAGCATGGCCTTGAATCTGTCGGCACTGTCTTTTGTCCCTGGGCTCTCTCTCCCAGGCCCGTTTGTGTTCGGGGAGAAAGGTGCTTCTGCCTTCTGACACTCTGGTTTGGTTGCTGCTGCTGCTCTGAGTTTCCTCCTTGGAGGCAGCTGCTGTTTGAGGCCAGATGCTGCGGGGAGCTTTGTGCCCTGCTGCCGCTCGCCACGGCCCTCCTGGGTGTAGTTTTCAGGCACAAGGTTGTCAAGGTACTCGAAGGCCGTGCGTACCTCCCCGTGCTGGCTGAAATAATCCACCAGCCGCTTCAGAAAGGCTTGGTTGCTGACGGTGCGGGTGTCGCAGATGACAGCCACGTGGCGCCGGGCACGGGTCACTGCTACGTTTATCCGACGGTCTTCCGCAAGAAAGCCCACCTCACCTGTGAGAAAGAACCGAGGGGCTCAGGACTGTCAGTGGGTGCAGTGCTGGCTCCACGTCTAGATTCAGCCCAAATGACTGAAGGGCTGATTGGCCAAAGGGTGGGGATTGGTGTTTATGGGACTCTGATCCCCGATTCATGCTGTCACCTTCATCTTTCTGCCTCCACTTCACCACCTGCAAGCCAGAGCTAGGGCTCCCCACTTAGCTCCCAGGGTGCTGGGATGGGTGGCACATGGAGAAGAGAAATATTTTCCTGGGTGGCGCACAACACAAGATCAGGCTGGAACCTGGGAGCAAATGCAATATGGAGCAATGTGGAGGAGGCTCACCTTGTGACAGAAGAGGAACTTCAGGTAAAGAAATACACCCTGTCCTGTACAACTGTCCCCACCTGCCCCCAGACTCCTGACGGCTTTAAAGTAACAGCCATTTAGGCACCTCTGCAGGGTTTGCTCCCGCTCTCTGGCTATTTTCTCAAAGAAAAGCAGTAAGAGGTAGCAAATGCCAAGATGACTCAGTGAGGATCAGCTAGCGAGAAGGGTAGCGTGGGCGGCTTTTGAGTTTCCAGCTCCTGGGCATAAAGAGGAGGCCAGTCGGGAAGAAATTAATGTCTCCGCCAGCGTGGTGACCAGCCTGGCTCCGTTCCTGCCTTGCCTTGCCGTGGCTGAGCAGTCTAGCTTGAGCTGCCTTTGAGGAACAGGGTGTAGGCGATCCCCTCTCTGCGCTCTGCAGCTTAGAGAACGATTCCCAGTTTCTCTGACGTGGTTTCGCCTGACTGCAGGGGCAAGTCCAACTCCTCTGATCCAGCAAGAGGGTTTTGGGCTGGATTGGGAAGGGCTGCAGAGGGACAGGCACTGCTGTTCAAGGTCCCTGGCCTCCTCCAAGCTGAGAAATGCAGCTGCAAAAAGGGTATGGATTTCTCCCAAGGGTCTCAGAGGGTGCTAACAACTTCTCTTGTGCCCCATGCAGACCAGAGCCGTGCCCAGACACCACAAGAAGTTGCCCCATGCCCCTTGGAAAGTGAGTGATCCCTGCCCCACAGCTGAGCTTCGGCTGCTAGCTGTGCAGGGCAAGGGGGCCGGGGCCACACACTTTCATGGATGACACCAGTTCCCACTGAGCAAAGGCGAGGTGAGTCACTCCTGAATAAGGACTATTCTTAGTCCTGTCCCCCGCCTCCATTCTCCCCTCAACGCTGCTTTTCTTGCTCTAGGCTTTCTAAAAAAAAAAGCCTCCTCCATGCATGCTTTTCCCCTTTTTTTTTCCTTCTAGACATCAGCACTCCCAGCACATACACAGTGTCACACCTGCAACAGCATTAGCAGCAAAGGTAGCGCAGCAAGGGACGTGTCTTGGCGCAGGTTTGAAAAGGGCAGCGATCCACGCACGGGAGAGAGGTGGTTCACGGAGCAGTCCCGCTCATGCCCTCTGCTCGAGCTAGCTGGCACAAAACCCTTCCACATGGGCTGATGGCTCTGCCAAAGGAGCCTTGCGGCTCCAAGGCAGCAGCTTTTTTCCAGCTATTAACTTTTGCTGCAGCTGCTGATAGGAAAGAACTTGATTTTCCGCTCTAGATTTTGCTCCCAAAAGAAGCATTGTCTGTGCATGACCTGTAATGCCAGCTCCTGCTTGCTTTCTCCAGGGAAGTGACCCAAAATAGGCTCCAAACCCAAGACATAAGCCCCCAAGTTTTTCATCTTTTGCAGTAAGTGCTTGGCACTCCAGTAAACATGGTGCTAACTTGACACGTGCCATTCTTAAGACCTCAGATTAAATAATTTCTGAGGCCTCAATAGCCAGGAAACCTTCAAACTAAGCAGTCCTGGCTTCCTTTTTACCTGCTGCCTAGCATGGGAGCCTTCCTCTGCAACCCTGACAGCAAATATGCTTGTTCATTTAAAAAAAAAAAAAGGCTGAAAAGGTTCTTGCCAGTAAATTCATTCAGACCAAAGTGCTAGAGACCATCAGAACTGCAATTAAACCACAGCACTTGTCAACATGACGAGCGACTTTGGAGCAATGACACCGTTCCCGTTTCTTTCCCACTCCCCATGGAGTAACTCTCCAGCAGCGACCTCCTACCTTTCCTGTTGGATCTCACGAACGACAGGATCACTGCCTCTTTCTCTCTTCCTTGGAAACCATCAACTGACTTAATTTCTAGCTCTGGGTACCTGTGGCAAAGGTGCTCTCTTAGCATGTCCACCTGAAAAACATTTCATAGGCATCCTTTAAAGAAAAATGCAAGGTTTAAAAAAAGATTAAAACAGCATTGTTTCGGTGAAGCCCCTTCCTCTCAAACGCACAAGGGTGAGCGCTCAGATCCCCCAATGGTTAAGTGCTGACTCCTGAGGCTGGGAGTGGAAAATACCCGACTAACATCTCTTCTCTCCATGGCCTCAAGCTGCTGAAATGCGGAGAAGTTGGCCACAAATGCTGATTATACAGTTTGGCTCTGCTGACCTCCACCGCTGTCTCTCTGAGGACGTTATAGTACCACTCCTGGAGACATCGAGGTTTGAATCCACCTCTGTGCACATGCTCTGCGCGCACGTGGGAAGAGAGAAGAGATGCCAGCAGACGGTCATCTCACCTGGAGGTTGTAGGGGGCTACAACAGCGATATCTTGTGCCTTCACACCAGCATCCACTAAGGCTTGGATGTGCAAACCGGCCAGCTGCACCTCCCCTACGGCAGAAAGCACAAGGGGCGGTGATGGGAACAGCCTGGCAGGCAGAGGGCGAAGCTGCCAGCTTGGACGTGCTGCGCCTCGGAGAAATTTGCCCACCTCCCTTCAAACAGCAAGGAAAGGTGAAGGTAAGTCCAGGGTTGTGCACGGGTAACGATTTCCAACCCAGCTCACTTGGCTAGATGACGATGAGCTACACAGCACCGTTCCTAGGGCCGCACAGCGCTTGCTTCTTGCCTTTCCAGTCACCAGCTTGCTTAAGCCAAAGAACAGCTTTCTGAGCAGCACTTGGCTTTCTGTGGCCTTCCCATATTAATCCAAGAGATTAATGATAACCCAGGCAATAGATATATTATCCAGGCAATAATAACAGATACATAATCTAGGCGACAGATAATATTCTCCCTCTGAAGCGAGACCATAGACCTCACCAAAAATTTAATTCTCTATGCCGCAACTGAAAAAGCTCCACCTTTCCTTTTTATTCTGCTGTTTCAAGTCCCTTAATTTCTAAACCCCCGTGACCAAATAAACAAGCTTCATGCTTAGATCTGCACGCTCAGACCTGCAGGCAGCCTGCCACAAACAACTGGCTATTCACCGTGGTGGCTGGTTCAGAGATCTAATGAGGACAAGTTAAATACAAGTGTGAACTATTTCATTGGTTCATTGGCTGGACTGACTTTACCCTCCGTTTTGAGGCAAAACACAGGTATAAATATCCAAAGCCTGCAGTATGCTGCTCCACCAGGCTGCCTCCCAAATTCTGGGAGACGTGCATTTAATCCCCTGCTCAAAATCCCTGAGTTATCTTGGACAAGTCTTTTTGGCTCTCCATTTGGGGACAAGAGCCTTTCTCTGTTCAGCAGAGCCACAGGGGTTGGTGCACAGGAACAAGAGAGGCACTTGAACACTGGTGGGTTTTCCAACAAAAGAAGGCAAAAAATATTTAAACTGGTAAAAACTGTCCTTGTATTTTACAGTCTCTTTTCCCTGCCTTGCCAGAGAGGGACTTGAAGCCTCAGAAATCTGTTGCTGGCATGAGATCTGCACTGGTGAGCGGAGGGGGAAAACAAATGAATCTCTGAAGCAGGCAGCTACATTGCCAACTAAGCTCTGTGGCCACGTGACAGTGAATGGCTTGAAAAGCGTGCGGCTCGGCCATTGGGAAAAGCGCAGGCAGCAGGGAGGGGTGGCTGCGGGCGAGGTGGCAGGGCACAGGCACCGCACACGGAGATCTGTCCCCTCTGGGCACCGCAGAGCCAATCTGGGCAGTGAATTTACAATCCAGGGGAAGATGTTGTCCTTCCCCAAAGCCAAGACTCACGGTGCCCTCCTAGCAGTCCTTTTGCCAACAGCTTTCTAGGCTAAAAGCTCTCCCTAATGCTTTTAGGAGAGCTATCTCCATAACAAGGTTGGGATACGTGGATTGCTCAGATGAATCACCAGATTTTGGACAGCCCATATGCAACGCAGCCTGGCAAAGGCCCTCTGGGAGGCTTTTAAGAGCTAGCTAGCAGCCGTGGAGATGCCAGGCTAAATCTAAAGGAGCACGAGTAGCATCCTTAAACAGCAAACCACAACCACCCGCCCTGCTGTGGGAGCAAGGGCACAACCGAGGCAGCATCCCCACTTTCAAAGTTCTCCCACTTTATTAGAATGGCTATGGCGCCTGACTTTACACTCAACCTCCACAATGAAACCTACATTTAAAGTAAAAAAAACGGCAGGAAACTCAACGTCTTAAGAAAATTCATGGAGAAGAGCCACACAGGACTTCATGAAAGGAGCAGAGGACTGGGAGGCAATGCTGAGCCACGTCTACAACCTCTGTAAAACAGGCTTGCGCTCTGTCTGATACTATCTGCTCTGCCAACCTGTGTACAGCACCCATGGCAGCGATCCTCCACCCTGTCCACAGCATGGAAAAATGTTTCTGCAAGGGAACAAGGCAGCCAGCATGGCCACCCACAAGCTGTACACTATCATCATGGCCCTGTGGCCATGCAACTCTGGCTCAGAGCTCTTTGAGCTTATAGAGGAAATTATCTCCAAATAAGCAAGGCTCCCTGTGGACCCCACCTTCCCCTGCTGCCTGCGCTGGAGGGGGACATCGCTGGGACGTGGCTCAGCTGGTGCAGTGGCCAAGCACGCGGCAGGCTGAGGACCTCAGACAATCAATTCTGGCAAGCAAAATTTTCTGAATGACAGTACCTGGATTCCCCTTAGACTGTTCATCTTCCACTTCCAGCTCAAACAGGCCACAGCCAGCAGTGTCTATAAGCAATAAGGGAATTGTGGTCTCTTCTGTAGAGGTGACACCCGGCAGGTCCCTGTACAAGGTATTTGGGAAAGGGGCAGTTAACAACACTGAAATTATGCCAAAGGGATGATCAGTTGTGGTGTTGCTTACCCCTCCCAACAACGCTGCAAAGACAGAGGAAAAACATAGCTGGATATTGCTTCCAAGGGACAAGGCTGCAGACCAACAGCGGTGTCTTTTGGGGTGAAAATGCAGGAAGATTGGCTCTGGAGGTGGTGAAGAATGACAAAAACTGAGAACTGAGGTTCCCTCCTTTCTGCTCCACCAAGCTTTGGACCCTTTGCACCTGCAGCGATGCTGCTGAAGAGCACGTCATATACAGCAGTAACTAAGCTGGGCCCTTTGGCTCTGGTGGGGTCTGCTGGCTTTCAGCTTCCTGGGTTCAGTGCCAGCAGTGCAGCCACAAAAAGTCCCAAGACGCCCAGGGGAGTTTGGCAATGCCAGAAAGCCACAGCTGAAAAGCCATTATTGCTCTTCACCATGGGTTTGCCATTCAAATGCTCTCCCAAAATGCAAACAAAGAGCTGAGGGCCTCAGAGTCTCACAGGGGCCAGCCAGCAGCACTGAGAGCTTTCTCACCAGCTGTGCCACACAGCCTGGGTATTGCAAGGTAGTGGGACAGTGTGTGAGTGTTAGTGTCTCGCTTAAATGGCCTCAAACAGGAAAGATATGAAGACCTAGAGAGATGTGGCAGCTCCTTTCTGTTTTTTCGTGGTGTTGAGAGGGAGAAGAAGCGCCTGAAGTATTACCAGAGATTTGACAGCAGCGCTGTCGGGCAAGAGAAGAAAGTACAGCACAAGAAACCACAGAGGAATTGGGTTTTCACATCATTCCTACATCTAAAGCTGCTGCATTCAAAAAAAGAGTATTAATAAACCATATTTTAATACCCAAGGAAATCGCTAGCTGAATTCACAGCCTAGGAAGAGGACAGGTGATGGAGGGCAGGAACAGAAAGCCTGGAGATGGCAGGAGAGCTCTGAAAAAATGACGTGTTACTGTACCTCATGTACAAATCACGGAGAGCTGTGACTCTGGAGAGTCTGCAAATAAACAAGGCAGATGGCAAGCCATCAAAAAGGATGATTTCCTCCAAATGACAGGCAGGGAAGTGGGGGCAAAGGCAGCTTCCAGTTCAAGACAAGCCCCCAGCTGCGGCCTCTCCTTCTGAGGACTCCTGGCACTGCACATCTGTTTCTCTGCATTTGTATGCCACCGACGGCCCTTGCTTCCCATGGACGCTGGACGTTACTCACTCCACTGACAACAGAAGTCTCCTCTCTTGACTGAAACTCATTTTTGTCCTGTCTGAAGCTATTGCTGTTGTAATGCACGACTCGAAGAGTACGGAGATGAGTGCAGCTACGACAGGGAGCCAAAGCCCCTGCAAAAGAGCCCAGGATGCACCTTTTCCAGTCCTGTGGCAAACCACAGCCCAAAGAGCGAGCTCTTCTCCTGGCTTTGGGGACTGGCTACCTCAGCCCAGTGACTGCATTCAGACAGAGGCATAAGGTACCTTCCCTGCTTCCAATGACCCCAGGGACCAGCAACCAACTTTACTTTCCATGATCCCCTCTGGAGCAGGGCCACCTCCAGTTCCCCATTAGAGTGTTTCCTTCCCTGTGGAGGATACGAGAGGTTTACCTCCCTCTCTTTGTAACATCAAACCTAAAAGGCTCCCCATCTCCTTCACGCCTGCCCCGCTTACTGTCCTACCACTGTCCATGTCTGTGCAGGCAAAAGACTCTGAGCAAAACTCAAGTTCTCCATGTAGATAATCCTGATTCTTTGCCTTTGCAGTGGCCACAGAAAGCCCTTGCAGGATCACTCAGCGCCAGGAAAAATCTCAACCCTGGGAATGTTGCTTCAGAGGAGTAATTCTCTACATAGGTCTTTCAGGTGAGAAGAATTAATGCTCTTCTAAGACAGTGAGATTGCAGCAGAACTGGCTGTTGCCTTGGAGAAAAGCTGTCCGGCGCTTTGCCATCCCTTCAGGACGAAGGGGAAAGGCACTTCTCCCGGCTGCTGCAAACCAGCCCAAGCTGCAAAGATGGATTTTTGTTCCTGGACAGGTTCTTGGTCTGTGATGACAAAGCAGGTTGTCCCTGCAGCCGGACACTGGATCCAGGCTCACCGCACTGCCCGAGGGCGTCCAGGCACCCTGTTATTCATCTGGGAGGAGCGGATCCCAGCTGGGTGAGTTGCACATCGCAGCCTAGGGGCATTCTGGCTTCTGAGCATCTTCCAAGTCTCACACTACTGGCAGGGTTCCCCCATATTCCCCATCAGCGAGGGGGTGTTAATGCTAAGTGCTAAGGGAAGGGACACTGGACACTATACTTACATGAAAACTGACAGCAGAAACAGTTGGTGATTTTTTTTTTTTTTAAACCATCTTCTCACACACCGAGTCACAAATTTTGAACGTGAAAAATACTGCTTGCAGCCTCCCTGACTTAATTCTGGAGATGTGTGGGGGTTTCTGATGTGCTTCGTCACCCATTTTAGAAGGAAGGAAGATTTGGGAAGAAGGTTTAGCTCCCTTGGAAATACTCTGCCCCTGAAAAGGTTCCTTTTTTTTGGGAAAAGACGGTGCTGCAGAAGTCTCTACCAGATCACAGGCTCAGTGTTTCCCAGTGCCTCCCATGTCAGAGCAAAAGCTGGTAAGGAAACATGAAGTTGTTTGGAGCAGAATGGTACTTCTTCCAAAGATCAGTCTTTGTACTTCAGGTAAAGGAGATGATCAGACTTGCATCGACAATGCTGCTCAGGGAAAGGTCGTGGTGGGAGCACAGCCTTACTACCAGACATTGGGGATTATACCCTGGAGAATCGTTCTGAATGAAAGCCCACACGTATCAGGCTTTACAAGTTCAACTGGACCAAAAACTCCCTGCCACAATCTGTAGCACAAGGTGTTTGCACCTGGACCTCCTCCCAGCCGTACATCTCAGGACTGGGACACGCTTCTTCAAGCTTCACCTCTCAGAACAGCCCTGAAGTAACTGCAAATTCAAGGTTAGAATACAATCCTACGGGCTGGCTTTGCCAGTGCCAGAGGGGTGGCGGGGCTACGGTCTGGATCACTCCAGTCAGATCTTTCTTCAGAGGAAAACCTCAAAATTCTTTTGGCAGAGATGGAAATGCCCCGTCCTTGCACTATGCTTTGGGACTCTTCAGGTTCCTCGCCCGCTGCCCACCAGCCCTTAGGAAGGGAGGCAACAAAAAGCCACAGACTCAGAGCTGTCAAATGCTGTTGCTGCAGCTGCAGGCCAGGCTTTGTCTGCTTTCCAGTATGAGCAGGTAACTCTTGTGGGCACTCGCCAGCCTTCCACTTCCCTAGGATGCTTCTGCTTGTTAGAGAGCTTTTCCTAGAACTATCAGAGAATAAAACTTATGTATTGCTTGCTGAGGTATAGGATTAAGCAAATCATTTGGCCTAAGCCAACAAAAGACATGAGACGTGCACAAATATCACGAAGGAATTTGTACTAGCAACCTAAATACGAGAAGATCATGGTCCAATATCAAGCCCCTGCATTACCTGGTTTTCTGCAGAAGCACAGAAGCTTTACATGGTCCAGTGCCTGAACTGAGGATTGCTGTGTTCATGCGACATGTCAGTCGTAGGGCTGTGGACTGGCAGCTCTGACTATGGGTTTAGACACCAGTGTCTGCAGGACAAGGCCCTGAGCAGAGACTAAATTGCTCTGTCGACTGGAAAGAAAAACGTTCACTCCTTTATCAGCCATAAAAATAAACCAGTTCATCAGAATAATGAAGTCACCTAACTTCAACTTTTCAATTGATTTCCTACTTTAATGGTTTCAAACCATTTTGCCTGGGGTTCTTCACTAGTTGCTATTTTTAATTTGCAAAGTTAAATGGAAAAAAAAAGCATGGCAAGGAACAAGAACAATCAAAAAGAGGGTTTTGTACAGCACTGATCCTGGAATTAGATCTGTACAGCTAAAAGATTGCTGAATGAGTTCTGTCGATCTCAGCTGAGCTCCTCCAGGCCCTGATGAACCAGCCTTGCCTACTCTTACCTATAGAACCCACCCCACTCACCCATAAAATTACATACATATATACAAACGTATATAAACCAAGACAGAAATCAGCACAGCTTCACTGATGTAAGCTGAGCTGAAGCCTCGATAGCCCTGAAGCTTTAGTAGAAGGCATGCTGGCACAAGCAGAACTCCCCGTGCTGCTGCAGCAGATGTAGACGAGGGTGCTGGGGCTGTCTCAAACACAAAGCTTGCTCTTCCCATCCAGGTAGTATTGTTCACACTGTCCACAAGTAAGATTATTTTGAAACAAGTATGATAAAACAACCTCTCCAGCCTATCTCTGTCCAAAACTGGATGTTCTATGACATAGAGAGATTCTAGGGGAATATGAATCTTTTCAATTCTAAATATTTGCATTTAAAAAAAAGTATTGCTAAAAATACAAGAGCACCATGCAGACAAGCACTGTGATAGTTTATGCTTCTCCAAGTCCAACAGAGAGAATTAATGTTTTCCCATCCGCCTCCCAGAACTGCACTGACTGCAGTTTTAAAAAGCAGCAGTTATTGACAGTCACACTGTGTGTTGGCAAACAACTGCCTGTCCCAGGGTGCAATGGAAACCAAATGCTAGTCGCTTCCTTTGAATTACCGAAGAGAAGGGAAACCACTGCAGCCAGGGAATGGATCCGATGCCATCAGACCTGCCGCAGGTGCTGTCCTGGCAGTAAAACTATCCAGGCTGGAAAGGGAATCTTGCTTTCTGATCTTTCTGATGTCGATGTTGGAACCAAGGATGGGACACACACTGGCCCTCATAATCACGTGGACATGTGGAAACCCAGTAAAAGACTGGCGTCTAGTCCCACCTTCAGTGAGAGCGTGAGACAGAAACGCTGCTTGCAGTATGCTCACTGGAGCTCAGGCCTTCATATATTCTTACCAGGTGCAAGGGGATTTTATTTCATTGCTTATCATACCAAAGGAGGAAACAGAAGATAATTCTGCCTGACTTCTTGTTATACAGGAAAAAGGACAACCCCCCCACAATTAATGTTTCCTTGATGAAATAAAGGATGAAACAGAAATGCTATCGCCAGGCCCGGAGGAATGGAAAACTCCATCACAGGGAAGGGACAAACCCCACACGTGCTGGGATGAAAAAGCCATCTCTGCTCAGATACAGCAATGAAGAGCAAATCACTTACTTGAGCAAATGCTGGGCTACTGATGGGTGAGCAGTGAGCCGGCCGCTGTACATCTCCAAGGAAGCCCACTGCATGATGGCCTGGTGCATCCGGTACTGCACCGTCAGCATCTTCACAATCTTCTCCCCGTACCTCTCGATGAGACGCTCCATCAAGCTGAGAGAAAGGCCCTTGGCAGCAGCCCTGCATGGGAAAGGCAAGTCAGAAGTGGAGTCTGGATGTCTGTTCTGAAGTGACGATCTAAGGTACAGATGTAACCCTCTCTGGACTGAAGACTCAACCAGCATCTCCCTGCGGATGCAGCCCCGGCAGTGCCGCAGCTGGAACTGAACGCCGTGTTGGTCAGTGCTAACGGTGTTAAGCTGCAATGCTCTCTGGGCCCCACTGAGCACCCTTGTGCAGCTCTGCTGGGATGGCGTCACCTCCCTGGCGTTCCCACTCTGCTTCACTGGGTACCAACAGGCCGTGAAGAGGGAGAAGGAGATGGCTGCAGGGTCCCGAGCGTTATTTTCCAGTGTAGGCTCCCCAACAGGGTGAAGACCCTCAGGGACAGACTTCTGCTTTGCACGGAAATCGGATCAGCTTGGACACGTCAGGGTGGAGATGCCTGCTTCCCTTTCCTGTAGGGAAATGACCTAGGGGTGTTGCCACCGTAATGCAAGAGATGCAAACAGTATCAGGCATCCCTGCCTGCAGCAGTAGCTTCTCCCACCCAGACCTGCTCAGCGTGGTTGGAATAAGATGAGCAAGGGTGCCCAAGATGGCTACTTGGGGAAGCGGCTCCAGAACAAAGACCTCTTAACCTGTAAGCTCATCCTGTCAGCATCCTTAGTCACACTGTTCATAACGAGCTCTAAACACTGCATCTGTCAGTGTAACATCACACTCACGTTACTGCAAGCTCGGCAATGGCATCAGAATCACCTAATGCATTAGCATCAGAGCTCGACCCAAACCTTGAAATGTTTGCTGTCAACACAGCCAGACCTTGCTAATGTTTTATCAAGACATTTGCTGCTCAAGCACTCTCATTACTCCTTGGCCGCTCACCCCAGACTAATGCATTAATGCATTTCAGCGCTTGTTGCTTTATTATCCATTAGGAAAACCAACACTCCATCACTTCTGGCAAAGGTTCCATGCTTAGCTCTGTGACACAAATTAATAAAGCTTCTAATGAAATAAGCCCTTCAGGAGCCTATTTGCTTTCTCTTCACCGCACAGAAAGGGTTTGTTAGAAGCCTCGCCTAGCGGTACCGTCTGAGGAAGAAGGACAAGAGTCGCTGTACTTTGATTTTGCATTTTGAGCATTTCAGGGCACGAAGAGTTCTTTCACACTATGCGTCCAGTGCCTTGCACAAGACTGTCATTCAGGGTCAGGGGTTCTGGTTGCTACCAGAACACAATGAACAAGCATAATGATGATGAAATTATGATAGAGAACAGCTCAGGAAAATTATTTCTGTCAAAGCTAAGGGGCACAGCACGCATTCAATTACTGCCGTGGGAAGCATTACATTACTACATGGCACCACAGTGAGCATCTTGTTTGCTGTACTGGCCAGCCCCGTCATGTTAACAACAGGGCACTTGGTACATGTAACAAGAGACTGCAAATTTGTTAAAACTGCAGAAGAGAAAATTGAGGGTAGATCTTTCTGAGAAGATGAGTCTCGTTAGCCCTCCTTCTTGCTAAATCACAGAAGGCAGCAGACAAGGAAAAAAAGGGGTCATAAATGCCAAACGGACGCAACTGCAGGACTTTGGAGACAGCACTGCTTTTCAAAGGCTGTTGTAACATTAACGAGCGTTGAACAACACATACAGGCACAGAAGCCAGGAGGAGGGCTGGCAGGTTTGCACTAAGGATACTGTGCTTTACACAACAAAGGTTTCCAGCTGCGCAGCGCATTTCACTGCTGATCACGAACCCCACTCCGCTGGCCATGAAGCCTTCACAGCTCCCCAGCCCCAGCGTTGCTACTGGCGTGTACTTACAGAGGTTGTTACGAGCTGTCTGCACTCAGACACAAGCACCCACCTGGAATAGCCATTCCCTCAGGAACAGCCCCACGTGACCAGGTAATTGGGGCATTCTGTGCCTGCTTCTTACTTGGTCTTTGCCTAGAGCACGGCCACTATCACCAAGATAAAAATGCTTCTGGTTCCTTCCACCAGCTACCTCCTGACTGGCTGATGAAAAAGCACATGCTGAGTCACTTACAGGTGATCTAGCTCTCAGGGCCAAGAGGGCACTATGAGGCTTTAATTGCCCCAGCCTCACCCAGGACCCACAGCCTCTGCCCGTGGGCCCCGTTTAAGTTCAGCACTGGGCCCTCAGGCCCTGCCTGAGTTGTGTCCTAGCTCTGTCTCCTGGATGGAGAGATCCATGGACCTTGGCTCTATACTGCTGGTCACTTTGATCCTGTCTTTAGCTGTGTCTTTTAGATGAATCCTGGACCCATGTCATGGCTTTGTTTCTAGCCAACCTCCTGATGGGGGACCCCCTAGATGGACCCTGGACCTGGTTCATAGCTTGCTGGAGCTGTTGACGAACCCCCGTATCAGCACTTGGCTCTGCTCGCTGTACTCAGACCCCATGGGACTGGGGCCTGTTGCTGACGATGCTGTTCCTGGTCCATGCTGCTGCCAGACGCCGGCTGTGTAAGTCACATTGGGCAACTCAAGTGAGACGTGAGCGATATCAAAATAAGATGCTCTCAGAGTCTTAAAGGGATGCAGCAAGCTCAGCAGCCTTACCAATCAAAGGTACCTCCCATCTTCTTTTGGTCTTTACTCCCCTCCCTCAGCTCACAAATCCTTGCAAATCTAAGAGCAAGCCTAAAACTGATTTTCACGCAGAACTAGCAGGAAAACCCTAGTGTGTTTTAATAACAAATATTCTGAAGTTTTTCTTGTAATGCTGTACCATAAAGCATGGAGAAGGCATTCAACCTCACAGCAAGCCTTAGAAATAGTGCTCTTCTACACACTAACAGCACAGTTCCCACCACAGGGATCTACATGAGGTTATATGTTGAATTAATAACAAGGATATTAAACTGCTTGCGAATATTTCACCTGTTAATAAGTTTCCTATTATTTCACCGCTCAATTAATTCCTACAATGGTTGACTTCTATGCCAACAAAATCATAAGAGCACTGAGCAAAAGCTTTTTAAGTATCAATTGCTTTAGAGAAATTAAATTGGATAGGAGGTTGGACAGACAGTCACGCACCTGATGCTCAGGAGTATCTATTTTAAAGTGCCTAAAATAAAGCTAGGAAAGCTAAAATTACCAAAACAAGCCCATAGCAGCTGGTATTTGCTGCAAACCTGGTTTCACCTTGCTTCACGTGCAGGCAAAGGCTGTACTTTGCTCAGCTGCACCCTCCCAGGGAGGGGTGGGGGTACCAGGATAGATCCCAGGGAGGGAGGATGAGGCCATGCTGCTCTTCAAAGGTGAGGCTTCCTCCTCCAGCTCTTGGAGGAAATGCTGCACGCTAGCAGTGATAGCCATAGCCAAGTGGAACTAAAGATTTCAAGGGCTCTTGTGCCAACCGTGCTGTGAAATACCCTTTATGGGCTGGGTGTGAGGAGTCAGCCTGCCACGTAGATGTCAGGAACCATCGTTACTAGGGGGAACAAAAGGGAAGTGCTTCCTACAGAGGGATGGAGCTCTGCCCTCAGTCATGATATACCTTTTCTTATTCATCTTCTGGATAGCTGGTCTCCTCCCAAAGAGGCAAAAGCAGATGTTGGTGTGACTCTGATCTCCGGTGTGCACCACCGAATTCGGACAGCAAAGTCTGGAGAAGGATGTCACTGCGTTTTCCTACCTCAAGAGCTCTGCATTAAGATCTGGGATGTCAAAACAGGCTGAGGCTGTTGTGGACATGCAAAGTATGAGCTGCCCTTTGCTTTGTGCCCTGAGCTTTTTGATCCTGGTACAGGTCTAAGAGGTTTCATAAATAGGTAAAGCAGTAGTAAGTGAGGTTGTGCAGAACGCCTCCTTTCTCTGGATACTGTGGATTTCTTTTATTCCTTGCAAATATGATGAAGGAGGGTAGCTTGTTCTTTCCAGCTGTGGAGGTTACCAAAGAAAACCAAGGTCTGGCACTTGCTCTTCAGTGACAAAGCAAAAGCAAATCCATTTGGACCTGACATGCAAATCAGCAAGCTACTGCGCACGGAGGACTAGCACGTGGATTTGGGATGGTGGAGACATCCAGACTGACTGCTAACAAGACGGCAAAATATTCCTGTGCTTGTCTAAGAAACTAGTTAAGAGCAAGAGGTCTGATAAGTATCTGCAGATATCTGAAGAGTACAAAACGAAGTTAATAAATCAAAGCGCTGATGTGGAGACAAATTAATTAGGATGTCAGAAAAGGATGGAATGAGGACTAAAATGAAAACAAGGAAAACAAATGTTCCTGTCAGACAGCAGAAAGAGTCCTGGCATTGAGATGTTCCCTGGGACCAAGCCAAAACCCAGCAGGAGGCTTGAAGCCAATGTCTGTGAACTCTGGAGTGGGCTGCCAAGAGGGAAACAGCGGGGGACTGGCATCTGCCACCACTGGGAGGTCTTTCAGAAGAAACACATACAGCACGGACAAGCTGTGGGTGAACATACTGTAAGGTGTGTGTGGGGATGCCCTCTGCATCCTGAGATAACTCCAGGCATGTCATAAAGCAAGCAAGAGGAGCATTGTTCAGACTCCCCACAAAAACTCCCTTTGCCTCAAGTGGAAAAAAACCTGATGATAGTAACTGTTAAGTGCTGAATCCACAGAGAAAAAAGCAGATAACAAGGCGGCAGATACAGCAGACAGCCTGGCTCTCCGAGCTCAGCACAAGCTGCGCGGAAGCCTAGTTGTGCTTGCAGTATGGCTCCTACAAAGTATCAAAGTATTGCTGTTTAACAGAGGCTTCCCACTTAAGCAGGACTGACTTCACGTACCGTAGTAACAGACAATCCTTCGGTCAGCCCAGATTCGTCTCAGCTAACTTTAGACCCTTCACTGAGGCCCCGAAAATAGGAGTCCACCCACCTCGGGTCTGCTGTCATCAATGGAGGAGAAGGGGAAGGTAGGCGGAAGGGTTTGAGTCCCCTGCATGAATCATCCCTGGAAATAGCTTACCATTTACCATTAACCAAAGAGGAGCTGGCAAGTGATTCGGTGCCTTAATTAGATCTCTGGAATTACCTAACAAGATGGAGGTAGAAGGAATTTGCCTCTGTGTTGCATCTCACAGCCTGCAGGGACTGTGAAAAGCATAAAGCAGTGCTCTCCAGTGTCTGCTTTATTTGCATCGCGCAGGCAGACAGTGCTGTAAAGAGGAAAGCTGTGTTCTGTGCTGTGTTCGATAAAGCTAATGCTTTTACTTGGGCAGCAATTAAAAACAAGTCCAGAGTTCAGATCAGTAAGAAAAAGAGCTAATAATTTTTAAAGGCATTTGGATTTCTCAAAATAAGTTGTTCTAATTGATCAAAACTTGCCAGCTTTTGCATTTAATTAGGAGGCTACTGAGCCACACTCTTGTCAGCTGCTCCAGCTGGACCTCACTGCACATCTTCTCCAGCACAAGCTGGTTGGAGGGTTTCATTAGACAACAACAGAGCTTTCACACAGTTTTACTTTCTACCAGGATAACATATGCCATCCCAGGTATATTCTACAGGACAAATACTCTGCATTGTGGTACTTGAACCCCCTGCAGATTCAAATGGTCTGTCCAAGAGCCAGCCCCCTGCTCTACAGAGCCAGCAGAGTTGAGGGACACACTGCTAATCTGGAAAGAGGAGAGGGAAATTTTGCTATTCCCAGATGGAGGCTAAGACTAGAGGGTAAGACTCCAGATCAGTGCCTGCCTGAGGAGCACCCACTCTAATTTCTGTATGTACAGTTTCTACATACCAGTGCACCCATCTGCAATTACTACCTGTGGCGCTGCTACCAAGGGCTCCCACTGAGAGGAAAGGTAAAGCCATAAACAGCTCAAAAAGCTTTATTTTCCACTTGTTTTCCTGCATTCTTCATCTTCCAACAGTCTGCCACCTAAGCAATGGGCAAAGCTTGAAAATACCCAGTTTTGCATAATTTTGCTTAACAAGATGCCAGCCTTTAGAAGTGAGGGGAAAGACAGTAAAGATGGACTCACAGACAAATGTCGGGCTGGGGTTCAAGACATCTTGCTGAGTCCTTGAAGCCATTACAGGTTTTCTGTATGATGTGGGATGAAATGGGGAGAATAAGCCTTCTTCCCGCTTCACTCTGTTTATTCAGATCATAACAGGGACCATCTCGCATGATATACACCATGCCATGGAGGTTCTGGACAGGCTTTCTACAGCAGGCTAGATACCTCCAGCAGACAGTGGAGGAGCGTGCTTATCACCTGCCAAGATCTGCAAAAAACAAGCATCTGTGCATCTGATAATGGTGAATTGAGAAGATGATGCAGCACCTTAACGTTATTTGCTCCATCTCTTAGCCACCTGCTGGGAGCCGCTGCCTCCCTTGGATTTTTCATTTCCTGTGTCAAAATTCAAGTGAGATTATAGATACGTATCTTGCTCATTATTTTTTGGAAGCAGGAGAGAAAGTTTATGAAAGCAGCCTCTGCGGAATGACGGTTCAGTAACTCCAGATCTAGAGCTAGATAAACATGTGCACATTTATATCTTAAACAACCCGAAGGCTCCCCAGTACTATCTGGAGTATCCCCCTCCAAGCACAGGCAATTTACACTAGCCACAGATCTTTTCCCCAAACTAACTGTCCTTAATATGCAAGTTGTAGGTAATGTCAGGTTTTATAATCACTGTGCTGTGTGATAACACAGCATCTCGGTGGGCCAGCTCCCACATTAATATGCTAAATAAATAAATGTGGAACCACAGCAGCAGAATTTAATAAAGGGAAGAGAAGACTTGGATTAAACTGAGTATGAGCCTGAATACACTCTACAGAGCCTGCAGTCAGCAAAGAGGAGGTAAACCAGGCCACCCTTCTTGCCAGGCAGAAGGAAACCTCATGTAGAAAAACAGATCAGCTTTCTTAAAAACAAACATTTTAAAGTTTATATACAAATACTGGTCAGTGAAACCAGAATTTGTGTCTCTGTTTTGTTCACCTTCTGTTTGCTTACCATTTCACTACTTTGAATGGCTGATGTGACTGCTTTAAACTGTTTTTTGAACAATTTTTCTAACCACTCTGAAAATTACTTCACGTAACAGAGAAAACAAAGAATTCAAATACAGTGCTGCTAAGTAAGCGAAATCGAAAAAATGTCTCAACAGATGACAGGTCTCTCAGGAAAAACTTCTGTCAAAATATACACAATTTTGAGTAATCCAACAGCAGTGCATAGCATAGGTACTCCTCCTCACTGAAGAGAAAAGCCGAAGCAAACACCACAAGCTCGATGTACTGAATTCTTTGGAGCCGGGGCATGTTTCAGGTGAGCGACGGAAGGATGCAGAGAAGCACACAGAAAGCAACCTTCAATCCCACAGCAGTACCAGCCAGGACAGCACCCTCTGATTTCATGCCATTTACCTGCTGCTTATCTCAGCAGCACCTGCCCCTCACGCAGAGGCCGTGGCAGAGTGGGAAGGTCCCCATGTCATTACAAAGGCTTTTTGAGCAGAGCTGTTTCCATGATGCTGTAGACCCACCTCTGACATTCCCAGTGTGACAGATCTCCCCGAAACATGGTTCGGCATGAGTTTCTGCCCGTTCTTCCTGCCTCACTGCACTCACCCTCCCTTTCTGCCCTGCTTTTTCTGCAGAGGATCCTCTCCATTGTGGGCACACAACTCCTCAGTAAATGTGGGACAAGGGCAAAAGGCAACCTTGAAGAAGTCTGGGACTCTAGCCGCTGGATTTGTGTCCCTGGCACAGCTTGACGGACCTCTGCAAACTGAGCACAGCAGTGCTTCAAAGGCAGACAGCTCCCTGTCACTGTATGAGACAGTATTCCCACGCGAATGGCCAGGATCTGGTACAGAATTGCCATCTGTTTCTGAGGTTTGCTTTAGCAGCTCTACCAAGGCAACCCACCTAAGGTTGTTCCTACAAAACTCAATCCAGTGCGCGGATTCTTGCAGGGCACATTTCTCCTCCCACATGGACAGCAGCCTCACACCTTTGAGAATTCCCGGCAGCTCCAGAGCGGGGATATAGGCTCAGACTGCTCTCCCTGTCTGCAAACTCAAAACCCTTGCAAGGCCTGGAGCAGCTGCCCAGCAGGCACTCATCAGCACAAAAGGCCACTCTCCAGTGCCTTGCTGACTACACATATTTTGCTATTATGTGGCTTGGTCAGCAGCACGTAAAACAACCGTCATGTCCTCGTGCAATAAGAATGCCTGCTCAGATGAAGCTGCATTAAACTTTAAGCAGTGGCTATCAGTAAAACAGGTCTGATGTAATTCTGGCAGTGTGACCACACCCAGCTCATGGGGGATACCAATAAATAACCCACATTAACGAAATGTCTTGACACTTGAGGCATTCAGAANCATTTGGCTGCGTAAATAACAGGAGGACCCGGGACCACGAACCNTTCCTTACTTGTGAGAGATGATGGTGGGGGGAAGCTGTTTGTGATCACCCGCCAAGATGCACTTTGGAGCCTTCAGCAGAGGTATCCAGCAGCTGGCTTCCAGGGCCTGAGCACACTCATCTATCACCACGAGATCAAAGTGATTTTCAGGAAGCAGCTTCAGTGGGCCATCAGAGGAAGCCCCTAATTAAAGCAGAAAGTGCACAGCTTAGCAGGGAAGCACAGAAGAGCAAGCGACCTGTTTTTAAAACAAACCACACACAATTTAACTGTGATTGAGGAAGGCAGGTAATGTTCTTTGCAGAGATTTAGAAATTCAGCTCTGTAGTCCATGCCAAATACGTATATATTCATACATTTATGTCAGAATTGTTTTTGCAAATTTCTGTTTGTCCTTTTTTCCCCTGGCATCTGGGCCCAGAAGCTTCCAAGTATCTTTGAAACCAACAGTGAAACCCAGATGACAAACAGAACAATATGCTCGAATACTTCACCCGGAGCAGGAGCAGAGCAGAAGCACTAATGAACACCCACTTTCCTTCTGCCCTCAAATGCAAACAAAACTTGTCACCAACCAAAACTGAAAGGATGGCAGACTTGAGACTTGCCTCGCCTGACACACCAAGGGACAGCCCAGGAGGGACAGATCAGTTGAGACCCTGCCTCCTCTGTTCTGCTGACCGCGGCTGTGCTACTCTGTCCTTCCTCATGGCAGGAGGAGAAGGGAAAGCACAGGAGACTAATCAGACAGCCACCACAAGGGCTATTTTTTATATCAGATGTCCAATTGTAATGTCAAATACCCTTACACATGTCCTGCTATAATCCAGACATGAACCAGTATTAATCCACGCATCGATCAGAACTGTGAATTTCGGAGGCATGAAAAATATTGCTGTAATTCACAAGGGATGCAAAAGGAGTGGAGGATTAAGAAGCCAGCATGCTAGACAAGGAGATTTTTACTCACGCCGTTCACAGAAATGTTTTTTCAAGAGCTCCTGTGCTATTGCAATGTAGCTCTGAATGCAGCTCTGATTAGGGGTGATTTTGCTTTGCCACTATAAATCCTGCTGCCTCTACAGCTCTGCATCAGTTCAGATGTTACTATTTGTCAATGGAGAGACCACGATTTCCTTAAAAAAATTTTTTCCACCCTATATGGATCAACTCTGGTAACAAGGGGCATATAGTTTGAACTTGACTTTCACAATTTTGCCATGCTGAAGGTGGAAGGAAAAGAAGTAAGCAGAAAGGTTCTATCTAAAAAAGACTGTACAAATGTTGCATGCAGCTGTGCAGATGGTTTTCTTCCCTCAGAGCCTCGCAGCTCGACTTGAGTTTATCGAACTCCCTTTCACTAAAGGTCACTGGTGTCCCTGTGCGTTGCCATGACTAAATTCTCTGTCTGCTGAACCTAGCAACAGAGCTGTTTGGCTTGCATAAATAATAATTCCCATCAAACTCCATGGTTTCAGACAAATACCAAGATTGCTCAACTGAGGAAAACACAAAATCCAAAGCCCTTGTCTGTCCATCACCTTTCTCTGAAGCAGAATTGCACCGACCTCCACACTAGCTAGCAAGCCCCAGAGACCCAGGAGATAATCACATCTGATGAACACAGCAGTCAGTACAAAATACCAGTTTTACTGAAAAAAAGGACACCTTCCCCTGTTTTTTCAGGCAAAGTTACAAGAAGTGAGAGGCAAATGTGAGAGAGCAGTGAGAGCAAATAATGCACTGGAAGGATTTATCTGTCCTTTAACCTTCACAATAGTACTTGTGAATGCCCCATGAGGTTCTTTTTTTATGACCTAAAACTACTGATGTTTCCCTTCAGCAAATAATCCCTGAGCAACCAAATCTGAAGATTGTAAGTGGGCCCTGGAGTACTACACATCTGATCCAGAAAAGTACTGTAGCACGTGTTAAACTTTAAGCACTTATGCTCCCCTTTGATCGCCAGGGTGTTACTTTCCTACTTGTAGATGCAGACGTGCCTACGTATGCTGCCTGACGAGTATCTGGAAGTGCTCCCTAAATCCCACATCGTGTACACCACCTGGGTGACTTACAGTACCAATCAAACACACAGAGACTGAGCCCAGGCTATGGAAACATGCAGTACTCGATCAGTCACAGAAATGATCCAAGCAGAAACGCAATTCCACATGACTTCTAAAATCAGTAAGCAGATTGCACACCTCCAATAGCACTTGTTTACTCACTGAAAGCTCAGCTCCTACTCAGAACCAACAAAGATGGGCCACGTTGGCTCACACCAAAGGCCCTTCTAGACCCATATTCTTTGCTAAACATCACGTGCCAGAGTGCGAACAGGGAGAATCCCACTGTGGAGGAGTGTGAGAGCTTGCAGCAAATTTGACTGAACTCCCAGGAGCTTGGAGCAGGAAGACTAAGTCTCCCTCCTATCCTGGCAGGATGCCACATTGCAGGGCACGTGGTTTACGTGAGTCCTGGCAAGGGAGGTAAAATACTGCAAAGAAAAAGAGGATCTCACACCTGTATTTGTAGCAAGGACAACACTGGCATGGGTAATGGCTGCAGCCATGGCAGTTTCTTCTCGTTCCTTCAGCTCCTTTCTCAGCGCCTTAATCTCACTGAGAAAATGGCTCCGCTCTCCCTTGTCTTGAGCCTTTCTGGTTTTTGCCTATAACATAGAAAAATCAAGATAGAGCAAACTGTTTCTAGCCCTAGCGATATGTTTAGCTTCTCAGATAACCAAAGAACCCGGATACAGCATGGCTTCTTCATGTCCACTATGATCCATTGGCTCATCATAATCAGCCCCATGAAACCTTGGTTTCTCTTCCCTCTCCCTGCCAGAAAGCCCCTTTCATAAGCAGTGTTGCTTGAAGCATAAAGAGTATGTCTGCAAAAGATGAACTATATCAATATAACCCCAGCCTCTGAGCAGAAAGCAGCCACATGAGAATATTGCTGCTCATCAGACCATCCCGGAGCATCAAGAGTAACTCCATCACTCAGGGTCCAGAGAGCAATTTCTCAGACCTAGTCAGTCCATGCTTAAACTCCTCTGGCTACACATTTTGATAGTCTTGAATTGTGAGCATACAGTGTTGAAGAGTAACTCCCTGTCCTCAAATCCTGTGTTCAGCCCTTCCTGCTCTGCCCTGTACTTTCCCAATGCCCCAGAGATCAGCGGGGAGAAGGCCAGACACTTCAGTCAATCCGACAGCCCAGTCTATGCACCGGTCGAAGCACCTGTGTACAAAGCAGGGAGTAATGTACAGTGGTGATAAGGCTTAATGGGAAGAAGGGTCTTGTGCCTTTTCTGGGTGAGGAACCAGGACTTCTATCTCATTCTGCTCCGTTGCTCAGGGGAAGCAGGGACCCTCTGCCTTGAAGTGACCTTGAAGTAGGAGGGGTCCCGAGGTTGACTGCACCGTGTCCAGCCAAAGCAGCAGCTTGGCATTTTTAAAAAAGCATCTCTGAGCTGCTGTGAATGATTCAGAGCGATATCTAGACAGGCTCATGGCTTTTTTTAGCAATGCCTATGAAATAATCTAACACATCAAATCATCACCACTGGTTGCTAGCGCTTCCTCGGCTACAGACCAGCAGCTAAAAGACAACGGCCAAGCTACCATTCACTGCAAGTAACCTTGAGAAAGCTACCCACACTCTTAGATGGACGTTTGGATCATTTCCTTGGAGGTAAGGCTGATGACTTGAGAAAGGTGTAAAAGCTGCAGACAGAAGCTTTTATAAGCAGCCAGACCAGTAAGACCTGATATATAATCATCCTCTGTATCGATGGATTCTCTAGTGTCTAACATGGTTCAGCTCATATTGCAGCCTTTCTCCTAGGAAAGACATTCGGATGTCTCACTTCTCTACTCATCCAACTGTTCTGGTTAAACTTGTAGCTATTTAATACCTGTGAGAGAGCGCTACATGTCTGTCAAATGTAGCCAAAATTGGCTGATAGACTCAGAAGGTTTAGGGGAGGGATCACAGACAGATACACAGATAACATGATCACACAGGCATCTTTTCCTCAGCTTGATTTAACAGGACAGGGTGGGCACCAGGCCTGATATTCACTGAGCTGGAGACAAAGCAGATTAGCATCGACTTCCTCTCTGCTAGAAACAACGGAAGATTAGAGAGCAAAACCGATGGTGCCAGTAGGGCCAGGTTTAATGTCTGTTCTGCAAAAAAGATCTAGTTAGCAAATTAACAACAGCAGCTGTTCTCTGGTGTTGGCTGGTGACATTAAGATCCAAACATCCGACTGACTCTCAGCTCTGAAAGCAGCTGAGGGAGCAGGGAGCCCAGTCCAGAGGTAACAGAACCCCATCAGTCAGCCCCAAGGATGTTGCTTGGCACGCTATGAGTCTGAACCCCACTCAGTCCTCGTTAGGGCTCGGTGGGTGCCAGCAGGTTCTAATTGTCCTGATCTGCCTCGTTTGGGCCCCCACCCACACACTCATTGGCCTGGGAGCTGCATTTAAGGCCAGACCTTAGCCCCTGCCTGAACTATAGGGTTTGTGTCCTGGGTCTGGCTTCCTTTCTGGGTTGACTGCCTCATTGCTCTGGAGCTGTCTGGTGACCTGGGCTGCCAGCTGAGCCTGCTTGGCATTGCTGGACCCGTGCTGCCTTCTCGCTCAGGTACTGTGGGACTGTGCCCTTGTAGAAGCTGGTGTCCTGGGAAGCCTGAATGGGTGAGGGAAGGAGATGCAAAGGGGTAAAAAATGTGCAGAGGGTTTTGTTTATATTACTGCTTTTTCTGTGATTGGAGTAGTGATGAAGGAATGGAGTGGGAAGAGTCAAAATGCGGAGCGACAAAAGAAGAAATTATTACAGGGGCAAGTANNGTGTGTTGCAGGGGAGAAATGGAGGTAGGATGAGCACAAGATGGGCCAGTACCTTGGAGGTGAGCTCTCTGCAGCCCAGAGAGAAAAAGAGATGCTATGGAGTCAAAAGGTCCGATCATGGGCAGCTCAAAGCATTGCTGTGCAAGCTGAATTGCAGCAGTGTGTTAGCTTTGGGGGGCTTTTTGGGTATTTTGGGGCAGAACAAGCCTTGGTGGCCAATCCCTATACCCCAGCACCATGTACTCATTCCTCTAGGGAGGAAGCAGATGGAGACCTTAGGGCTGAAGGCTCCATCTTCTCCCTAATTTCCCTTCTACTATGGAAAATCAGCAGTGGAAAAAACCTTCTCCCACCTTTCAAAGTGCCTCCTAGTAAGAGGAAAGGGAAAATTAATTCCTAGAGAGAAAGATGCAAAATAAATTAAGAAGTGAAAAAGACTTGGCGTAGAGCTGTGACTACAACCAGGTCTCCATCCCAAGAGATAAGTACATCCTTTGTGAACTTGCCTCTTGGCCACAAGTACAACTTCACCCAGCTCTCGGGTGCCCTCTCTTTCCTTTACATTATGGGCAAGAACAACTTGTTTGTCATGTGACTTCCCTAACCACTCCGCAACAGAAACATGGCATGATGCATAACCACATTTGGGAAAACTGAAGGTGCTGCTGTGATGGTGGCTGCAGAAGAATGTTGGTGGAGCTGAAAGCCGTGTTTGGTCTGCATCATTTGAAAAAGTAAATGTGCAGTGCCTTATTGGAAGGCAGGACAATATACTTGGGCAACTATGATGCAAATTATGTGCAGGGGTATGAAGATGCCCTCCTGCATCCCTGATCAAGACAGGATCTCTTTTGAGGTAGATACATCTGCAAAATGGCTTCTGGATAATGCTGCTACCAGAAGGGGGAGGGGGGGAAATCTAATTAGTATTAAAACCTACTATCTCAAGTAAAAGAGATACTTTGTAAATTAAGTTTAGGAAAATTAGGTTGTGAAAGAAGAAATTAAGGATGCATTTTTATAGCGTACCCTGTTTTCTACTTGAGGTGGCTGAGAGTGGGAGGGAGTGTCAGGACAGCCAGACATCTCATTAGGAAGTGAATTAATGATGTGAATGTTTCTCTCGCTCTCTGGTGAAGAGGACTGTATGAACAATGCCAGACATAATCTGGAGAACATGGCACTGCAGCATCTCCCCATGCAGCAGTAATGACTGATTTTGCCACTTCAATGAGGAATTCAGTTAGGAGGAGTTCTGCCCTCAGCTCCTGCAGCAGCAGCTGAAGATGACCACTGGTGGCAGGCAACTGAGGTGGCTCAGGCAGCCCCTGGTAGAGAGGCTCTCTGTCATGTACCTTTTCAGGGTGGAAGCCTTCCCTGTTTTCTAAACTGCCGGGCTTGCACTGCAGTTCCTTTCCTCCAAGGCCAGGTTAAATGCCTCCCAATTAGAGTAAAAGGGATTATTCCAGGTGATGCACATCTCCAGCTGTCGCTGTTAGTCCCTCCACTATGCTATTTTTTTCTTTCCTTTCCTCTGAAGTGACCTTTCTACTGCTGACTGACCACAAAGAGAGGCTCATGCCCACCAATATTTTACCCCTGCCTGTACAGAGTAAGATCCAGTCTGGGAGCATCACTGTGGGCTCATGGTGCCCTGAACCCACAAGTATCAGGGTGCAGGCTGGCTGCATACTGCCTGTGGCTCACATGATTTGCCTCTAGCCACTGATGTCTGGGGCAACCCGGAGCACCTGGCTGTAATGATTGTCTTTAAGAACATCCAAGAAGTGGCAGAGTTGTTCCTTAGGTCTAGAGACAAAGCAGCTTGCCTGGCTGGCAGATCAGGTACTGCTAATCTAGAGAGCTGGCATTCAGGTGTGACCCACATGGGGCATGTTGCAGGGACACGTACAAAGGCCTGGTCGATGTCCTTCCTGATATCCGCCACTATCTGGGCATTGTCACCACGGGCCAAGACTGCATCCAAGGAATGCTGCTGGATGGGCTCCAGCAGGCGAGCAGGGTGCCCAAGCCGCAGGATGCGGGCTTTGTAGCCAGCCAGCCTTTCCACCAGATTATCCACAGCGACATTGGAAGGGGCACAACACAGGACCTGCAAGGGCAGAAACCAAGTGCTTGTTAATGACAAGGACAGTAAAATGCTGGAGCAATAGTGGCCAAGCAGGAAGACTCTCAGCAGAGAGAGGGAGACAAACACATGTCTACAGGGAATAAACTACTGCCATCTCCACAGACTCCAGACACCAAAGGCAATTCTCACCTTGCTTTGAAGCACTAGTGCAGTCTTCAATAAATAGCAAACCTGAGCTTTGAAGCCTGTATTTGCACCTAATTTCAGCTGACAGGGGAAGCTCCCTGGTCCTTGCAAGCCAAGCTAGACCCTGCAGTGCAGCACAGCTGTTGCTGGATCTGCTCCAGCTGCCATGAAGCCCAATGGGTTTGCAAAATAAACCAAGGTGATCGCTGTCCCTGCAGTCCTGCCACTGGTACTCACTTTCAGGCCTTGCTGTACAGCTTGCAGTATGATCTCTACTAGTGTGGTGGTCTTCCCTGTGCCAGGTGGTCCATGGACGATGGCAAGCTCCCTCTGTGCCAGTGAGAAGGAAACAGCCTCCCTCTGCGATGCATCCAGTGAGCCATTGTAAAGCTTCAGAGGCTCTGGGGAGACAGCAGGAGAGTCAATTGGACCTCAGTCCTAACTTGGGTGCTTGCCGAGAAGCACAAATCCATGAATACAAATAAGAAGCTCTCAGTAGCTGGCCCAAATCAATTCGATAATGAGAATAGCCCTCTTGCGGAGGAAAGCACACTGTGTACCACACAGGTGGCTAAAACCATCCAGACTGGTAAAAGCAAGGCTTGTTATGCTTTTGGAATGAATAGGCTACCCATCCTGCACCTGTGTCTTCCCCCTTCTCTCTCCTACCTTGCTGTATTTCAGAAGGAGCAAACATTCAGCTGTGAACACGGATAGTCTGTACGGACACTTTTCAGCATTTAGAGAGGCATTTACTTGCTATAACATCAAACATGTAGGATCTACTGGGTGTGCAGGCTGCTCTGGGTTTATTTTAAAGGTGAGCCTGCCTACTTAGTAAACCTTCAATAAAAAGAGGGGAGGAACTAGTTGATCTTGCATACAAATTGCTCCCATTCCAGTTAAACCCAACACAGCACTAGTGAGAAAGTAGCAGAAAAAACTACAGCATCTGTGAGCAGAAAAGAGCAGTCCTGCATTGTTCAGCAACAACTGAAATGGAAGGCAGGAAAAAGATACAAACTGGCAATACAAATACTAAAATTAGTTTGAGCTTTAATGATCAGAAAGGAAAAAAGGGAAACAAATATGCAAATTGTATTACAAAAGAATTGGTTTCACTACAGAAGACCAAATTCTGATAAGCTGCTTTTTACCTCCCAGAGTTATCTAATTTAAACCCATATTTATTCTCAACCCCCGTAATCCTGTTGCTAATCTCCTTGTTCATTATGGAAGTTAATTACAGCAGAGATGATGACTCATTACACTGAGGTTTACCGAAAATAACGTTCCCACGAAAGCTTATATAAGACAAATCTCTGGGCATCATTCCCTGCTGGGCATCATGTGTTTTATCGCTATCTCTGCATTAAGGGCTTGATTAAAAGCATGAAAGTTTCTCTAGTTTTAGGCAGGTTAACTTGTGTGCAACTCCCACGTAACCTCTGGCACTGACTTCTGGAGCAGCACAACCAAATGAGGTGTCTGGGTTAAACAAATAACATTTGTTGAAAAGAAGCTTGGTGAGAAACATGACTGATAGTACTTTTTCCTATTAACCTGCCTCTTGCTTTATGTATAATTTCTGAGTTAGTGAGCTAATCACTAAGAGGAGACTAGGAAGGATCCCATGGGCTGGGGAAAAAGAAAGAATAACTTAAAAACTGAAAGGCGTTTCCCACAATGAGGAACAGCTGGGACGTAGGAGTCATTGATATTTCCTTGCTCAAGGAATGAGATCAGAAACAGGCTTCTTCACACACATGCACACCCTCTTCCCTTTTAATCGCACACTGCCAAAAGTTGCTGTGTGGGCAGGCTGGCAAATGTGCCTCTTTTCTGGGCTGGGCACAGAGGGCAGAGCCTTTTAAGGGATGCTGTGGCTCCTCTAAATTCTCCTCTATCCACCAGCTGGGCTCTAAATAGGCTCACCTGAAGAAATGCAGTTTATCCACTCCAGCAGGGCTGGCCCAAGAGCTCTTCACAAGCAGTCAGTTCAGAATTTGCACAGATGCTTCCAGAAGACACCCGTGAACCCAGCTCTAGCCCTATGGTGTCAATTCTGCATTACTGCCTCCTGCTCTGCCCAAGGCTGTTCATCTCGGCCCCCGACACAGACCATGGAGACGATGGAAATAGATCTGCACCCTGGCAGGGACAGGTCTCGCTGGTGGTCAGGTAATTCAGCCCCTGATGTGCAAATTGATTTAGGATTATACCACTGAAAAAAAAAAATCTCCTTGGCCATTAAGGTTGGTCCTCCAACAAGACTTCCAGGAACCGGGATGCTTTTCTGCACAGTACCAGCAATTTAGGTGAAATGAGTTGGAGGGTGATATTCAAGTCCAGGAAACGGGTATTTGCACCCAACACAGATGGGAACAGTCCCTCCTGGGAGAAAGAGCTCGAGTTCACTAGAGCTGGAGGCCTCTCACTTCTCAAGGTACCTTCCAAAGTATATTCCTCATCATCAGTGTGTACAGGCACGAAGAGCAAACCGGACCCCATGACCAGCTCCTCTACAGTACAACTGAACTGCAGCCAACACTGCTGGAAAAAATCCAGGTGGGTGATTAAGCCTGGAAGAAGGAACTTTCCTTGCTCTCCCTATGAAGTATTTGGCACCTGAGTTGTCTGGACTGCTTAGTTTTCCCCATAGATCTCAAGGGACTTTTCATGGTCTCTGCGATGACAAGAAGTATCACATGGCAGAGCGACGAGGAGCGTTTAAGGTCTTCGCAAGTGACTTGTCACATGCGGTGGACTTGTGCCAAGAAGCCAAGAAAGTTTTGCTAGAAATCCCTGGTGCTTCCCCAGTGCTCTGCCTGCTGGGCCAGCTCTTACTGGGGAAACGCCTGCTTTTTTTTCTTCCTTCTTTCTCTTTTCAAATGTTTATTTTACAGCAATAGGCATAATTAGACACAAGCCATGCCTTTTGCACTCTGTGACTACGTGAGCCAGCCAGTGTCTGGGCACAGAGATGAACACCCCCTTGCTCTTTCTAGACTGGGACTACAGAAGAGAGCTGGTAGCTACCAGTGATCTGCACAGGGTTATGCCTACAATAAGACATAACCTTATTTCTGAAAGAAAAGGGAAGGCGTCCATTCCAGCAAGCAGAGCAATGCTGGCCTCTGCTGGCAAGCAAAGCCTCTCTATACATCCACCACAACCTATGGGTACAGGGGTCCCTGCATGTATGCTGCGAGACAGCAGCTGTGAGCAGGGAAGGAATTCTTGTTGGAGATTTCTGGTGTGAAAGACCTAAATGCTTCTGGGCCATGAGTGCAGGTTAAAGTGGAAGAGCGCCAAACAGAGCATCTCTTATGGATGGGCTTCTGGATTTGGCTTCCCAGAGTCTGACAAGAGCGCAGTTCAGAGTTTGCCTTCTAGAAAGCTTATTGTCCCAGTCAGTACCTTTCTGGAGGCAGCAAGGTAAGGGGTGGAAGTGCTTTGCAGTGGAAACCAGTCTCAATCTTAGCTGCAGATCCCATCTACCCACTGGTCATACCTTCATATGCTTCTTTCGACTACTCCATAGCTCACTTCCCACAGCCTGTCTAGTGTTTTTGTGTTATGCTAAGGATATTTATTGAGCCGCATTTTTAAGTGTTTTAAAAGAACCTGGGCTTTGATGTGCAGTGCTATAGGTAACACATGAACCTATGCACAATCCCAGCAGCTCAGGAGGAAAGACGAAAAGCGCAGATTCAGTGCATGACTCCAGTGAATACAGTCCTTCTGGCTACGCAAGGAGGGTGGGCTTGTGAGAGCGCCCTGACATTTTCATGATCTCCAGTAGCATTTCAGCTGAAATAGCAGCAGCAACTCTGCCAGTTCTCAGGAGCTGGGTGAAAGGGCACTAACTGCTTTTCTCATTATTACCCTTCTGTGCATATTGATCGTTTTTTTTAGCAAGCCAATACCATGCGCTGGTCAGATGCCAGCAGCTGCTAACTACTTCAAAACCATGTTTCTATTGGCTTTATCAGACTCCTTGTCAACCTAATCGGTTGGCGGCTGGATTTAGGCACCCTCCTGGGATGGCACAGGCTTTAATATAGAACCTCCAGGCACAGCATTTGGCAGCCTGCTCTCCCAAGATAACCCAAGCGGCTGCGATGCTGTGACGAGAAGATCACAGTGTAGCACAGCAAAATAAAAGCAACTAAAAGCTCTTTACCAGACAGGCCACAACACTAATGTAACTCTGTTCAGGTATGCCCTAAAAAGACCCTGCACAGCCAACCTTTTGGAAAATAAAAAAAAAAGCTGCTTTTCACTTTTCCCTCCAGGCTACAAGGCTCCATGTTGGGAAACGGCCACCAGCAGAAAGCACCAGCAGAGCAGAGGATGGCATTGAGACTCCACTAGCTTTGCTGCTGGGAAGAACAACCACATCGCGCATCTTTCAGCGGTACTGGTGAGTGTTCTGTGTTTCCACGTTGCGTGCTGCAGCCTAGGTGCCTACAACCTGCTTTCTTCAGGACATGAAGCTCGCAAAGACTTGCTGTCTATCCGTTGCCCTTTCAGTTCACACACCTGTAACACTTGAACCTGCTGATCAGTTTCTAACTGATTTGATATCAAGTCCCTCCATGCTTTATGAAAACGCACAGGGGTATCAGATCCCACCTAAAAGCCCTGAGACTCCCATGCTTGAAAAATGAGGCTTCTAATTTTTCCCTCCTCACTTAAAAAATTAGATTTGGGATTCTGCTGCTGCATGTATCACTTGCTGGAGCCCATTTTGCCCTTGGAAGAACACCCTTGAACATCCAGGCATAAAGCTGGGTGCTTATGACTTCCACTGGCCATTCTACTTCTTGATCTTGTTATTTGGTTCTTCCCCACTGTTTGTACAGAAGACAGTGACTAATGCTCCCCCTCTAGGTATGGATCTTATCTACTCTGGGCCTTCCTCTTTTCCTGCACAAGTGTCAGTGCTAGCTTTTTCTCCGGGCAGGTGTTTATATGGCCTCACGCCTACGCCTGGGCTTCTGATTGAAGTGGTGCTCACGCTGTGTCCTGGAACGGCGTTCATATAGATGTGTGTCTAGACCGCCAGTTTTGTGATGCACAGAACTCTGAGACTCCCAGCGGGCTTGTTTGAAATCAGATAATGGATGGGATGAGACAGATACAGGGAAGCATCTCCCTAAGAAATCAGGCTAAAAGATGCTCGGTCATGAAAGGAGGTAGTGTGCCATGGAGGAGAAGCAGCCTGACATGCTATGAGGTTTTTCTAGCCTTCTGTGTCAGAGCATGCACCTGGGAAACAACTGCTGCCTTTTGCAGACAGTCCACCCATCTGTGAGTTCCTATACTGTTGGCAGGGACACATCCCTGTGCCCTATGGTGTAGAGGACACCCGGGGAACTGCATGTGCCATCAGATAAGCATAAGAGACAGGATTTATCCAGCCAGCTGCTGAGTGCCCTCCCCTTCAACTCAGTGGAGGCTGGCAGCTCAAGGCACATTGCAGGACCCATTTAAAGTTAGTCATTACTATTTAATTCCTGGCTAGTATAACATCTTTCTGGTTGGGGAGAAAGGAGCTATAAAGTGAGAAGGTAAATGGAAGGCCTTTCCACCTTGCCAGAGCATTTTGCTGTTCTCAGGTGATATGCCGCCTTCTCATATTGCATCTCCTCTGTCTAATGTGGCTGAATGTTTCTATCAATCAGTTTTCCCAGTGCTGGGGAGATGTAAAATTCATCTCTGTGCTTAGTTTGGCACATCTGAGCAATGTGGTGAAAAGGAATTTTTCTTCATTAGAGAGGCAGTTCTGCTACCACAAGGGAAAAAGCAGAGCTGAAGCTGATAAGTTAGTTCATTAAAACTTAATTCTTTTATCTAATATTAAAAACCTGAGTACACCAAGGTCCCTAGGTAGCCAAAAGGCTAAGAGGTTTGACTCGGACTAAGCTGTGTGCTTAGAACTACAGACATATGACACCAATGGTAATTCTTTGACCTGGGTATATCATATCAGAAGCCTAGCCTGAGGGTATACTGCAGGGGAATGTGAGTGTGTATGTCAAGGAGACAAACCACTGTGAACAACCAAAGGCAGCCATCAAAGTAAGAGAAAACCTGCAACAGCAAGCACAGGGCGCAAGGAAATGTGGTGGGCAGGAAACCGAGCAGAACCCTGGCCAGCAAGGACCCGGGCAGGGATGGATGGTGCCACCCATGGCAGTCTGCTGAGTGGTGAGAGGAGAGACCGGAGCTCCCCACATGGCTTAGAGACTGCCAGCCCCATCCCGCTAGGCAGCTTCATCCACCCTCTGCCTCCATGCCCTGACTTTTGCAGCCAGGATGATATTTCCCTTCTCTCAAGGGATTATATTCATTAGCAGTTGCCAAGCACTCAGATGTTTTGCTGATCAGAGGCTTTGGCTTCCCCATGGTTTCTCTGAAAGGGTAAGCTGTGTAATTTCATCTTTCATTTTTCCAAAGACTCACAGCAAAAAAGATCTAAGTAAAAGGAGATTCTACTTGTATGCAATTTTTTTTGACAGCTGTTGGTAAAACAAAGTTGTGAGGTTTTAAGTATTTGATGAAACCAAAGCAGCCTGCACATCTGCAACTTGACTGAAGACAATCAGAAGGCTGTAAAGATAAAAATACAAGTGTTCCCATGCTGCTTCAAACTGCAGCAGCTTCACAGCCACTTAATTCCCATGAAGGCAGAGTTATTGGATTTTCAATATAGAAGCAGCGCTGGCAGTTTCTGATCTTTGAAGCTTATGGATGGGATTGGGTCAGGAAGCAAATAAGAAATGCCTCAGACTGAATTCAATTTCAGACTCACAAAGGTGGGCAAACAAATCCTGCCTGGTTTATGCCAGAACTCAGCTTTACTTGGTACACTGTGAGAAAAGTGAGCATTAGCTAGCTGAATAGTCCCTCTTCCAGCAATGACAAGGGTCTTTACACAAGCTAAGTATGTTCAGTGACCCATAAACCAGTAAGAAAAGGAAGTGTTCAATGCTGCCAGTTGCAACACCACTTACTAGTCGCATTCAATACTCGGGTCTTTCCTGGAGCAAAGCAAGCTGCATGTTTGGCGTGGATAAAAATTTCACAAAGATCAGAGTCATCTGTGTTCCCATGGGCAATTTCAAGGAATGGGTCTTGAATGAAGAGCCCACAAGCACCTTTCTCAGCTGGTCAGCCCCAGAGGCAGCACTTGGAGGACTGGAAGAGGAGCAATGCCAGCACCGTCATCACTTAGGGCTCTGGCTCTTTGCCTCATTTGAAGAGGTAAGCATCCTCCTAACTGGGCAGGGACAGAGCACAGAGCCCTTACCGTGTGCATAGGGAACTTCAGGCTTCACTGATTGCTCTAGAGAGTGGAGACTTCCCCCTGCCCCCTTTCGCCACAGTAACTTTTAATATCTATGCTTAAAACCAGCACGAGAGCAGCAACATCACTGCTCTCACCAGTCCATCCAAAAGAGCTCCCTACCTGCGCAACTCTCAGCTTCACATACCAAGACAGACCAAAACCAGTGGCAGTCTCTGCATGTGTTTGGCTGTGAAGGTCCAGGGGCTCTGACCCTAAGGGTGCAGAAAATTTCTCTAGAAAGAGCAATCCGGCACCTGCCATCAGTCTGGTATAAAATGTTATAATTGAAGCATCCTTACTGGTTTCACTGAATGCGCTCGGATCAGAAGAAAAGAAGAGGACGTCGATCAGAACAGAGGCTGGACCACCACGATGCTGCTTTAGTGCATTTAAAGCTCTGTCAAAGGAGAAAATAGCCAGGTTACATGCACAGCACGAACTCCTTCAGAGATCCCTGCACACCTTAGGGCTCGGTGACAGAAGACTGTGGGGACAGATTCAACTCTTTCAAAGCTGAAAAATGCTACTCCACAACAGACTAATTCTATTTAATTGCTGCATCCCCCAGCCCTCACACACACACATCCCTTACGCTGGTCAGACTTCCACCTTCTTCTATGGCTCCAGTTTGATACAGTCAGACCCTGTACTGAGCCTTTTCAGCACACTAATTCAGCAAAGAGCTACTCACTTCTCCTGCCAGGACAGAAAAGGCTTTACACAGAATCCAGTGAGTGCCAGAGGTGATACAACATGGGACTAAAATATGTAGCTGAGTGTGGGATGAGGACTGGAAGAGGAACTGGGAAGAGCAGGACCATACCAGCCAGCAGGTAGATAAATTTAGGCTGTTGTGACGCTGTAGCATAACTTATCCCATTGAGTTATCTCAGTGTGGGTTCCCTCAGTAGTTAGCAGAAAAAGAAAGGGACATCACAAAGGCGAGTACTGCCCCAAAATGGAGCTGCTGTAGGAGTAAGATACGAAAGGAGAGAAACCAAGCCTAGTGAAGTAAACTGAGACCTGTCTTGGAAGAGCCTCTGCAGAATAAACTTGGCAATTTTCAGTTGGCTTTTGCACTCCTGAGCAGAGTGACTGTAGGTGAACTGCAGCCCCGCAGCCCTTACTTTTTCAGCCTGTTGTAGGTGACATCATTGGCTAATTTCAGCAGGCGGTAAGAGCTCTCTCGGTCCAAGCTCAGCATGCCATCTCGAGACTCCTCAAAGGCGACGGTCACTGCTTTGGAGGTGGCACGTGTTACAATACCAGTGGAGAGCGGATCACCCTGGCCAGCTGAATCGTAAAGGCCCACAATGTCCCCTGCAAAGACAAGTTTGAAGAGAGAGTGTGAAGCAGGGCAAGCATTATGAAGAGCAGCTCTTTTGGGGAGACTGGCTACCAAGCACAGTCCAATGCAGACAGTGGGACCACCTACAGCTCTAGCACCGTGTTTCCTGCCAAGGTCAAAATTTGTGTCAAACCCATAACGGAAAGTGTCCTTCTTTCAGCTGACCAAGAGTACATAGCAAGAGGGAGCAAAACAAGGACAATCAGCAGTGAGAAGACACCGGACAGCAACTAACCAGCTGCCTTTGGACCTCCACACGCCACAGGTCTTGGGGTGGAGACCGGTAGTGCTCCGCATAGCCAGAGCTGCTCAGAAAGCCAACTGACTTTCACACAGACCTTGGGAGAACCTGACTTCTCTGAACAATCAGATAAACCATTTTACATCCATTTTATTTTTTAATGATAGCCAAGGCGTCTGCATGACTATATGTGCCTCCCAGGTGACTGCTATATGCCAGTCAGCGGAACTAAGAAAGATCAGAGATTTTTAAGGATTCGTTACAGCTTTTCACAGGTCCTGTGAGATGACAAAAGGGAGTCGAATTACATAGTGTAATGCTGAAATTGAGATTTTGAGCAGGATGTTTAACTAAGTTTGTAATTTAGCTGGAGCTCATATTCACTGAGGGTTAAATTTCAGATTTACAAGCTGTGGGAAGCCTTCCTCTGTAAGGTCCATCAGCTCTTATGTTAAAATGCTTGTGTCCCAGGAATAATTTACTGCTATGGCAATGTTATTTCTCTTTGAAGAGTACTGGCAGATGCTCTCAAGGCTAAGACTCCAATCCGCAATGAGTCAATTTTATTTCACAGGTCAGCAGCTTGGAGGCCTGGGTAATGGAGAATGCACCAACAAACTGAACTTTGGCACACTTCAAAATTGTACCATCATGCGACCAGGGTCAGAAACAGTCTGGTTCCCCGTGATGCGCCTGCTTAGCAAGCTCAATGACCTAGCAAACTAAACCAAAAAAGTTACTAAACTAAGCCAGAAAATTATCTGGCGCAGCCATCTTCTCTCTTGTGGACCCATTTTGGAGAGCGCAAGGCTATAACCTCACTGCCTAAGGAAAAGAGAAGAGGGGTCTCTGCAGGGAAAAAATAGACGGCTGTCATGGTTTAACCCAGCAGCTAGGACCAGACAGCCGCTCGCTCACTGCTCCACCCTCTCAGCGGGGTGGGGAGGAGAAAGGACAGAAAGTAAAACTTGCGAGACAAAGACAGTTTTATAAGACAAGGAAGGAAGGAATAATAATAATATAATGAATATGCAAACCCAAGCAATACACAAGTTTTTGTCCTCACCACCTGACAACTGATTTGCAGCTGGTCCCTGAGCAGTGACTGCAGAACTCGGGGAACTCATCGACCCCTGCCCCCAGCCAACACCCATTTATAAACTGAACATGATGTCCATGGTATGGAATATTTCTGTTGGCTAGTTTGGGTTGGCTGCCTGGCTCTGCTCCCTGCCAGCTCCTGCACACCTGCTCAGCAGCCGAGCATGGGAAACTGAAAGATAGTTCTTGATTTCTTAGCAACAACTGAAACCATCAGTGTATTATCAACATCATTCTCATACAAAATCCAAAACACAGCAGCTACTGGGAAGAAAATTAGCTCTATCCCAGCCGAAACCAGGACAAGGGCATCCTGCAGACTCACTTGGAGCTACTTCACCGTCAGACTCAAGTTCTTCCGAGGGATAAGCCTGCATGGCTGGTTACAGCATGGCAGACAGCATCCTCGCCTTCCTCAGGTGCCAGCAACAGAGGCAGGAGCTGAACTCTGACATTCCTGGTTGTGTTTTCATGGAAGTGATGGCAGAGGGCGAGACACAAGTGAAAAGGGCACTGGCTGATGCGTTGGTGAGTCTGTATTTCTCTGGTACCTTTATTTCCAACAGAAATCCATGTGTGTCAACTAATAACAGTACATATTTCATTTCTTTCTCTTCCTCACCAAAAATAACAGTACAGGGAAGGGCAGAAATATGGCAACTGGGGAAAGAAAAAGAAAATTCACTTTCTATTTTGCAGTTAAAGTGCAAGTGACAAAAGCTCCTTACCTACTGCAAGACATAAGCACGAACACTTTGGCTTGTACAAAGCTTGCCATGAAATCTTTAACGACAAGAGACCAAGGCTTTGTTTTTATGGATTCAGAAGGAGGAAAGCCAGCTCTTTAATCACAGCACTTTTTCCTAGTGCAACACAGATGCCCGTAACAAGCCAGGGGAAAAAGAGGCTGGTTTTCTCTAGATTCACCTTGTAGCCCTAACATTTTCTCCCTTTCTTTCTTGCATCAATTTCTCAGTCCTTACATATACCACATTAGAAATATGTTAGGAAGAAGACATTGGTCATCTCTTACTTTATCTACTTTGCACTGACAGGAATATCACTTACCAGGCCCGAAACTGTTATAGGGCAGCTCGGCATCTGAACCAGATTTTCTAGGCTGAAATGTCACGAGCAGGCGTCCATAGAGGCCGGTTCTCTGGCTGGCAGCTTGGAGTTTTAGCAAGCAGATGCCTCTGCGCTGCAGTTCCTTCAGGGAGACGCTTTCCTGCCATGCCCTGGAAACCACACACAGGCATGAAAACCATTTGCTGGTCTGAAGCAGAGATTCAAAGCTCCAGATGACACAACAGAAAAAGACAAGGGGAGGAGATGGAAAAGGGGAAGGAGGATGGCAAAAGGGACATCAGCTTGTTGAAGTGTTGGCTTTTGTGATCACTTTGTAGTGATGTAACTGCATTGGCTTCCACGGGTTTATTGTGAGAAACGGGGTGACGCACACAGAGCCTGGAAAAGAGGTAGCATCTGTTTATGTGTATTTTCCTCTCTCCTGTCTGGGTGCGGAAAGGAAGGACCTGCCCAGTCACCGACATCCTACAACCCAGGAGAGAATAACCTGAACTTTCTCCTACCACACCAGTGTGGTTTAAGCCAGCAGCCAGCAACTATGACCTGACAGCCACTTGCTCACCCCTCCCCTTCCCCAAAGCACGATGGGGAAGAAAATGGACAAAAGGTAGAACCCGTGGGTTGAGGTAGAAGACAGTTTAATGAGACTACAAAGGAAATACTACTACTACTATTCCTAATGAATATGCAAAAGATGATGTTCACAACTTTTTTTTTCTCACTGACCGACAACTGATCTGCAGTCAGGCCCTGAGCAGCAATTGTGGAACTCAACAGATTTTGGGGAAATCCTGAAAAAAGACTGAACTCACGGAAAAGCTCAAACTCCCAGAAAAAGACAGAATATAGTTGAAACTCCTGGAAAAGAGAGCTCCTGCCCCCCGGGCCAGCCCCCATTCATAAGCTGAGCATGCTGTCCATGGTAGGGAATATTTCTGTTGGCCAGCTTGGGCTGGCGGCCTGGCTCTGCTCCCTCCCGGCTCCCGCCCACCTGCTCGACGGCCGAGCCCGGGAGACTGGAAATAGCCCTCGATTTCTTAGTGACAACTAAAACCGTCAGCGCTACCGACATTGTTCTCATGCTAAATCCAAGACCCAGCAGCTGCTCGGAGGAAGATTAACTCTACCCCAGCCCAAACCTGGACGATCCCCCCGGGTTTATTCCCCTTGGTCCCCGGTCCGGCTCGTTTCCCGCAGGCTGGTCTGGGGGGGGCTGAAACGCCGGGGGGGACCTGGTGACACCCCCGCCCTCCCGGCACCGCCAGCCCGGGGGTTCTCGGCTCCGGCGCCAGGCCCGGGGCGGGAGGGCAGAGCTGGGTGGGGGATGCAGGGCCCCGGCACCCCGCCCTGGGCCCGCCGGAGGAGGGGGGAGCCCCGCGGCGCCGGGGCCCGGCCGCACCTGCTCTCGGCGAGCTCGGCCTCCCGCTCCTCCCGCAGCAGCTCCAGCTGCCGCGCCGCCGCCTCCGCCGCCATGGCCCCGCCTCTTCGCCCCGCTGGTACTTCCGCTTCCGGGGCGGGGGTCGGGGTCACGGCGATGGCGGTCGTGATGGCGGTGGGGGCCCGGCGGCGGGCGGCAGGTG